>Ga0255783_10002743_pt1 | contig 17259 bp, 18 predicted proteins | sample 011ome_22_FD_179981 | JGI IMG/M metagenome (GOLD analysis project Ga0255783, IMG submission 179981) | Coastal salt marsh microbial communities from the Groves Creek Marsh, Skidaway Island, Georgia - 011507BT metaG (version 2) | ecosystem: Environmental > Aquatic > Marine > Intertidal zone >... | reverse complement strand
ACATTTACAATCGAACATTTATAGGTCATGAGAGCAGCCAGAGCTTCCACTTCATGCTGGTCTGCAAATGGTGCATAACGAATGCCCCCCTTGGCGGGAAGGGCATGTTCGCTGTGCGTTGCTCGCCACCCAGTAAAAATTTCGTAGCCATCATCCAGTTCGACGCCAAACTTCATCTCACAAACTGCATTGCAGGTACGAATTTGGCGAGCCAACCCTTTGGGTAGATCTAAAGCATTGGCAGCGAGATCAAAACTGGAGTTGACGCTTTCTAAAAATGAAAGGTCTGTGTTTTTGTTCATTAGGATTTAAATACCAAAAACACAACAGCCGGCAATGGATAAAAGAATATCCTGATTGCAAAAATTTAAACTCGATTAAAATTAACTTTGATCGAGGTTTGATCGGGGAACCCCCGATCAAACGGTCAGTCCTTTGGGCGGGCTTCGTTGACCTTTAATGGGCGTCCGCCCATATCAGAACCATTCAATGCCTCAATGGCCGCGGTGGCTTCAGAATGATCATTCATCGTAACGAAGCCAAAGCCTTTGGACCGGCCCGAGGGGCGTTCCACGATAACAGATGCACGGTCGACGGTTCCGTATTGTTTAAAGGCGTCAGCAAGTTCTTGATCGCCAAAGGACCAAGGGAGGTTTCCCACATAGATTTCCATAATTTTGATTGTCTTTTGATTGATAACTTCGAAGCACTGGAGGATGGTCTTGGTTACTCGAGTCAACAATCGCAACGGATGCGGGGTTTATCGGGTACCTCAAATCGCCGAGGCTTATAAAAATGTCATTATGTAAGGGAGGCTCTCGCAGTGCAATCTCAAAGAATAGCAATTATTAGCTTCTTTGATTTAGAATTGCTCATAAAGAATGACTTCGATTACCTCTTGAAAATATGGTAGCGATTAGAGAAATCATTGAAATCAAGGATCAGGATTTAGATCAGTTGAATAAATTGATACCCATGCTTTCGAAGTCTGCTTCACTTCTTAGTTTGGACGAATATTTAGAAATTATTCGATGTCCTTGCACTCACCTGTATGTGGCAGAAGAGAAATCAGAAATTATCGGCATGCTGAGCCTGGTCATTTTTCCTATACCTACAGGAGCAAGGGCATGGATCGAAGATGTTGTAGTCAACGAAAAGGCAAGAGGTAAAGGTCTTGGTAAGCAATTAACCATGTACGCTTTGGAGCAGTCCAAGAAGTACAAGGTGGTTTCTGTGGATCTGACTTCCCGTCCATCTCGTGAGATTGCCAATAAACTCTATCAAGATGTTGGTTTTGAAAAGAGGGAAACAAATGTCTATCGTTTCATGAATGAGTAATCGTATCATTTCTATTTATGAGAAAATTCTCTCCTTTTGCCTTACTCTCTTACTGGTTGCTTCCAATATTCTGAGCCAAAGTTCATTCGCGGACTCAATTTCTAGTCCTGATGTCTTTTTTTCCGTGGATGCTGTAAGTATTGAGAAAAGCGGAATTTCTAAGAAAATTGAGGAGAAATATCCATTTTTGCGAGAATTTGCAGAGAGTCTCAATGAAGATACTAATAAGTCTCTGGGTGTTTACGATGCGATGGGGTTGCGTGAAGAGGATTTCACTCATTTTTCTTTTCGGTTAGATGGACTTGATTCGGTTTATGGGGCAAATTCTGTTGGAACAATTTCTTTATCCCAGATCTACATTGAAATGAATTTAGGGGCGAAAGTACGAATGGATTTAACCGGCTTTATGAGTTGGTTGGACGCACAATTGGCCAACGAACTAAGATCGAAAAAGGCGGTAAAAAAAGTGTTGTTCGAAAACATATTGGATCAGAACCAACTTCAATTCACCATAGACCTAAAAGAGCTCGAATCTTCATATTTGGGAGATTCGCAAGAAGCAATCTCTTTAGATTCTAATTTTTCGATTCATATTAATTTGGAGGAGAACCAAACAAATATTAGAGGTTTTCTTACTAATCCACTGGATTCCGAGCTTATGGAGTCGGATGATTTCGAAAAAAAATCGCTTCTATCGCAAATGGCTTCTGACAGACAGGTTTCTTTATATGTTAGAATCCCTGAATCCCTGTCAAGTTATGATCTTAGATTAAATAAAGTAGAAAACCCAATTTTTTCAGTCTTAGAGGGGGTGGGGGAAATCGCATGGGGTATGAGTTTTCGAGATGATTCGGTTTTCTTTGAGTTGATCTTAGCGTGCAAGGAAAATTCTGTTGCGACTGCATTGGAAGGACTTGTTCAGGGCTCTTTGGGGATGGCTCGCCTTGCATGGATGGAAGATGCCAGTGCTCGAAACACACTCGATTTGATCGAAAAGGTGGTGGTGCAAGCCAAGGATAATTACCTAAAAATTCGTCTAGATATAACTGAAAAAGAGTTGGGTCAGTTTATTTCGAATCAACTTTCTTCGATTGCACCCTCACCGCACCTTCAATTGCATACAACTGGACCAATGTCCCTAACAGGGCAAGAAGCTCCTTCGATCTCTTTACCATTACTTTCAGGGGAAGAATTTTCGCTTATTTCCCAAAAAGGCAAGGTCGTGGTTTTGGATTTTTGGGCAAGTTGGAGTCGGCCTTGTCGGACTGCCTTACCTATTTTAGTAGAGGTCGGTTCAGGCTACTCCTCTTCTGAGTTTTGTTTGATGACTATAAATCAAGATGAAAGCCAAGAAGAAATTGAAGATTTCCTGGAAAGCTATGACCTGGGTGATTTGCCTGTGGCAATGGATATGAACGGAGAAGTTTCTAAAAAGTATCAAGTCAATGGAATGCCTCATACCGTCATCATTAACCAACTGGGTGAAGTAGAGAAAGTTTGGATTGGGTTTTCCCCCTTTTTAGAAAAAGACTTGGTAAAAGAGATTAATCGAATTCTGGGAAAATAAAGTGCTAATTACTGGAAAAGAGTAAATTTGTCTCAAAATTTCCTCCTTTGGCTATGAGATCATTGTCCATTCACGCTAACAACGCCAAAAGGAGAACTTAAAAATGATGAAATTTAATGAGTTTCAAAAATACGAGGCAACCCTGCTTATTCCTTACCAAAAATACTTCGAGCTAATTTATGAAACCAAATATTTAATCGAAGCCAGGCTAAGTTCTGGTCGATTATTTGTGGCACATAAATCGTTTTATGGATGTAATCGAAGATCCGCAGTTATTAAAGCAACTGAATGGTATAATGCTCATTTAAAAGCGGTTCTAGGAAATCCTCACAACACTATGTTTATAGATGACCCATTAATGGAAGTAACATATGACGACGACTTTGTATGTACCGATTTGCGCAATAAGTATTTGGACGAAGACACGATGAATCGTCTGCTGGCTGAGTCCAAAGGCGATTTAGGGCGGGAAGAGACATTACCCAAAGATGGTATCTCAATGGGGAGTGTGAAACGCCTACGAAAGAGAAAGAGAAAAGAAATTCAACTTACGGAGCATCTTACCCAAACTGCAAGTGGAACCATTTATTATAAGATGGCAGAAATTAGCGAAGACCGAAAAGGTACGATCAAATTTCGTAAAATAAAGCTTGCATCCAAGTCTCTGCTCAAAGCGAAACGTGAGGTTATCCGAAGGGGGCTAAACAGATTCGAGAAATTTTCTGATTTCAATAATGGAGCGAACTGTAAATTTTCTTCCGAGCACAAAGCTGCCTAAAATCTTCTCTACTCTTACTAAATGACAATTTCCCAGGATGACCGTTCGGCTGAGTTAGTTCAGTTGATGATGAAATATCAAAGGAAATTATTTGGTTACATCATAACATTGGTTCCCTCGCGAGCCGATGCAGAAGATATTCTACAAGAAACAAGTCTTACGATCTGCGAGAAATTTACAGATTATGAAAGTGGTACCAATTTTTATTCCTGGGCTTGCCAGATTGCTTTTTGGAAAGTTCGTGCTGCTCGGAAAAAGTTTGCCACCTCCAAGGTGATTTTCAACGAGGATGTTTTGGAGGTAATTTCTCAAACCCGAGTTGAAATGGAAGAAGAGTTGGATGAAAGGCATCATGCTCTTTCCCATTGTCTTAAAAAATTGAACGAGCGGGACAGAAGAATGGTTCTCGTTAGGTATGAATCTGGCCACAATGTAAAGGCAGCTGCACAAGCTTGTGGTCGTACGATTCAAGGTGCCTACAAAGCTCTTAACCGGATTCGGAAAACCTTGCATGACTGCGTAAGTCTCGAAGTGAGTATGGAAAGCCCATGAGCTTAAGTGACCAAGATATCATTGAGTTGAACGAACTTTTGGACAGGTTGGTGGAAAATAGCATCACACTGGAGCAGAAGAAAAGATTAGAGCTCTGGCTGGAAAAATCGGATGAAGCGAGAAGGTTCTATGTGTCTTACATAGATATGTCTGTTAGTCTTGGCCATTATGCGGATGAAACTTTGGGCGAAATTGAGAAGGAAGAGAACGGAGGATCACTCAATAATCTTTTTCATTTTGTCCAATCTTGGATGCCTTTAGCGGCTCTCCTTCTATTTGGGCTCTATTTATATTACACCCTTCCAACGCAAGTATTAGATGAAGGTACCGAGCCTGAGCCGTTAGCGCAAAATTCCTCTTCCCAAACCCAACTTCCTCTCCAAGCGGCTACTACTGAACATGAGATTGTCGCAGTCCTTACCAAATCTATTGGATTGCAATGGGATGATCCATCCTCAAGGCATCCTAATGCAGGTTCAGCTCTTAATTCAGGTCGATTTGGGTTCTCGAAAGGCATGGCCCAGCTAGAGTTTATGCAAGGAGCCACTGCCATACTTGAAGGACCTGTGAAAACAACACTCGTTCATGATAATGCAATGGAACTTAAATTAGGTAAGCTGCGTGCCCATGTACCTAGGGTTGCGGTCGGATTTTCAGTGGATCTGCCAATGGGTAAAGTGATTGATCTAGGAACAGACTTTGGAATTGAGGTAGATGATGAAGGATCCGCTGAAGTCTATGTGTTTCGTGGGAAAATTAGTTATCAGGGCATTGACATAGAGGGCAATGAAGTGCGTGCAGAGGTTTCGGGTGGCGAGGCGATCTATTTAGATTCATTTGGAGTGCTCACACCTCTGGATATGCCTCTTGGAACATTTGCGGGTAGTGCAGACCTTGCTTCCCGCTCACTTGAAAATGCTCAAAAAAGGCTTTCTGCCTGGTCTGTAATGAGCCAAGAATTAGCGAGCGATAACAAGACTCTCCTTTACTACAATTTTGACGGGCATGACTCTTGGTCACGAGTCCTCAAAGACGAGACGAAAAGAAATAAGGGTAGTGGGGATGGAGCTGTTATTGGGTGCCAGTGGTCGGAAGGTCGTTGGCCGGGCAAAGGAGCCCTGCAGTTTTCGAAAAACAACGATAGAGTGTGCCTTAATATCAACGAATCTCTCCAGAAGGCGACCTTGGTAGCGTGGATCAAATTAGACAGCCTAAATAGAGAAGGGGCTCCCATTGTGTTTTCTAAACCTCACTTTAATGGGGCTTTTGGCTGGTCGATCAATTCTTTTGGTAAACTAGTCCTTGAGGTAGATTCCGGAAATACCGTTGAAAAATACGAATCAGCGGTGGCATTTTCTCCGGATCGTTTGGGCCGGTGGGTTCACTTGGCTACAAGCTTTGATGGAGAAAACAAGTGGATCAGCCATTTTATTAATGGGAGAGCATTTAGTCGGGAAAAATTAAGTTTAGCCGAGTCAATTTCGCTAAAGAAAGGGTTGATCGGTCATTATCAGGCTTTTCCCAATCACAACCCAAATTTATCCATGAAAGGCAGTATCGATGAGTTCGCGATATTCGATTCCGTTTGGGACGAAACGGATATTCGTAAACTCTACGAAGTGGGGTGCCCACGGGATGATTTCACATCCCAAGATTCTATCCTTTTCCCGTAATCCGAAAGTTTAGAATTTTATGGCAGAGAGAGCCTGTAGCCCATGCCCCAAGTGAGCAGGGTGAATAAGTTCTCGCAGTGCGAGCATGTTAGAGCTTAGAGGGGAATTATGATCGAAAATATTTTGAATTTTTTGTTGGGCATGTCTCATCAGAAAACTTTCCTGTGTTTGCAGGGTAATATTCTTAAAACCCGAATGATTCAAAGCCTCTTTTAGGATGTCCCAGCATAGATGACAGGTGATATCCTGATCTGTTGGATATTCCAAAAGTTCAGAGTACATCTTCTGATTTCTGTAAGCTCTTGCAGTTCCATAAGGTCGATCTTCGACTAGGGTCTGTAAGTTTAAACCATAGTCAAAGGTAAGAAAAACGCCTGACCAGTTATTTTGGCCTAAGAGTGAACTTAAAGATTGGATTGAACCTGTAGGCCAATCAATTTCATATCCATCCACTGCAATGATTGGCAATGGGCAACCAAAGGAATCAGTCACATCTTCTACGATCTCCATAAGTTGGCTTTCTTTGATTCCAACGAATATTTCTTTCCACTTAGATGCTTTTCCATCGAATCGAAACTTCTTAAAAGGTTGAGCATCCAACCATTCGTTACTGTAGACGATTGATTTTCCCGGAATTTGAATGGAGTCTCCTAGGCGAATGATTACATGATTACTGAAGGGATGTTCTACATCTTTTAGTATGCTTGAGCTAGGCTCTGCAGCAATTTCAACAAAGGTGTAAATTTTAGGGTCCTGGACATTAAGTAAATTTACCGATGAAGCTACGATTAATTCCCCCCATAATGAGCCAAGGCTGGTCGAGGTGTAAAAATCATTTTCGATGCCTTTGCCTACCCGGTTTTTTTTCTTTTGGTAATAGCCGAACTTTGGATGGTAAAGGGCCCAGTCAACAAATTTATCGAATGGCATGCTGTCACGATCTTCCAATTCATCTTTAAATGCTTGGAGAATTTCCCCTGAAAGCTTTGGCGTTGTTAGGTGCATAGGCTTTGAGTACTCTGAATTGTGTGAAATACAAGCAAGCTCTTTTATGATTCTCGGGATAGAAAGTTCGTGTGACGAGTCTGCAATCGCACTGTATCACCCTTTGCATGGAGTGGTGGGTGAATGGGTTCATTCTCAGATTCAACAACATTCACAGTATGGAGGAGTGGTTCCAGACCTTGCGGTAAGGCAGCATCTTGAAAACTTTTTTCCGATGTTGGATCTTTTTCGCTCTGGTTCTTTTTCTTCGTGTGAAATTTCTGAAATTGCTGTAACTTGCGGGCCTGGTCTGATCGGTTGCCTAGGTGTCGGGCTTAGTATTGGTAAAACCCTTGGGGAGCTTTGGCGTGTTCCGGTTTATGGAGTTAATCATTTACGGGGGCATGCATTTTCACCGTTTATGAAATTAAGCTCAAGTGATCTAAATTGGGATCAATTGCTTCCCCACCTTGGTCTTTTAGTCTCAGGCGGGAATACTCTACTATTTGAAATGAATCGTCGTAAGGAAATTCAAGTTATTGGGCGGACGATGGATGATGCAGCAGGAGAAGCTTTGGACAAAGGGGCCAAACTTTTGGGCATCCCTTATCCTGGAGGTGCTGAGTTGGAAAAGTTTGCTATACAGGGTGATTCCACCGCATTTAAATTTCCAAGAGCTTTTAAGAGTAAAGAAGAAAAAGATTTTAGTTTTTCTGGGCTCAAAACAAGCCTTCTCTATCAGTTGCAAAAAATGAGTTCAGAAGAAATCCAAGGTCGATATTGCGATTTGTGTGCATCTTATCAAGAGGCTGCGGTAGATCAGCTTTCTAAAAAGTGCCGACATTTTCTGAGTAAAAAACCGTACCGCAGCTTTGGCCTTTCAGGAGGTGTGGCAAACAACCAAGCCCTTCGTGACCGCTTGCAAGGAGTTTGCAGTGACCAAGCCGTCAGCTTTTATAAAGCGGAAAAGAAGTACACTGGAGATAATGCTGCAATGATCGCTTTTGCCGCATTTTTGGATCGGGATGGATTGTGGTCCAATGAAAATGGGCAATTAAGTTTTAATCCTAGTTTGATGTTAGATAGTTTGCCTATTCGTTCTTATGGAAAAGAATGATGCCTTTCTTGCCAGATAACGAACTAATTGTTAAAGAATTTAGAATTTATGATCTCTGACCCCAATTCTCCGAAAAAGCTCTCTGCAAACGAGGGCATTAAAGAACGCAGCAACTTTCTTAGAGGCACTATTCTTGAAAGTCTTTCCGATGAGTCGACGGGTTGTATTTCAGCAGACGATGCCCAGCTAACCAAATTTCACGGTACATATATGCAGGATGATCGGGACAAAAGAGCATCCCTCATTAAGGAGAAAAAAGAGAAAGCGTACTCTTTCATGATCCGTGTGCGAGTCCCAGGTGGAGTTTGTACACCTGCTCAGTGGTTAGGAATTGATGAGCTAGCCGACAAATTTGGAGAAAGTTCCTTGAAGCTTACCACAAGGCAGGCATTTCAACTCTATGGAATTCTTAAGAAGAATTTAAAACAAACCATGAAGGAGATCAATGACACCCTTCTCGACACATTGGCCGCTTGTGGCGATGTAAACCGGAATGTGATGTCTCCTGCGAACCCATTTGAATCAAAATTACATCAACAGGCGCTTGATGTGGCTCAACAAATTCACGACCACCTTACTCCTAAAACCTCTTCCTACGCTGAGATTTGGTTAGATGGTGAAAAGAAGGGTGCGGTTGGAGAGGAAGAGGAGGAGCCCATTTATGGTAAGACTTACCTCCCTAGAAAATTTAAAATCGCAGTGGCTTTACCTCCAAGAAATGATGTGGATGTTTTTTCTAATTGCCTTGGATTTGTCGGCATCCCCGAGGGCGACAAAGTAATCGGATACAATGTACTTGTCGGAGGTGGTTTGGGAATGACCCATGGAAAAACGGCAACTTATCCCAGACTAGCGGATGTAATCGGTTTTTGTTCTCCTGAACAAGTCGTTCAGGTTGCTGAGGAAATCGTAAAAATCCAAAGAGACCATGGCGATCGTTCCGATCGTAGGCATGCTAGGATGAAATACACGGTAGAAGATAAAGGTCCTGACTGGATTTTGGAGGAGTTAAACCGAAGGCTTGGGTGGTCTTTGGAAAAAGCTAGGGATTTTGAATTTGATTCAACCACAGATCGTTATGGTTGGACTCAGGATGCAGACGGGAAATGGGCCTATGGTCTATTTGTTGAAGGCGGAAGATTGCGGGCTTCGGGAAATAACCAAGGCCGTTTAGCTCTTAGGAAAATTGCAGAAGAAGTACCTTGTCAATTGAGGCTTACTGCGAACCAAAACGTGATTATAGCGAGGGTCGATCAAGCAAACAAACAGAGAGTTGAGGACATTCTTCGTGACTTTGGGGTTACTTTGCCCGATCAACTTTCTGGAATCCGTTTAAATTCGATTGCTTGTACTGCCTTGCCTACCTGCAGTTTAGCACTAGCGGAAAGTGAAAGATATTTACCGAAGCTTGTTGATGAGTTGGAAACCATTATCGACGGTCTTGGCTTAAGAGACCAATCGATCGCAATTCGTTCTACGGGATGTCCAAACGGATGTGGTCGCCCTTACCTTGGAGAAATCGGTTTGGTGGGGAAAGCACCTGGTAAATATAACTTGTACCTTGGCGCAGGCTTAGATGGGACGAGGTTAAATAAACTTTACCGTCCAGCGATTTCTCATGAGGAAATCGTTCAAGAATTAACCCCAGTCCTCGAAGATTTCGCGAGTAATCGAGAAACAGACGAGCGTTTTGGGGATTTCTGCATTCGACAAGGATATGTACAAGCCACACTCGAAGGTTCCGATTTTCACGATTGATGGAATAGTTTTTTCTACTCGGTCATCTTATGTATAGATGAAGCGTAGGTTTTCCAAATCCTTGGGGCGTAGAACCCATGCGAATCCTGACGCTTCTGTGTCTACGCTTAGCGAAGAGGAATCCTTGCAGTTTTTGGAATCCCTCGATAGGGACCCATTTCTTTTAATTTTGGATCAGGTTCAGGACCCAAGAAATCTTGGGGCATGTCTCCGATCTGCAGATGGTGCAGGGGTTGATCTGGTTATTTTACCCAGTGATCGATCCGCTGGCTTAACGGATGTGGTTCGCCATGTGGCATGTGGTGCTGTGGAGAATCTCTCTATTGGCAGAGTGGTTAACTTGGCTAGATACTTGGAAAAATTATCAGATTTGGGTATTCGGTTAATCGGAACGAGTGACCAATCCAAGAGTTCAATTTTCGAAACAAACCTTACTGGTGCTTGTGCAATCATTATGGGAGCTGAAGAATCTGGAATCAGAAGATTGACTGCCAAGCAATGTGATGAACTTATCTACATTCCCATGGGTGGTTCTGTGGAATGCCTAAATGTATCGGTTGCTACAGGTGTTTGTTTGTTTGAGGCTCGTCGACAGCGTTTATATACGAACTAGCGGTTTGCTGAATTATTTCACTTTGGAGCCTGAATTTTTGGGTTATCCAAATATGTGCCCAGCGAAATGATAGGGAAAAGAAAAGGGTCCCAAGAACAGAGTTTCTAAGGAATAAGTAAGAGGGAGTATAACCAGGTTCTCCAATAAAAATTGCCTGAATTAAACCACTGACCGATTTCATGTAAGCAGGATTTAAAGCCCAAGCCAACGAGCAGGTAACCACATGAAAGAGGAGTGGCGAGCCGATAGTAACTGATGTCCAAGTGATCCATGAACTCTTACTACCTATTCTTTTCCCGAGTATCCACACCAAGAAATAACTTGCTAAAGTGGCAAGCATGAAAGGTTCTACAAAATTTGCACCATAGGTCGGATTAAGAAAAAGGTCTGAAAGAATGATTGCAATCAACGGTGCCCCCCAACCCCATCGACCTGGCATGTATGCACCACAAAAAAGGAAAACGGCCAATGTGGGAGAGAAATTAAAAAGCCATGGATTATCCAAGGGCAGGTAGCGACTGAACCCAATCAATATTATAAATCCAATAATGAATGGGGTTACAAAGCTTGATTTGAGAGAATTTTGCCTATCTTTCATGATCCTTAGATAAGAGGTAATTTGAATGAAGGCAATCTCAGCGTGCCCGGGCAGATTGAGACCACAAGATTGCTTGGCTTAATCGGTCAAGTAGGGCAGCTTGTTGCGGTCTAAGTTTTTCTTTTGCTTGATCGATGGGTAACAACTCTACTCGGTCGATTTCTGGGAAAGTCCACATTTTACCAGAGCCAGCAGGGAATTCCATAGTAATTTCATTGCAAGTATGTTGACGATCTTTTGGCCAGTCTCCCTCAAAGGCCCAAGCGAATACTTCCTTTCCGTTTTTCTGCATAATCGAGCCTAGTCCTAGATAGGGGCCATTTGGAGGCAATCCGGTCTCTTCTTCAAATTCACGAATTGCAGCATGAAAAATCTTTTCACCAGGGTCTGGTTCGCCTTTAGGAATACTCCACCATCCTTCGTCTTTATTTTGAAAAAAAGGGCCTCCTGGGTGGGCCACCAAAACGGAAAGCTTTTGATTAATCAGGTCTTTTTTATACAAAACCAGTCCCCCGCTTATTTTCTTCATAATGTTATTTGGGCCCCAAATCTTTAGTCATTACTACCACACCATAGGTCTTATTTTTGATTTGCCTAGCATTGGGTAATCTTTGTGAGATTTTAAACCCAAGGGAATGATAGCACGAAATCGCTGTTTGATTAGATTCCAAGACATTTAACCGTACCGAGTGAAATCCATCTAAAAGGCTTACTTGATCCATCAATGATTTGCAAAATATTTTCCCTAGTCCTTTACCTCTTTGGTCAGGTTTAACAATGACTCGGCATAAGTTAATACAACCAAGCCTTGGGGTTGGTACGATTTCAGCATAGCAAAGAATCTTTTGATTTGGGCAAACACGTGCATAGGGGAGGATTCTATCTGAGTTTATGTGATTTGTGAAGTTGGTTAGGGAGAATCCTTGGTCAAGAAAAGTTTGGCCTGACCAATAAATCATCTCATCAAAGCTTTTGATCCAACTATACACATCAGGAATCCATTTATTATTAAAAGAAGTCGTTATACTTGCTTCGAGCAAGTGCTTCATCGATGATTTCTATTTATGCTAATTACCATGGGTTTGACCATTTGAACAAATCCGAAAATCTAAATACTTGTAAAAGTTGAACTTGTCTTCAACTCTAGATGAGTAAGGATTATCTCAAAAATTAATTTTAGAAAATAGAAATTAAAATGAATCTTAATTATAAGCTGATTTGCACATCCTTGGTCATTTTCATATCGGGCATGTTTATGGGTTCTTTTTTAGAGAAGCCAGAGACCAAGCTAAAAGTGATCATGGCAGGAGTAGATGAAAAAGGAAATTCTGTCTGCGTGAACAAAAACCAAGTTTTCTTGTTCAAAAAATTGAACGGGGAAAACAGAATTATCTTTCACTACCATGATGCGTTAAGTAAAGAAGCCATTGTATCCAAATCTTTTCCAGATGCCGAAACGCTTGAGACTTATTGGGATCAACTAGTTAGAAACTGGTGAGTTAAGTCCATTCGTTGGTATATTCACTAACTGGGTCATAAATGATGGATTGAATAGTCGTGTTAAAATATCGAACTTCTTTAGCAGGGCTTCCGTATCCTGAAATATAGAGCCAGTTCCCGTAGTTACTACAGGGGTCATAATCAATTAATTGTTGCTCAAACCATCGGGCGCCCTTTCTCCAATCTAGCTTCAGGTCATATATTAAATAGGAAGCTACATTTTGCCTCCCCCGGTTACTCATCCAACCTGTTTGATTTAACTCATTCATATTGGCATTTATAAAACGATTTGAAGTTTGGCCGTTTTTCCACCTGAGAAAAAGTAACTCTGCTTGAGGAGGTTCCGGGTAGGGTACTTGTTCTAGAGAAAGACCCAAGGAATGAAAAATCTTGATTCCATGTAAACGAGCGAAAAATTGAAAGTAATCTCTCCAAAGAAGTTCAAAAATTAACCAATAGGAGCTTTCATTTGAGCCATGTATTGCTTCATATTTTTTGATTTCGTGGTAGACCTCTTTTGCAGATAAACATCCATTCGAGATCCATGGTGAGAAACGCGATGAAAAGTCCGCCCCTTTTAATTGGTTTCGGGTTTTTTTGTAAGTCGAAATACACTTTTTATCCCAAACCCATTCTTTCATCCGCTTTCTTCCTTCCGTTGAGCCTCCAATGAATGAGAAATATCCTTTAGGTATGTTTTGCTCTTTAATGTTTAAGTCGAATAAGGTTGGAAGCCTACCAGAACGGTTTGAAATCTTATCTTGGTCTTTAAGGGATGGAGGGTAAGTTCGAATTTCCCAGTTTTTCTCAACTGTATTTCTAAATTTGGAAAAGGAAGGAGGGAGTTTGTTCAAATCAAAAGGTAGGTCATTTAAATGGAGTAAGGTTTTATCGTAAAAAGTTGTAAGAGAAACTTTTTCAGAAAGAGATTTTTCTGCCTGTCGTTCCTCCCATGCATTCTCTTCTGACATAAAGCAAGTATCCGCTTTTACCTCAGTCATGAATCTTGGGATTGAATCTTCGAGGTTGCCGAACAAGTAGGATAGACCACCTCCGTAGGAAGCTATGCTTGTTTCCAAATCTAGAAGAGATTGCAGGAAAAACTTAGCCCTCTGAAATCCGATTTTTCTATCTTTGGATTTCCATACCCTATTTTCAAAAACATAAACTAAGTAGAGTAGGTCACAAGCATGGAGAGCTTCCTGCAAGGCATGATTATTTTGGAGTCTTAAGTCGTTCCTGAAGCAAAAAACACCTACCATGTGTCGATCGTAACATGGATCGACTCGCATACAAGAAAACTAAAGACGATCTATCTATAAAACTTATACAGTAAAATAAGAATCCAAACTGAGGTGAACCTAGGAATGAATAAATTCAAAATAATCTTTGATTCGAACACCACCATTTTGATCCATGGGAAGAATTTCACACAATTTGACATGAGTAGGACCAATCTCGAACTTAGTTATTTTTCCATCTGAATCTCGCTTTCGTGGTAAACCGGAACGGCCGCTTATTTCAACGCATTCGATAATATCCTTCCCATTGTATCCCTTTTCCCAGGAATCACTGTAAAGACCATCTGGGTGGTGAAAGCCAACAATGATACCAAAGCGAAAAGTTCCATAACGGCGGTGTCGAATGATATCACCAAGCTGAAAGACCTTTCGTTTCTGAATATTTAAAATGTTCAGTCTTCTGCAATTTTCTGGAGGTGTACTGAAGTAGCGTAACTTGCTGAAGTTTCCACTAAATTTTGGACTCAAGCTTCTAGGTGCCAATTCAACGAGTCTTAGTTTTGGTCTTTTCCCTTCGGTTATAAAAACTATCTCACCGACTCTTTTTCTTCCAGCCCCAGTATTTCTTTCTACCACAACATCGCCTAACTCAAATGATGATGACAACCGATTTCTCATAGTATACCTATATAAATACACAAATACACCAAAAGTCAATTTGAATTGAAATATGTTTCCTTAACTTTGTCAGAAAATTATTTTTCATGAGCCAGTTATTTCTCAACTGCACAGGATTTACCTAGCCCTTCAACTTGATTGGACTAAGCGAGCTTACGGGTTCGTTCTTTGATTAAATTATTTCAATCAATAGAGGTACGGAACAATTTTAAAGTTGGGCAAATCGTGAATTACCAGGAAACGCAATTGCTTTAAATGAATAGGATTGTTTCATTTGACTAAATTTTATGGCGTTTTTGGGAATAGACTTAGGCACAGGAGGAATTCGTTGTTTATTGATCAACGATGCAGGGAAAATCCTTGTTGATTTATCCCGTCCACTCAAAGCAATTAATTTATCAACCGCTCCCGGGCATTCAGAGCAGAGCCCTGCCGAGTGGATAACCTTGCTCGACGATGTTCTTTCAGAATTATTTTCCCAACCTGAGCATCGTTCTGTGAAGGCCATAGCAGTTGTTAGTACTTCTGGAACGGTTCTTCCGGTAAATCAAGATGGCATGCCTTTGGGTAATGCCTTGATGCATAATGATGTGCGTGCTGAACTAGAAGCTTTGCAATGTAAGCAAGTTTTTGGCGGATCTTGCTCTCCAACCTTCTCTCTGCCCAAAGCTCTTTGGATGCAATCGAATCTCAAACTAGACCACGAGACTCTTTTTTTGCACGCAACTGATTATCTGAATTGCTGGCTCGTTGGGCATACCGATTTACCCACGGATTCCACCAACGCGATGAAGAGTGGTCTAGACTTGGACACAGGAAGCTGGTCTTCTAATTTACCGGAGGTTCGTTTTCCATCGGTTGTGCCACCTGGTAAAATGATTGGTGAGTTACAAAAGAGTCATCGGAGCCGTTGGAGGCTCGGGCATTCCGTAAAAATAGTTAGTGGGTCAACAGATTCTAATGCAGGATTCTACGCATCAGGTGCAGGCGTACCCGGTGAATGGTCCACCACAATTGGTACAACCCTCGCGATCAAGGGAATTTCGAAGACAAAGATACATGACCCTGAAGGCCGAATTTATTGTCATCGACATCCAGACGGATACTGGTTGCCAGGTGGTGCATCCAATGGGGGGGGAGAAATCCTGCGTGAGCATTCAGATTCGCTCAATATCCTAGCTTCTATGCAAGATTGCCAGGTCGTGCCAAAATCTCTTGTCTACCCATCGATTCGAACAGGTGAGCGCTTGCCCTTTCTTTCGTCTCAATTTAATCCATTCTTTTTGGGAGATAAAAAAGACGCTAAAGATTATCTGCTAGGCTGTCTTGAGGGCATCGCCTTCCTTGAATTTTTGAGTTATGAATTATTAGAAAAATTAGGTGCATCTGTGGGGGATAAAATATTTGCCACAGGTGGGGCGGCATTGAGTGATCTTGGTTTACAAATTAGGGCTAATATTTTGCAAAAAAACTTTCTCGTGCCCGAGCACCCTCATTCTGCCATGGGTGCCGCAATTTTGGCAGCTGCAGGCTTTTGTGATCGAAAAGTTGGTGATGTTGCTAAAGATTTCGTTTCGATCAAAAAATCAATCGACCCCTCTTCTTGTATTGATCCATGTAGGCTCGATAAACTTAATCAATTTCGAGAACTTTGTTCAATTTGACTAAAAAAACTCAACTTTTTATCTCCGATCTTGATGGTACGATCATTGAGACAGAAGATTATCACCGCATGGCCTATAATGCTCTTTTTAGTGAACTGGGGCTTTCAAGAAAATGGAGTAAGCAAGAGTATGTAGATCGCTTACAAACAATGGGTGGGAATAAGATCCGAGAGGTTTTCTCATGGCTTCGCTTACCAGAAGAAGAATATAAGGAAACCAAGAAAAGATTATATGAACAGAAGACTAAGTTGTATGTGGATCTAATTACAAGGGACTTACGTACGGGTAAACTCACATTAAGGCCAGGGGTTCGTCGTTTCTTTGATGATTTAAGGGAGGAAAATATTCCTATTGCCATCGCTACTGCTTGTGTCGGATGGGCAGCTGAACGAGTGGTGGAAGCTGCTCTCGGGTTTAAATTTTTAAAATCTCTGACCTGTTTGTGTGGAGGAGAAGCCACTCGTCGGCATAAGCCTTCCCCTGACATTTATTTATTGGTGGCGGAGAGATCAGGCGTGGATGCTGATGCTTGCGTTGTTCTTGAAGATACATGGCATGGAATGACTGCAGCTAAAGAAGCTGGTATGATTTGTATCACTACTCCTAGCGAATTTGCCCAAGGACATGATTTTTCCAGGGCGGATTTAATTCTCAAAGATTTAGAAACTCCAACGCCTTTAATGGCCAAAGATCTTGATAAACTTTTTGAGAGTTAAATAAGAAGAGTTATTTTATTTTTTTGATCCTATCTTTTAGTTTCCAGATTCGAGGGTGTTCCGAGCCCAGCCATTTGGATAGAATTTTTAACGATTTCTCAAAGGCAGACTTTGCTTCCCGAGGAAATCCTTGTTCCAGGTACATTGAACCAATGGTGTGGTAAGTCTCACCAACCTCCTTATTATCCTTACCATATTTTTTTTCTAATTCTGGAATGGTGCTTTCTAACCTCTTGATCCCTCTCAGGTAATCACTTTTAGTCATGCCTTCGCCAGATTTCTGTTTCGATCTGCTTTGTAAAACTTGTCTCTCGGTAGGTTGAAAAGAGGATGGTGGGGGAGGGCCCTCTTCTGAGATGTAATCTCCGTCTGTGGAACGGAACCACTTCTTCGACTTGCTGAACGCATTGGAAAAGTATTCCACTGTTTTACTTTCCGTTATGGTGACCCCACCTCCTCCACAGGATGTTAAAAAAAGAACG
>Ga0255783_10002741_pt1 | contig 17261 bp, 13 predicted proteins | sample 011ome_22_FD_179981 | JGI IMG/M metagenome (GOLD analysis project Ga0255783, IMG submission 179981) | Coastal salt marsh microbial communities from the Groves Creek Marsh, Skidaway Island, Georgia - 011507BT metaG (version 2) | ecosystem: Environmental > Aquatic > Marine > Intertidal zone >... | reverse complement strand
CGATCTAGCCGACACCTGACCGAGGAAGACCGGCAGGCGCTGGAGGATATGCTGGTGGCAGTGGATCAGTTAGCAGAGCGGGTTGAATCACTCGAATCGATTCTCGATGCCGATCACCCCGATTGGCGTGGGAGCGACGGTGGCAAAGTAGGTAAGGGGCAACAGTCATGAGCGATCGCAATAAACGCACGTTCAGTGAGAGCCGCCAGCGGGGTTGGGGTATGGGTTTGTATCGAAACCGCTCCGAAGGTTGGATCGGCGGGGTGTGCGCTGGATTGGCTGCGCACTGGGATGTGCCCAACTGGGTCATTCGACTGGCGGCGCTGGCGTTGCTGATGTTCACCGGCACGCTCGCATTTTGGCTTTATGTGCTGGCCTGGTTTGCCATTGCGCCTCAGGCGTCACGATGGTCCGGGGCAGCTGATGAAGACGATGTGCTGGATATGGAATACGACGAGGATAAGCAGGCGTTTCGCCGCAAAACCGTATTTCGCTATACGGACGCACCGTCGGAGCGACTGCGTAAAGCGAGGGAGCGGATCGACTCGGCGAGCAAGCGCGTCGAGGCGATGGAGCGTTATGTGACATCCCGCCAATATGACCTCAATCGAGAATTTTCCAGACTTTAAGGCGCGTAAGCGACTTTTACACGGTAAATTCAAAAACAAAAAAAGGGGGCCCTCGCCAGGGCCGCCCCTTTTCGTCGCGGTGTTGCCGCTCACCAGCGGGCCATTAGTTGCTCCAATACACGTTGTCGATACGGTAGACGAAGCCCTCGTTACCGGCAGGGTCAGGCCAAATTACAATGCCAGTGGACACATTGTTAAGATCTAGGCCGCCTTCGACAAGCTGTGAAACCGGCACTGACACTGTCTGCCATCCGTCCAAGCCAGCTGTGCCAATTGCTTGATCGCCAGAAGTACAGGGGAATACACAATCCGCTTTCATGATCCAGCCAGTCGTGTTGTTACCAGCGTCCATTACTTTGACATCGAAGTAGAGGCTACCGCTCGAAAAGCTAGACATATTCAAACCGGGGCTGGCTTCGGTAAACAGCGCTGCTACGCCTGCGTTCTCATCGGCGTAGGTAACCTCAAAAACAGAACCTCGGTCTTCGTCATCAACAATCGCCCAGCTCAAGCTCGGGCAGCCTGCGCCATCGTCATTAAAGCAAGTGCCGTAACCAATTTCTGAGTCAAAAGCGCCGATGCCATTGTTCCATTCGTCGGCCACGGCACCATCGTCCAACACGGCACCAGTTCCGGCGCCAGGAATAATTTCATCGGTGATAACAAAGTTCTGCAGCGTCTGCTCCCATGCGAGTGTTACCGAATTGCCCGCTGTCGGGAAATCAGAAACGGTAGCAGTGGCTGATTTGCCAGTTACGAATTCACCCTCTGACAGCTTCGTGACGGTAAAAGTCGATTCCGCGAATTCTACGCCATCAGCATAGGCTTTAACGGTGTGCTCTCCCGCTCCCAGCGTTGCCATGTTAAAGAGCAATCCGAAACCGACGTCGCTCTTTCCGCAGGTCGATTTGACGTCGCCACGTGATGTGCCTGATGCCGCCAGCAGTTTGGTCCCGCCGGGCAGCTCGATCTCTATCGTGGTGGCATCGCAATGCCAACCCGAAAATATCGCTTTACCGCTGATCGCAGTACCGTCTTTGGGGGTTTCTAGTCTGCCCTCAGCATAAACGCCGGCGGACAGTGTGACGGCTGCTGCCGATAACGCGACAGTGAATATTGCTTTCATTTTCATAATTGCGCCTCTTTGATGGTGTGACCAATTCTTGCTTATATTTTTTTGTCTCGAGGTTCGACGCTCGATACATCGGGCGTTGCGTCCCCGCTCCGCCAGAGAGGCCTAATGTTACTGGGAATCGGCCAGAGTGCTGTCGGTATGCACTCTGATAGAGGGTATTTTGCGGTAAAGTGGACGATTGCCGAGTTTAAAGAGATCAACCCTTTTGCGACCCCCTGCCTTGTTTGCCCACGCTAACGGGTATCCGCCGGGATCTTACGATGCTTTGCTGCGGGGTTTGGCCTGGCAATTGGATGTCGCTGGAATCGAGCATCGACCACTGTGGAGTGAATCTCCCGCGCCAAGTTTTTTATCTTGGCAGGTCTATGCGCGCGATTTGCTTGACCGGATAGAAGAAACCGGTGCTGATTCAGTTTGGCTGGTGGGGCACTCTATGGGTTCTGCGTCGGCGATACTCGCGGCGAGCGAGCATCCGGGTCGTTTCAAAGGCATTGTCGCCCTCGATCCGGTGCTCATTTCTAATAAGGTCTGGTTTTGGTCTCGTTTGTTCGCAAGAATCAAGCCCGATGGAATGCCCATCGTGAAGCGCGCGCTGGCGCGGCCACATCGGTTTTCGAGCCATCAAGCAGCGTATGAATTTTATCGAGGCAAGCGTGTTTTTAAGCATATCTCCGACGCTGTCCTGATGGATTATGTGATGGCAGCCCACGTTTTTCGAGGTGACGATCAGGTTCATCTCCGGTACTCGGGACAATGGGAGGCATGCGTTTATCGCTCTGTGCCCCGAATGACTGGGGCTCTCAGGCGTCTGCAATGCCCGATGCTGATTGTGGCGGGTGATCAGTCCGACGTGCTTTCGGCAAAGACACTTAACTGGGCGAGGCGTTTGAATTCAAACATACAAACCACGACCCTCAGCGGCGGGCACCTCTTGCCTCTGGAATCACCCCAAGCCTGCGCGGATGTCGCTCTGGATTTTATTCAATCGAACAAGTAGATCTGATGCCCGCTTAGAGGGTCGGTGCTGGCGCCGCTTTAGACTAAATACAGCGATTGGCCGGCGGGCGATTGCTCTGGAAGATCTTTATGGCGGCGTCGGTCAGCGATGGCGTCAGACACAGAATTAATGATACAAGCATCATCTGAACCTCCCCACAAAACTTTTTTTTTTGGAAATTGATCATGTCAGTTAATCCGGTTGCCACGCGATGGGCCGATCTCGACGAGCGACGTTTTTTCCCCAAAGAGCTGAGCTGGCTCTCCTTTAACGCCCGCGTGCTCCAGGAGGCGGAGAACCCTGAGGTGCCCTTAATTGAGCGGGTCCGTTATCTGGGTATCTTTTCGAACAACCTTGATGAATTTTTTCGTGTTCGTGTAGCGGAGGTGAGGCGACTCATCAGCGTATCAAAGGGGCCCGAACGACAGGCCGCCAAGCATCTGTTGCAGTTGATTCAGCGTGAGGTAGTGGCGCTCCAGCGTAAGTTCGACGCCATATACGGCAGTTTGATGCGGGAGTTACAGAAGCAGAAGATTTATCTCATTAATGAAAAGCAATTGGATGAGGGCCAGCTGAATTTCGTACAGCAGTTTTTTAAAAACACTGTGTTGCCAGAGCTCGAGCCGATCCTAGTCGATGAGGCGCAAGCGATGCCCAATTTGGCAGATGAATCGTTGTACTTGGCGGTCATGATCAAGGCACGTGCGAGGCAGCGGTTTGCTGTTCTAGAGGTCCCCTCAGAACAGCTAGGTCGATTTATTGAGATTCCCAGACAGAAAGGCCGGCGACGCGGGACGGTGTACATCACCCTAGATAATGTGATTCGCGCCTGCTTGCCGTTGGTTTTTCGCGGTGTGTTTGGGCCAATCTCAGCGAGTGCTTATTGCTTTAAATTTTCACGAGATGCAGAGCTCGAGCTCGACCCCTCTATCAACGAAAGCTTGATAGCCAAGATGGCCACGAGTCTTAAGCAGCGCAGGCGTGCCGACGCAGTTCGGTTTGTTTATGACAAATCCATGCCTGAGGCATTGCTGAATGCACTCAGAAAGAGTTTCGGCTTTGGTCGCTACGACAGCATGATCCCGGGTGGGCGATATCATAATTCCAAGGACTTCCTATCCTTCCCTAATCCGGGAGGAAAGAACCTCGAGTTTAAGCCGCATCCGCGCATCAATTTACCTGAGATAGATGATCCGGCGAGTATCTTCGATGTAATCCGAGCGCGGGATGTCCTGCTTTATTTTCCCTATCATCCTTTCGATTATCTCGTCGATGTGCTTAAAACGGCTGCGCTGGATCCCGACGTGGTCGCCATCAAAATCTGTCTTTACCGCACCGCGAAGAATTCCCGTATTGGTGAAGCGCTAATCAACGCACTGAATAATGGCAAACGTGTCACCGCAGTGGTGGAATTGGCTGCGCGCTTTGACGAGCAGGCAAATATTGAGATGGCCCATCGATTGACTGAGGCAGGCGTCGAGGTCATTTTTGGTATCCCCGGGCTCAAGGTGCACTGCAAGCTTTTTTCTATTGAGCGCCGCGAAGCCGGAGAGATCCGTTACTACAGCCATATAGGCACGGGAAACTTTAACGAGAAGACTGCGCGTCTTTATACTGATTTCTCTTTGCTGACTTCGGATCAGGTTATTGGCCGCGATGTTGCGGCCGTGTTTAACTTTTTAAAATTCAATTACCAACTCCCCAAATACGAGACGCTGCTGGTATCGCCCCACAGCTCCCGGCCGGGGTTGGTTGAGCGAATTGATCGGGAAATTAAAAACGCGCGCCTGGGTTACCGCGCCATGATGACCCTTAAGTGCAACAATCTGGTCGATCGGCAATTGACGCTGAAATTGTATGAGGCCAGTCAGGTGGGGGTAAAGATTCGTCTGATCGTCCGCGGCATGTGTACTTTATTGCCGGGTGTGAAAGGTGTTTCTGACAATATCAAAGCCATCAGCATTATCGGTCGCTATCTTGAGCACCCGCGAATCTACGTCTTCCACAACCGCGGGCAACCCGAGTACCTGCTGGGTTCGGCAGATCTTATGACGCGAAATATTGATTACCGAGTAGAGGTGCTGTGTCCGGTCAAAGATCCGGCAGTGCAGCAACAATTGCAGGATGTCCTCGACCAGCAGTGGCAAGATAACGTCAAAGCGCGAGTGCTAGATAGCCGGCAGAGTAATCAGTTGCTACCTCGTGGGAGGTCGACGCCCGCACTACAGGCACAAGAGATGATTCACCGCTATTTCTTAACTGGTAAAAAGCCGAGAATGCCACGCTCTCTAATGCGTCAGGCTTCCAAGCGCCGTCGGAACTCTAGCGTTAAGGCGAAGGCGCCGACGAAAAAAGCCAAGGCGACAAGTCGTCGGGATTGAGGATCACCAGCTGTTGCGCTTGGGCGTCGGTCTTTACGTTCTCAGGGTCGATTTGTAACAGTTTTAGGTAGTAGGGTAGGAGTTTTGCCCTGACGGATAGATGCCATTGCTTTCCCGCCATGGCGTAGTCATGGGCTACTACCTCTTGTTGCGCTGAACTTAATCTCGGGTCTGGCGCAATGATAATTTCAATCCACGTATGCCATTCAAGATCCTCCTGAACGGTGTGATCGGAGATGTCCATGATCTCTGGCTTGCCACGAAAACGACTCAACACAAAGTCTCGATAGGCCTGGTTTTTCTCGCACCAGCCGCGCACGTGCCAGCGCAGGCCTGTCCACACCAACGTATGAGGGACGATGATGCGACCCTCGCGGTCAGGCGCATTGAGTGACACATAGTCGACCTCGACGCGACGTGACTCCCTCGCAGCGCTGATCAGCGGGCGTAATATTTCGGGGGGGACTTGCCTTACCGGGGCACGAAGGACCTCGGTAGCGGTGAGCGCATCTGGAAGTCGACCTAAAACCTGATGTATGTCGCTCGAGCCCGCGATAATGTCCAGATACTCCTCAGCGGTGCCTCTCGAGACAACTGGAGAGAAGGTGTCACTGGGTCTGTAGCCTTTTGCCGCGGCGTCATATTCGAGGTTGCCCGGGCCGATAGAGCGCTTGTAGTTATTGATATCTTTACTGGCCTGCTGGCGGCCGAGACCAAAGACTTCGCGTAAATGCCGCGTGGTGAGCCGCCCCTCCCAAAGAGCAATGATTTCTATGAATCGGTAGCGGAGTAATTGCTCCCATCGCGTATCGCCCACTTCATCCTCCTCTTCGCGGGTTCAGTTGACACCCACTGGATTGATCGGCGATACGACATCTCGTGCTGGTCTGCCTCATGTTGAGACTCCTGTTCGCGGTATCAGGAGCAGGCCACTAATCGCTAGAAACGAGCATGCGAGAACGATAAGCGCGGGCTCTATCAGTCGACCTGCATAGAGCCCGCCGGCGACAGCGCCCACGAGAGAGGCGAGTAGGGCATGGGTAAATCCGTAGACCGCTGAAGCCGCGCCCGCCTGATGGCGAAACAGCGAGATGGCTCCCATTGAGGCATTGGCAGAAGTAAGTCCAACACCGAAAAAAAAGGTCGACGACAATACCGCGAGAGTAGGCATCATATTTTTTGCGTCAGGTGCCAATGCCACTATGCCGACTGCGGAGGCAAGGCTAGTAAGAAGACCGGCTCTGAGTGTCATGTTCGTGCCATAGCGCATGACCAGGCTGGCATTCACTAAGCTGCCCGTCATGAAACCAAATACTGTCAGCGCGAAGGCGTATCCAAATAGTGATGTCGGAACGTCAAACACGTCGGGAAGAAAGTAAGCCACCGTCGAAAGGTAGCAAAATAGTGCGGAGAAAGAGAAAGAGCCCGCCATTTGGTAACCGATGAAAGCGCTTGACGTGAGCATCGCGCGAAAGGCGCGAAAGACGCTACGAAAAGTCAGCCGCTCTTGACGCTCGCGCGTCACGGATTCGGGAAAGCGCGTGAGTGCGAATAGGATAAGGAGTGCAAACAGTGCCAGCGCGAAAAAAACGCCAGGCCAAGGCGCAAAGCTGAGAATCAAGACGCCGAGGCTGGGGGCGATCATGGGTATTACGGCCATTGCCCCGGATAACACCGACATGACTTGGGAGGCGCGATTGCCCTCGTAGCGGTCTCGCACGATCGCCCGTGCAATGACGGGACCACTGGCAGCGGCGATCCCCTGCAATGTGCGCGTCAGCCACATCAGCTCCATCTGCCGTACCAGCGCGCACAACACCGATGTCACTAAAAAGAGCAGCGTCCCGATACGCACAACCGGAAGCCGTCCGAACTGATCAGACAACGGGCCAAAGATGAGCTGACCGATGGCCAGTCCGACCATGAATACGCTGAGGGTGAGTTGCCCTTCAGATTCAGTTGCACCGAGATCGGTAACAATAGCGGGGATCGCTGGCAGATAGAGGTCAGTGGCAATGGCGGCATAGGCCACCAGCCCCACCAGTGTGATAAAGGTGAAGACTTCCCCAGTTGTACTGCGGTGCGTCAATTCAGCGCGTAAGCCTGCAGTTCCACTACGGGGCAGCTTTCAGGCACGAAAAACTGACCATTTTCCGCGTCCATGACATCAAGCCCTATCGCTTTGTTGTTGGAGAACAGCGCCACGCGCATCACGTAAGTGGTGTGCTGATTTTTCATCTCCATCAGCTGAAAGAGGGCAACCTCCGCGCCTTCGTCATTGGCAGCGCGAGCCGCAATTTGTTCCATGTAGGATTTAGCCTGATTGGCTTCCATGGGAGTGAGAGGCGTGTTCAGTATGGCATTGAGCATGGCGCTGACAGAGGCCTGATTATCCTCAGCGAGCAAAGTAGCGCTGGCTACCGCATTGATATCGGTCATAAGAATTGTTGTCCCCCAAAACGCGGACGGCCTCTACTGGGCCGATGCCAAATTTTACCATTTTTACGGTGCCGTGGGGTTTTCTAATACTTCCATCTACATCAATCAGTTACCATCTCTACTTGCGGTTATCGGTCAAATTGGGAGGGCCCGTGGAGCCCGACAAAGCAACTTACCATCGCTTGGTTCCTGACGACGGCACCTTGTTCTGGTTACTGCAGGTCATGGGGTGGATCGGGATCTCGCTACTGACCTACCTGAGTCTGAGCGTGCCCTACGACCAGTATGAATGGTCCTATCTCGCCCACAACATATCCCAGTCGGCGCTGGGCTTTGTGCTGTCACTCCCCCTTAGATACCTGTACCGGGCTGTTTGGCATTGGCATATCTACATTCGACTTGTCGTGGTGTTGGGCGCGGCGATGCTTTTTGCTTTTGTTTGGGCGGCATTGCGACTTGTGCTTTTCATGGCCATGACCGGGGCGGGCGATCTATGGGCAGACTTTGGCGGATGGCTCTTCCCCTCGCTATTTGTGTTTTTTACGTGGGCGGCGCTCTATCACGGCATAAAATATTATCAGTTCTTGCAGCGTGAGCAGGAGGTGGCGGTGCGCGCCGAGTCGGCACAGCGGCAGGAGGCCCTGAAACGGATACAAGCGGAGGCGGAGGCAAAAGAGGCGCAGATGCAGCTACTCCGGTATCAGTTAAACCCGCACTTCTTATTCAATACGCTCAATTCGGTCAGCGCGCTGGTGACAACCGCAAGAACGGATGACGCCAACCGTATGCTGCTAAACCTATCGAAATTTCTGCGATTCTCGTTGGAGCAGGAGCGCGTCTCGCTGACGACACTCCAGGAAGAGCTTGCTGCCCTGCAGCTGTATTTGGATATTGAAAAAGTTCGATTCTCTGAGCGACTGGAGCTCGTTTTGGACATTTCAACCGATGCGTATCGTTGCGAGGTGCCGAGTTTGCTGTTGCAGCCTCTGGTGGAGAACTCAGTTAAATATGCTATCTCCAAATCTAAAGCTGGCGGCACTATTCAGGTCAGGGCTCGCGTCAGAGACGGCTCCCTGTATCTTGCGGTGGAGGACAGCGGTGCCGACGAAGATCGCTTCCGCGATGATGCGGAGCAGGGTCGGGCGGACACAGGTGTAGGAATAGGACTCCAGAATGTTGGTCAGCGTCTCGAGACGCTTTTCGGAGCGCGTGCGCACTGCCGTTCGACGAGCTCCGTTTTGGGTGGTATGCGCGTAGAGATCTGCATCCCCGCGCAAGAAGCGGCATAATGGCACCGCTATGACCGATTTGCGCATATTGCTGGTTGACGACGAGATGCTCAGCATTGAGCTTATGCGCTCGATCGTCGATGGATTGCCGGGGTTCACAGTGGCGGCGACATGCTCGAACGGTGAAGAGGCCGTTGCCCGACTGCAGCAAGAAGCCTTTGACATCTTGCTGACGGATATTGAAATGCCGGGCCTGACTGGGCTCGAGGTTGTCGAAAAAACCCAGGCAGACCTCATGCCTGCCGTCATTTTTGCCACCGCGTTTGATCAATATGCCTGTCAGGCCTTTGATTTGCACGCCGTCGACTACGTGCTCAAACCTTTCGATCCCGAACGGGTGCGGATGGCATTGGATCGCGCCAAACAGCGCCTCAGCGTAGGCGAATTGCGAGCAGGTAAAAACGCACCACTGGGTGCCATTGCTCATCTTCGACAAGTTGAGCACGCCAGTACAGAAGGTGGGCCCTCGTCAACAGAGTACGAACGTTTACCCATAAAAGATGGAGGCCACACTTACCTACTGCCCCATGAAGACATCGATTGGATCGATGCGGCGGGGGACTATATGTGTGTTCATGCTACTGGCAAGGTCCACATTCTGCGCTCCACCATGAAAGACCTTGAAGCAAAGCTCAGTCAGGATTTCGTCCGAGTTCACCGTTCCACTATCGTTAATGTGAGGAAAGTGCGCGCGGTGGACACCCTGCCAAAGGGCGAGTGTTTGCTGCATCTGGACGACGACGTCAAAGTGCGCGTCAGCCGAAACTACCGCTCGGCCATCCAGCATTTGCTCAAATAATCAGATGCCGTTTGGTGTAGAGCTGAGCCCACTTACCGGGCGTGCGCAACCAGCGCCTCAACAAAGGCACCATGATTAGGAAGCGCGGCAACCGTTCGCTCGACATCCCGCTGAATGTCACCCAAAAATTGCTGCAGTTGTTCGTTGCTCATTGAATCAACGATATTATGGTAGCTCTCGGGTATAAGGCCTTGGCCCATCATGACCTGCACCCATGAATTCTCCGAGAAGACGTCATCCTGTGGTTTGAACACCCGTCCCGTCTCTTTAAACAACGCCATGCGCTGACTCAAAGACTCCGGTATTGGTAAGTCCCGGCACATGTCCCAGAACGGCTCTCCGGCCCGTTGATTGGCGAAGTAGTGCAGTACGATAAAATCGCGGATGCGTTCGGCCTCGCCTCGCAGTTTGTTGTTGTACTCATCTACCGATGCTTGACTCATGACACTGTCGGGAAACATGAGCAATAACCACATAATGCCATTTTGAATAAAATGAATGCTGGTTGACTCGAGGGGTTCAATAAAGCCGCTGGACAATCCCAGCGCGATACAGTTCTTATTCCAATATTGCCTGCGTTGCCCGGTCGTAAAGCGAATCGGTCTTGGATCGATGATCGGCGTCCCGTCAACTAAGCTGAGCAAGCGCTCTCTGGCAGCATCGTCATCTAAATAGTCACTGCAGTAAACCAAGCCATTGCCGACACGGTGCTGCAACGGAATTCGCCATCGCCATCCGCTGTCATGGGCAATGGCGCGGGTATAGGGGACGGGCTCGCCAGTGAGTTCAGTTTGCACCGCCCAGGCCCGGTTACAGGGTAACCAGTGGCTCCAGTCATCGAACCCCGTTCTTAGCGCGTCTTCAATCAGTAGGGCTCTGAAGCCCGTGCAGTCGATGAAGAGATCTCCCGCGACCTGTTGCCCGTCTTTTAGCTGCAGGTAATCGATAAAACCGGTCGATTCCGAAACCGAGACATGCGCTATCTGCCCCTCTATCCGTTGTGTTCCATTCGCTTCAGCGAGTCGCCGCAGATATTGCCCGTAGGCAGTGGCATCCAAATGGTAGGCATAGTTCAACTTGTGTTCAGACAGAATGCCGAATTTATTCTCAACGGCCGCTCTAAGCTCCGTGCAATAAGCGCCGTATTCCTCGGCTAGCCCTTGTTGCTGCCCTTTCTTCCAAAAGTGTTGAAAACCCCCGGCCCAACAGCCCTTGCCCGTATCACCAAAAGAGTGGATGTAGTCGTGACCCTCGTAAAGCCAATTCTCAAATCGGATCCCGAGTTTAAAGGTGCCGCTGGTCGCTTTTATGAAGTCGGGTTCGGGAATTTGCAGCAGCCGGTTCATGGTGAGTAGCGTGGGAATCGTCGCTTCACCCACGCCAACCGTACCAATCTCCTCAGATTCGACGAGAGTCACTTCCAGCTGGCGGCCCACCAGTCGGGATAAGGCCGCGGCTGCCATCCAGCCGGCGGTGCCTCCGCCTGCTATGACCACTCGGTTGATCGGTCTGTCTTTAAAATCAGTCATACTTGTTTCAAATTGTTGATGAGTTCGCCCCTCAGTTTTTTGGCGACATCGACGTTGAGGTGCTCTGTGCGGTCAATGGCACCACTTTTCCAGCGCTGCCCGTCCCGCGATTGCTCAGAGAACACATAATAATCAAAGAGTGTCGCCCAAGCATTACGCTCAGCCTCGGGTAGTGTCTTTATCGCGAGTAAGGCGTGATTAAATGCGTCCATGGGACGCCCATATTCTCTTGGCTGAGTGGTCCACCAAAAGTTTACAAGGCCATTGATCTTTGCCGTCGATTCGACTTGGTGCCACCAGAGGGAAGGAATGTAAATGGCATCGCCCGGTTTGAGTTCTGTTGCTTGGGCAGCAGTCAACGCTTCCCGGAAGAGAGGATGCCTATCGTAATCGGGGTCTCGGGTATTCACGAGGCTGATGGGTTGCCCAGCAGGCGTGATGTCCCAGGGACCGATATAGAGGTGTTTAACCTGATCTGGAGGGAATAGGGTGAAGCGACGAGTGCCAAGCACGCAGCAGGCGATATTTGCCGGATAGTCGAAGTGGGGGGCCACAATCGTCTCGTTGCCGAGCCACAGGCTGGTGAGTGGAGAGGGTAGTGGCGAGACGAACTGTGTCTCGAGTTCCATTCCAGGTAGCCAGTGGGCAATATTGGTGGCGCCCACGTAAAGACTCGGCGATGTAGGTGCATCGGCCATCTCTTGTAGCTTCGCGATAACTTGGTCCAAGCGGGTTTGCACTTGCAAAAAATTGAACCCACTGAAATCCTGATTGTAAAAAAAGCGCCCGTTGATCTCTGGCTCTCCCAAAAAAGCGGAAACCTTATGGCCTTTGTAAAAACGGCGGAGGTAATCGAGCGAGCTAGCCGTGCTCTTTTTTGTCGCTTGAACCAGGGGCCAGTCAGAGACAGCGTCGCGTAGCACCCACGGGGCGGCTTCACTCAGCCAAACCTCGGGGGCACTCTGCAATTGAGAGAGAGTGATTTCCCTGATGGGAGCGCTAACTTGGCTATTGGCTATGGTTTCAGAGCTTGCCATTTTTTAAGGCCAACAGCCTCGATACCTGAGACTGTGATGCGAGCATCATGAAGAGAGGGAGCAGAAAGCCTTTCTGATGCAAATCGCTCAGGGCATTTTCTGGCAGTCGTTGCAGACATTCCTCGTCGATCCCAACAAATCCGGTCAAGGTGTGCGCACTGCCGTCGTCCAGTATGCACTGGAAGTCAAGGGGCGTGATTAAGTCCAGTGCATTTAGCGCGGCGGCAAAGTCGAGGGTGTGTGGGTGGCTCGCCTCAATATTCTCCAGCAACCCGATAATGCGCTCGAGATGATTGCTGTAGCCGCCTGCATCTGAGAACAGACGCTCGCCACTCTCTAGACTCAGTTTTGGGTGCGTCTCGTCCAGTGCAATGACATTTCGGGTGGCACCAGTCGAGCTTTGTTCTTTGGCGATATAAAAAGGGCCTTTTTGCATCATCAGAGGAATCGTTGCTGCTGCCCAGCCCGAATCAGAGTCGTCGAGAAACAGATTTTCATCTTTTTCGAGGCCCATCAGTGCCACCGGTAGCGGCGCTGAGTGGCCCTCAATGTTTTGCAGTAACAGTGGATAAGTACCCTGCAGTGTACGCATTTCGGTGGTAAAGACCAGGCAGGTCATCACGTTATCACCGGTTGCGACGCTGTATTTCGGCGAGACGCGAAGGAGTGCGTGATCGGCGCTGTTGAGCTTGGCTAGCTGATCTTGGCTCATCTGATAGTTATCCGGCGAAGCCGCGCATTATTGCATCGTCCAGTAACGAGCGATGGCGGGGTAAGTGCTTGAGATATCGGCTAGATTGGGCGTCGACTTCGGCTCTGAGGGCATGAGCCCGAGCGAGACTCGCCTCAGAATGCCTGCGATTGTCTTTGCCGAGTTCGCTTTTGAAGTTCATGCCGTACAGCACGTACTGGTAACTCGCGGATGGAAACATTTCGTCTACGCGTCGCTCATCCAGATGCCAGGGGCAACGATGACGCCAGTCGGCCAGCTTTTCACTCAAGGATGAAGGCACTGACGCCGCCTGCCGGTGCTCGATCCAATAGGCCGAGTCGTCGCGTCGTGAAAGGACATAGTGAAGCTTGAGAAATTCAATGATCTGCTCCCAGCGCTGCAGAAACTCAGTATTGAATCGTTGCGCCACCGTGTCCATCTGCTGGCGAGTTTTAGGGAATTGCTGCGCGATGCTTCTTGCACTGAGTTCTACCAACACCAGAGCTGATGCCTCGAGCGGTTCAATGAATCCGGCCGATAACCCCACAGCGACACAGTTTTTATGCCAAAAGGCAGCGCGATAGCCGGGATCGAAGCGAATCAGCCGCGGCTCGAATCCCGACAGGCCTGAAGCGTGACCAGTCTCCTTTAGGTAGGTGTCCAAGTGCATCTCTACCGCGTCGGTGCGGGTGTGGGCGGACGAGAATACGGCGCCAACGCCTCGGCGATGTTGGAGACCGATATCCCAAATCCAGCCCGCCTCATGAGCGGTCGATTTGGTGGTTGTCGCGATTTCGGACTCCGGGCCATAAGGCACCTGAACCGCAAGCGCGCTGTCGTTGAACAGCACGTGTTTTTGACTAACGAAGGGTACCTTGAAGTGCTCGCCCAAAAGGACACTGCGGAATCCGCTGCAATCGATAAAGAGGTCGCCGGTTATGGGGCCTTGATCGGTCACGAGCGTTTCGATGTCACCGTTTTCACGTGAGGTTACAGCGGTGACATCCGCAATCACATGTTCTACCCCGAGGTTATTGATCGCGTGCGCTGAGAGCATCGCCGCAAATTTACCGGCATCGAGATGGTAGCCATAGTTGAGGGTGTAGGCATATTCGGGAACGCTCAGCTGTTTTGGCGCCAGTCCCGCCTCACAGACAGCGAATTGCGGCGTCACGCTTGAGGCGAATGGTTGATCTCCCAGATGCCCCCTGACCCAGTGATCCGCCAAATTGAGCTCAGCGAAGCCATGGGGGAGAGTAAAAGGGTGGTAATAGGTTTCCCCTTTACCATGGAGCCAATTTTTGAAGTGTGTGCCTTGCTTCAGTGCAGCCGAGCACTCCTCTATGAACAGGCGCTCCGACAGGCCTATTTTGAGGAGCGTGGATTTCATTGACGGCCACGTGCCTTCGCCCACACCGATGGTGGGCGTCGTGGGCGATTCAACAAGGGTGACCTTGATGGTTGCGCTATCAAATTCGGCGCCGAGTACCCCTGCGGTGAGCCAGCCAGCGGTGCCGCCGCCAAGTATCACGATGTGATGGGGTGTTGCATTCATCTCGATTGGCTGAATCCGAAAGTTGAAATTTTAGGGGGTTCTCTACAAAAGAAAAACCGCTCCTGAGAGCGGTTTTTTGAGTTGGACCGGTGACTGAATATCAGTAGGTGTATCTGAATCCCACGTTGTACCGAGCGCCAATTTGGCCAGCATTAAAGAACTGCAGTTCTTCTCTGCCGAAGGCGCGATAGGTTTCGTCCGTGATGTTGATACCTTCTACAAAAACGGTAAAGCCGTCGAACACCTCGTACTGGGCGCTGGCATCCCACTGCTCGTACTCCTCGTTATAAGCGGGTTGTGTAACACCCCCTGTGAAGTACTCATCTCGCCAGTTGTAAGCGACCCGCATCTGAAAGCCGAACCCCTCGTAAAACAGAATAAAGTTGCGCGTGTCGCTCAGGCCGGGCAGGGCAAACTGCGGCTCGTCCGAGAAGCGATTGAACGTGGCACTGCCGTCAGCGAGGGTCATATTGGCAATAAAACCAAGGCCTGTGTCCCAAAAGTTGTGCTGCCACGCGAGCTCCCACCCGTCGATGTCTGCGACTTCGTCTGAGTTCACATTGGTGAGCAAGTCGTAATAGGCGGGGTCGTCTCGTCCAACAACGCCCGTGATGGTCTGTGCCTCCACGTCGACGCCAGGCTCTGACGCGAAGTTCGTGAAAATGTAATCACGGATATCTTGGGGTGCAGCCGTAATGCCCAGCGCATCTGTGGCCTGCTGGTAAAGCGGGCCCAGCGCCGGGTGAGCGAGGTCGGGGAACAATACGACGTCTTGGATTTCACCAGCGGTGACGAAATTCTCAACGGACTTGTCGAAGTACCCCACTGAAACGTAGCTCGCATCGCCGTAGTACCACTCAAGCGATAAATCGAAGTTCTCCGATTCATGCGGGAGTAGTCCTGGGTTACCAGCCGATGCCTGTGCCGTGTGCTCTCCTTCAACTACCCGGAGCACACTGGGTGCATTAAGCGTGCCGATCAAGGCACCATAGCCTGCGCGAGCGATCGTTTCACTGTAAGAGGCTCTAAAAATGACGTCATCCATGATCTCGATATCGAAATCGATATTGGGCAAGCCCACGTCGTAAGTGCCTGTTAGGCCAGAGGGCGTCGTGCCCGTAGCCGGTATCGCGGTGAACTCGTTGGTTGATGCCCACACAATACTCGAGAAAGACTGTGATTCTGCGCTCGAAGTGACGTCGGTCTCCTCGTATCGGTATCCCATACGAAAGTTAAAGGTACGGTCCAACACTGAGCCCGAGAAGTTCAGCTGCATAAAAGCGGCCCAGGTTTCCTCGCGGAACTGGTTGCCAAACCCAGCGTCCAGGTCGGCGCAAAAGGCAGTTCCGCAGCTACCTGTGGGATTGCCTGCTGCGGGGGCGAGATACAGCGGGTTGTTGGGCGAAAGCGCCTCCAAAAATTCGGCGCGGGCCGCCATGTCGCTCATGCTGTACATGAAGAAGTTATTGGTGACCTGATCACCCCCTTCAAGCTCATCGTAAACACCCGCCAGCGAGGCTGGGACAAGGATGTCAGTAATTGATCCATAGGCGGAGGCTTGGTTTGCTCCCCAGGTGTTGCGTTGCACAATGGATCCCGCTTGGTAGTTGTCTAGGTCGATGAAAGACGCCCCTGCGACGATGGTGATGTTGTCATCGAGGTCAAAGGCGCCCGTGAACTGCGTCTGCTCAATGTTCATCTCTGCCCAGTCCGCAGCGAATACGCTACCCGTGATACGCATGTCATCGGGAGACAGGGGGTCATTCATGCCAATGGTCGTCACGGGAATTTCGGTGCTGTAATTCACGCTCGCCGAATTTCGACCGAACGCCGCGATACTGATGTTGCCTGAGCTACCGTAGACGCTGTTGGGTTCCCGCTCTGCCTTGGAGTCGTGGTAATCGAGCGCGACACGGAGACGATCCGTAATGTCCCACTCAAGATTGAAGCCAATCGATGAGCGGGTGTTTTTAGAGGCGTCTACGCCTGCCGCCATGGGTCTATCTGGCTGATTGTTGGTTTCCGTGTAGATAATCGGTGACGCAATAGGGCCGTCTGACCAAGTGGCAGATTGGTAAGTCGGGCTAAACCAGATTGACATGTCGTTGTATCGTCGGTCGAGTTCCAACTGCGCCATGGTGTAATCGAGCGTTGCCGTTACAGACTCGACAGGGCGCCACTGCAGCGTCACTTGTCCGTTGATGCGCTCTCGCTCGAACTCCTCTACGCGGTAGACCAACTGTTGAGGCGCCGCCGCAAGGTCGCCCTCGCCCGGTGCGTTGGTCTGCTGACCGTTATCAGGCACGGCGGCACCGTCTCGCTCGAAAAAGCGCGTGTTGAACGCAGACGCAACGCCTGAGTGGCGCTCTTGGAAGGTGCCTGACAGCGCAATACCCACGGTATCGTCAAAAAAGGTGTGTGAGGCAAAAGCCGAGACTTCAGGCGTCACCTCATCGCCGGAATAGGTGCTCTCGTCGTAAACTCCTTTGGCGCTAAAACTGAACTGCGGACCCGGCTTATCAAGGGGCTTAGCGGTAAGAACATTGATGGTCGCGCCGATGCCGCCGGAGGGGATGTTCGCTCTCGAGGTTTTGTAGACTTCTACGCCCGACACGCTCTCTGAAGCGATGTCCTGAAAATCGAAGGAACGTCCGAGGCCACTGTGCGTTGGCATTTGGCGACCATTGAGCGTGACCAGATTAAAGTCTGCGCCGAAACCCCTCACGGTTACGGTGGTGCCTTCGCCGCGCTGACGGTCG
>Ga0255783_10002733_pt1 | contig 17309 bp, 8 predicted proteins | sample 011ome_22_FD_179981 | JGI IMG/M metagenome (GOLD analysis project Ga0255783, IMG submission 179981) | Coastal salt marsh microbial communities from the Groves Creek Marsh, Skidaway Island, Georgia - 011507BT metaG (version 2) | ecosystem: Environmental > Aquatic > Marine > Intertidal zone > Salt... | reverse complement strand
CACCAGGTCGAGTAAAACCTATGGGCCTTACACCACTGAAAGTATCCGCGAATTCATCGATCAGGGAAAATGCAGTAAGCTTGACCTTGCCTGGGATAGGGCCGAAAATAAATGGATACCCTTGCACAATCTCCTTGATTTATCCGAGCTCACAAAGAATCAAGAGACCAAGGAAAAATCCGATGAAATAGCGACTGAAAGAGCGGAAAAAATCATTGAGCTACTTTATTCAGATCGGGAGGAATTTGCAATTGATTTACTGCTTTCGAGTCAGTGCACCAAAGTGTTTGAAATTCTGCTTGGCAAGCGGAAGATGAAGTATCGGCATTATGGAATTCCCCAAAATGAAAAAATAGATGATTGGTTGGAGATCAGCACCCGCTTCGATTTTGAATTGCTCCTCCAATGTCCGGCAGATGCCCAAATTGATCCTTTCCTTCAAATCCGAGAAAAAAAAGGATTGAACATTTCCTTTTCCTGGGAGCTCAAGGTTTCTGACTTACAAGGATTCAAAAACCTTAAGGTATTGAGGTTTGATCCCAATCCCGGCTCAAGCCTTTCCCTGGATGGATTAATTGAATTTGAAAACCTTGATCACTTGAGCTTGTTGAAATGCAAACATTATTGCCCCAGCATAGAACCTGTATTCACCCTAACGAATTTAAAAAAATTGATTCTTGGAAATTATTGCCAAGATCTTGAGGCCCTTGAGAATTTACAAGAATTGGAAAAGCTAGTTCTAGATGGCTCTGGTGAAGGCAGGAGCACGATTGGAGGGATTGCAAACTTGTGCAATTTAAAGAGCTTAAGTCTAAGTGGATGGGAGGATTTGGAGAGTCTCGCAGGTCTTCAGAAATTGGATAAGCTTGAAGAATTAAATCTTTGCGATTGTAAAAAGATATCATCGATTGAACCGCTTTTAGCCCTGCCCAACCTTTCAAAAGTTGAAACTGGATGGTCCCGATTGAAAATTCCCTGGTCGCTTGACGCCTTTAAGTTAATAGTTCGCACCGGCCTGTCCTTCGATTGTTTTAGGGAGCAGATCTATGAATACGAGGATGGTCCTGAGCTTGCCGAGGAAATGCTCGCAGGCTTCCAATCTTTGGATGCGGACACTTTAGAAGAACTTGAAAATCAAGACTTTGAGGATTTGGTTCACCTTGTCTTTGTATGTGCCGAGCGTTTTAACCTGAAAAAATGGTTCAATCCCGAACGCGAAGCACTTGGTGGCGATGCTTTCAATTTTCTTGCGCATGCGGCCTCAAAGTCCCCAAGCAAACTCTTGATTGTTGCCAAGTATAACAATGGTCAGTGCTATTCCAATGTCTATGCGGCGAGAGAGTATATTGATCGGGCCATCGCTTTGTATGTACAGGAAAAGCATGGACTAAAAATGTTTATATCCTTTCTCGAAAGATGCACGGAGAATGGGATCCACCCTGATGGAGTCTCTAAAATATGCAGAAAGATAAAACATCTCTCCCTGCATGAAATGGAAATTTGGGATCATCAGGAATGGAAGGATGAATTCGAAGCCGAAAGCGGATCCTATCTTTGCCTTCCAAGTATTGACAAATTTGAAAATCTTGAGAGTTATGCACACGAGCTCCCGGGTCCTCTTCCTGAAGGACTGGAAAAGCTACCGAATTTATCAAAACTTTACCTTTACAATTCCTTTGAGGCTGAGGAACTGAACATTCCGGAATCCATGATTAAGCTGCGGGAAATTTTCACGGAGGATGTGGAAAATCTACGAACATTGAATGATTTATCGGTATTTCCAAATCTTGAAACCATTGACCTCTGTGGATGTTACCAGCTCAAAAAGCCTGATTGGTTGCAGAAACTTGACCCTGAAAAAGTTGAATTGATACCGCCTGATTGGTGGGAAGAAGAATCCAATTAAGTACAAAATTTTATCCATGGATCCAGTTGAAGAAAAAACCTTTCGAGTTTGGTTCAAAACCGGTTCCATTACAGGTTTTCCATGGCTTAAAAACCTTCTAAGTTCCAAGTATCAAGACTCCGAGAATTGCTTGCTATTTGATGAAGGCGAAGAAAATGAACTCGATTGCCAAGGGTTGATTCTTGGTAGCTGGGTACTCAATTCTCCCTTTGAGGATTCAATCCCAAACAAAAGACCATGCTTTCCCTGCCAAGAGCCTGAGGTGTGGAAAGCATGCGGAGGGAGAATTTATTCGCACTGGAAGCCAAGCTCGAAAACTGGCTGGAGAGTCCAGAGGATGAAGATTTAAATCGACTCTTCTTACTGGGTTTACTTTGATAAGATATTCTTATGAGCTCAAAAATTGAAAGCGGGTTAAATCAACCTAACCAAAGATTATGGGTCGCAAAAGGAGGCAATATCTATGGGCCTTATCAATCATATTCGATCAAGCGTTTTCTGGGTACCCAACATTTGACTCATGAGGATCGTGTGTGGAATGCGAAAGATGAAAATTGGCAAAAGTTTTCGGAACTGACGGTTCCGATTGATAGTTTAAAGGGAGTTGTTGCCCCCAATCCTTGGCCTCAAAAAGTTGCTGTCGAGGGATTAAAAATTGAAACGGATAAAAATAACCCGAATGAAGCATTCCCGGCCTATGAAACGATTCTTGCAGGTGGAGGGAAAAAGCAATTTGGAACCTCTGCAATCTATCCGATTGTGTGCAAGGATATTAGAGTTGATGATCACTCCTTTGGGTGGGCCGTGGAGAATTTGGAAATCGAGGAGGGAACTGGGATAGTATGCGAAGCACCCGATAAAAAAATGAAAAGAGGTTCTTTGGATCGATGGTTACTCAAGGAGCCCAGAGCACTATTCAAAAGAGATAAGGACGAAATCAACCAAGAGCAGTCCAATAAATCTCCCAGAATTAGTTGGATAAAATGGGATTCAAATATTTGGAAAACTCCGGATGGGGTCAGTTTTAATGCTTGTCGAGTGGGATTGCTTAACACCGATAATAAAACGGTTCAACTCTTTGCTAAAGGTATGAAGGTAAATGCATTCGGTTTCATAAGCAAGATGGGGGCGATTGTAATGGTGATAAAACTGGAGCCTGGCAAGTCTGGAATTTCCTTGGGCGATGCAATGGAGTTAAACTACCATATAGCACATTCCGGGAACCATTGCGACATCCCTGTGCTTATTCCTAACGCCGCACTCGATCAGACCATGAAAGAAAATAAAAATGGTGTTTGTGAGGTGAGTGATGAAAAGTTATCCACTTTTTTAAAGCTCTGGCCCCATTGGGAAAAAAAGGGAAAGGATGAATTTGACGATGTCATTCGCTGGGGTGGGAAAAAGGATGAAAAACTGATTGAATTAAAATCGTTCCCGGAACTTATTACCCGGCAGGTTCTTACTAGTTTGTCCAAAATATATGGAAAGCACATCGACACTTACCAGGCAGCAAGGGGAAGAACCCATATCTATACCAGGTTTCTGCTTCCCCGTGAACTTAATCTAAAGCATGGAACTTCCCTTGCACACTTAGAAGGCTTGTGTGCCCGTTGCATGAGACATCCTAAATCGAGTGAAATTAAACCTCTTCCTCCTCAAGAATTAGAGGGAGATGAATTCAAGTTTTTTCAAGTTACGGGAAGCCAGAGGGTATACCTCAGTTGTGAAACCGCTTTGAGTATTGGCCAAGATGTTACAGAATTCTCGAAGCAATGGCAGGATCGATGGGACAATGATTATTTACTTTGCCATTTAATTGCTTACCACCAGTCGATTCTTTGTCAGGAATTGTCCTGGTCCTCCTTTTCCAAAACCAATCAGAAAGAGGAGGAAAAAAGAAACTTGGATGAATTAAATGAACGCTTCATCGAGTATTGTACCCACTATGATTTTAGTGTTATTTCCAGTCAAATGAACCATCAAAGAACTTATCGTATCAGCCGTGAAGTCCTCGGAGTTTGCCAGTCTAGTAAAGAGGTAGCCGAGGAGATACAAACAAGAATCGAACACCAAAGTAATAAATTACAGTTTAAATTAAATTCGGAGCAACAAAAGTCTTTAAAGGAGCAACAAGAATTCAATCATAAACAGCAAGCTTTCAATTCACTGGCGGTGGTGTTCTTTATGTTGGGTTGTTCCACTTTCTTTATCAATTTGAACCTTTTTGAATTCAATAATGATGCCCGGATTGATTGGGATTTTTCCGGGGATTCCTTATCGGAGAAACTTAAATCTCTCTGGTTCTGGTTGCCGATTGCCCTTAGCTTTACGCTTCTACTTTTTCGGTCGGTTAGAAAACATGTACGGCAAGTTTTCAGGCTATTGTTTAGATCGGATAAGTAAAAATAATTACATCCCCAAGGCAGCTTTTTAGTGAAAATATTTATTCGTCGGCATAGATTAGACTTCGGACCTTACAGTCGAGAAGGAGTCACCAGGTATCTTAATCAAGGAAAACTGAGCCTTGAGGACTTGGCATGGTCAGGAAATTTAACAGGACTGGACGAGTGGATTCCCCTTACCGACCTACTCACTAAATTGGATAAGGAGGACCAGGGGGAAACCTCAGGTGCGGGCGAACAGGGAAGAATCCCGATATACATCGATAAGATAAAGGATCTGGTCGCCAAGGGAGAATCGGAGCTAGCCCAGGACCATGCAATTTCTCTGGGTACCCAATATCCAACCTTTTTGGGGGAATTATTAAAGCAATGTTGCATGGATGAAGATGGCGACTTCTACCTACCTCCCTGGATTCGAACCCATGATCGAAGCCGTGATGAAACCCTTTTTCTTTTGTCCATCCTTCCCCATTGCGAGGATTCCATGGGTTTAGATGAATCCTTGAGAATTGTTAGCATCAAAGCTTTAAACCTTGAAAAATTCGGGTCTGATATTTCTCTATTAGCCCCTTATCGATCCCTGGAATCTCTTTGCATCCACGAAGCAGAGTTGGAAGATTTGAAGGAACTGGAAATCTTACCCTGTTTAAAAAGTTTAAAATTGTTCTATGCTGACAACTTGGAAGAGATCACTGAGTTGAAACATTTTCCTGATTTACAAGACCTTGAACTGAACAATTTGGATAACCTTGAATACTTAAGGGTTTGCGATCATCCATCCTTAAAGTCCTTTGAATTGAATACTTATGGTTGGGAATCCAAAATCGAAGAATTATGGATTCAAGATTGTCCCCAGCTTGAAAGATTAAATATTGGTATTAAAGAAATCGGAGAGGATCCTGTATTTTGCAATTTGTCCAATCTCACCCATTTTCAATTTTATGCCGGGGATGGGTTCCAATGCTTTACCTTGGAAAATTGCCCATGCTTAATCGATTTACGAGTGGGTGGGGATGCCTTAGCGAGAATTTCTGGGTTGGAGGATTTGCACCATTTGGAAACCTTTGAACTTACGAATTGTTCGGAATCCGGATTTTTTAGTTTGAGCTTTAAAGGTTGTAAAGCCTTGGCATGGCTTGATTTGAATTATGATTCTGTCAAGCAGCTAAACCTATCGGGCTGCAAGCAGCTGAATGACTTTTACCCGCCTGACGATATGACGGAGCTTAATCTTTCAGGTTGTGAAACGTTGGAGGAATTAGATATTAGATACCAACGAGATTTAAGTTTGCTGGACCTTTCGGGTTGTTCCGGAATGCATGAGTTGTTCCTTCCTTACACACCGCATCAGCTCGAAGATCTTAAGATAGTGGGTTGTGATTCGCTGTTAGAAATTGGAATTTCTTTGAGTGATTCCATATACGATCTTTCTTTTCTTTCTGAATGTCCAAATCTGAATGAATTATCCATTGGGGGCATGTATGTCTTTGAGGATCTTTCCTTCCTGCCGCCTCTGTCGAATTTGGAGACCCTGAGCTTATTAGATTGTCACAACTTACAAAATTTGGATGGCTTAAGTGCAGTTGCCAATAATTTGGATTCACTAGCAGTGTATTCCTTAGACCAGTTGGAGCAATTAGAGCTCAACACTGGATTTCCCCAACTTTCCAGATTCCATATTCAGGCATCCAACTTGGAAGATTTGAATTTTCTTTCCCAAATGCCAAATCTTTTGGAATTAAATATTGATTGCGAAAGCTTGCAGGATTCCAAGGGGTTGAAGAATTTGAATCAATTGGAAAGATTGGAAGTCACCGTTTTGCCGGATGATTCGCTGGATGCATTCGGGAGAAATTCTAACCTGATAGAACTCTTGGTTCATAACTGTGCGGAACTGGATCGTATACCTGAGCTTTCCAACTTCCCTGAACTTGAAATTCTTTTCCTACAGAATTGTGACAACATAACTGACTTAAAACCATTGGGTTTACTTTCGAAATTACGGACTCTTGATTTGTACCTTCAAAGAAATTCTGAAAATTTGGATTTTTCAGTTTTGGGAAAACTTTTTAATTTGAGAGAGTTTACGCTTTGTTCGAAGGAGTTGTTTGAGATTGCATGGATTGCAAACCTGAAGAAATTATCTGAATTGAATCTGAATGGTTGTGAGATGCTTGAGGATTTGAGGGGACTCTCTGCTCTTTCGAATTTAACTTCCCTCAATTTAGGTGTTTGCCCAAGCTTGGTCGACTTGGATGAATTAAGCTCATTGTCTGAACTTAGGGAGTTATATTTGTATCAATGTTCGGGACTTCAATGTATCTCCGGGATTAAAAACTTGGTTAAATTAGAGGGGGTTGATTTGTCGGGATGCGGAATGATCACGATAGAGCAAGTCAGGGAATTAGAATCAAAACTGCCAAACTGTAATATTTATCACGACTTCTAAATTTTTGAATCCGAATTGGGACTCAATTTCAATAGTGGTTAGGTTTAAATTGTAGAAAGCAAGTAGTTCCAATTATCCAAAAAGAATAAGCGAATGATAAAATCTTATTGAATTTGGTTATCGTACTGGTTTTTTAGGAGAAGATCTTTGAAAAAACACGTCTGATTCTTCCGATTTCGCCTGCGATGTTATCATTGTGGGTAGTGCGTTGTATATGTAAATTATAATTCCGTATCCTGAACGATGATTTGACCGATTTAGACACTAGGTAACGCCGTTACCACCGAACCATCATCCTAGACCAGATCGTGGCTTAGCTGAAGGTCTAACTTTAGAAATGACCTTTGCCCCACTAGTTTAAAAAAATCTGCCTAGCTCTGGTCTTGGCAAGCCACGGAAAACCATCGGCGCACATTATGTCTTCCCTTGGTATTTCTAGTTTTAGCTACTATCGGACTCGTGACTCAAGATACATCAAGACTAAGCTCAAAACTCATGGTATTGGAGAACCGAGGGTCGAGAAGATCTACAACTTACTTGAATCGGGCGAAATGCAATACGCCCTAGACTTAATTATAAGTTTATCGAGCCAATAAGAGTTTCTCCTCCCTCATTTTGGAGTCCATGATTTTTTCTCCAGACCATGGAATTTAATCGGGTAAACAATAAAGACATTATATGTCTCCTTTAGTAGATATAATTGCTCCATGTTTGAATCTGAATTTTTATTGGAAGACGAAGCTTTAGGGGTCCGAACTGAAGCTGATCCATCTCCTGAAAACGAACTTGTTGGTTCTAACTTCTTTTTGGGTGGGATCTTGGGTTGGGTGCTTGGTAGTTATCGGAAGCCAAGTAACCAATTGGTTCCTGCTTCAAATACGATCGAGAGTGATTATTCCGCTGAAGAAAAAATTTTTCTTACTGAACTTTGGAGGTTTGAGAAGGAGTTGCAGAGTTCGATGGAAAAAGAGGATTGGTATCGGGTTTATTTGCTTGTCCAGTTGGCTGCTGAGGCAATGAAGAATGAATGGAGCGAATTTATCCCCGGTAATCAGGGATATGTGGGTAGTTCCAAGTTTGAAGGCGAAGTGCACAGTATCCTTCAGCATTTCCTCCAGCTCTGTCAAAATGCAATCAAGCTGGATTATCAAAGATTACTGCCCGAGAAGGTAGAAACCACGGGTAAAACCGCTGAGGTGTACCTGGATTTTGAAACCATGAATCTTTCAATCGATGGAGAGATTCTGGAGCGGAAAGAGGGAGGGGAAGGAAAGAAATGAGAAGGAAAATTTAACCCAACCCGGACGCGGGATCTTTTGAAATGATTAGCCAATGTTGTACCTATGGCTTTATTTAATGCATTTTCACCGGCTTATTTTCCGCTGCTGCCTGCCTCGCCCTTGGATACTTCCTTTCGGTTCTTCTGATGCTCCTTTTTGACTAGTCAAAACAAACAACCGTCTTTCGATGGTAACTTACTTCCTTATCCCATTTAAATTACATCATAAAATAAGAAAATATTATGAGAGATCTTTTTTTACCTAATCCGGACGCTGGCTTTTTTGGAATCATCGCCCACTGGCTTTTCATGGGCTTTGTTTTTTTCATCATTCTAGGCATTCCATTCCTTGCTACTTGGTCCTTATTCCTGTTATTTCCCGCTTTCATACTCATGCTTTTTTTGGACTGACTCATTACCGAGAATCCGAAATTTCAAATCCTGCAATTCCTCTAAATCCATCAATAAATGAGTGATAACTCCATATTTTGTATATTACCCTATAAATTTCAGGGTCAATGGGTCTTTGATGATGCTGAGGTGGACTTGGTTCGTGAGCCATTTGTGAGTGGGGCAGATATCATCATTGATCAAATGGTCAAGTCACTCGAAGATCCTGAAAATGGTTTTATATTGCTGTTTTCCAAAATTCCTTTCCCCGGCTACCAGCTGGAATTCGAATGGATCGATAAGGAATTGGGTGGAAACTGGTATCAAAGTAAAGCCTTGGGCTTGGGCGGATGGTTATGTCCAGCAATGCTGAAATATTTTTCTACCGTACCGGAGCGAATTTATTCCCAATTTAAAAACAAGAATTGACCTCCTTCTCAATTTCGGGAAACACTCCAATAATTATCCTATTTTCCAACTTTCAGAATCGTGAAAATTGCCATTACCGCTGACTTACACCTGAATCCAAAGTATCCTGAACGCGGACTCGCATTCCAAGATATTCTTCGGCAGTTGGATGCAGAGGGAATACCTGAGCTTGTTATTGCCGGAGATCTTTTCGACAAAGATGGAGATGATTCCGCCTATGCTTCTTTTCTGGAGCCTTGTCGGGCTCATCCTTCCATTCGGATTCACTTAATTCCCGGAAATCATGATTCTGAACAAAGTCTTAAAAATCTGGCTCTGGAAAGCCTTCAAAAATACCAAGAACCCAAGCTTGTGAATTTCGATGGTTTGGGAGTTTTCTTTGTACCTTATCGAAAGAGTAAGGCCATGGGGGAAATGATCAACCTTGGCCAGGGCAATGAAAGGGAGGGGAAACCATGGGTTTTGGTTGGTCATGGCGATTTCGTTGATGGTTTGAGGGAACCGAATCCAAGAGAAAAGGGAATTTACATGCCCCTTCGCAGGAGCGATCTTAATGATGTAAATTTAAAACAGGCCTTTCTTGGGCATATACACAAACCGACTTCAATAGACATGCCCCTTGGTGGTAAGGTGATTTACCCCGGTTCCCCTCAGGGGCTTGATATTTCTGAGACCGGGCATCGTAGGTTTCTGGTTCTCGACACCAAAGATAATAAGGTCAGCGAGAGAAGAATGAGCTCGGGTCCCATCTACCTGGACTTGAATTTTTTTGTCTTCCCTTCTGATCAAGAAGCCGAAGAACTGTTGGGACAACTGGAAAAAAGCCTCGCAGATGCTGCTTGGGAGAGTGAGAGGGAGCGGTTCCAATTGCGTTTGCGGGTCGAGGGTTTCACCCGGAATAAAGATCAATTAATCGCAATTTTTACCGAAAGGCTCCAGTCCCTACATCTGAATTTGTATGAATCTTCTAATTCCACGGGGCGGGTAAACCCGAACTTTGATTCTTTGCTGAGTGCTTCCGATCCCCAAAGAAATCTGGTTGCCCGTAGGACTATTGAAAAAATTGACCTGTTTTTCGAGAGCTCAGAGCAAGAAGTAGGGGAAGACAAACCGGGCTCATTTCTTGGAACTCTAGGAGATCAGGAGCCCACAATTGAAAAGGTTAAGATGGCCGCTTTACGAACCATCTATCAAGTCTAGTTAGCCGGGTATGAAAATAAGAAATCTACAAGTCCAACCCCATGGTCCGTTGGATAAAAAACTTGAAATCGAGCCTAAGGGTCTGAACCTAATCTATGGCAGGAATGAAACGGGAAAGACATTCCTACTCGAAACTATGACTGTTTGGCTATTTGGGAAAGGTAGGCATTCACCCCTCAAGAAAGTTGCAAGAGCGTGGGATCCAATGCCAAGTGGATCCATAGAAGTTAGCGGTGTTGTTGGATTGGAGGGGGAATCAAATTTGATTCTGAATTCCTCATCCAAGAAGAACCTGCAGGATTATCTCGTCGCTGAACTCGGAATGCCCAGGGACTTGAGTGAGCTTCTTCTGGTTCGGGCAGGGGATACCTTGCTTGAAAATCCGGATGACCTGGTCAAGCGTAGCCTGTCTGCAAGTGGAATGCTGCAGGAAATTATCGATCAAGGAGTTAGTCGAACCCTGCAAAACTCATCTTTCGAAAATGGACAGATTCAAGGGCATCATGCCGGTGAAATTAAGAGACGAAATGAACTGAAGAATAAACTTACTTCGCTCGGGGAATTGCGGGGGCGTTATGCTCAGGAACAAGGGAGCGAGTTGGATGGACTGGAGGAGGAAATTTCCAACTTGGAATCTGAAATCAATAAATTACAGGCAGCGAAGAAATTTAGGGCATACCAAGTTTCTCAAGAGATGAAGACCTTGCTGGATAACATCGAGAAGCAGCCCAAGGACCTGGATGAATTGGAAGACAAAATTGAGCAGTTTAAGAGGGTAAGAACTGAGCTAAGCGGGAAAAGCAATCGGGTTACCTCCCTTACGGAAGAATTAAAGCACAAGGACTGGGCTGATCATGCCTATGCCCGTTATCGTGAATTGGAGGCCAAGCGAATGGAACCGTTAGCTGCCGAATCCGGTTCCAATCCCGTTTTCTTGATCCTCTTTATTGGTGCCCTCCTCGCAACCGGAGGCCTTTATGCAACCCTGGGACTTTGGGGAGCAGTAGGAGGCGGGGTAGCTTCGATTGCTTTTCTACTCCTCTGGCTTTTGGTCAAGAAAGAACACCAGGAAATGGCACGAGGGGAGGATGTGGGCCTGAAAAAAATCAGAGTTGAATTTAAGGAGAAGTTTGGAGATGAATTGATAAGCGAAGCCTATTTTCAGACTAAGGTTGAACAATTGATTCTCTACCAAGGACAGAAAGAAGAATCCCTACGCGATCTTGCCGAGTTGCGGAATAAGGAAACGGAATTATTTGCCAGGCTGGAGACCCGTTTGGGCAAGCATCCGGAGGATACCGAAATTGAAGAATGGAATGCCCAAGTATCCGCTTGGAAGAAATATCTTTCTGAACTTGAGCAAGCCGCCCAATCGAAGAAGAGTGAACTTGACCGTCTTGGCATACCGGATGCTGAATTTCTTAACCAGGATCCCGGGGTTGCTTGGGATGCGATTCGATTTCAGGAATCAAGTAATGAGTTGGAATTGCTGAAAAGAAGAAGCCGAGAAGCCCAAGTCGAACTTGGGGAATTGAAAACTGAAATTGCTGCCATGACCCAAACCAATTCTGTGGATTGGGAAGAATTAATTAGTGGACTAGAACAGAAAATCGGGGAGGCCGAGAGTGAATACCAAGAAATCACAGCGGAGATACTTGGTAAGATTGCACTGGTTTCTACGGTTCATGAATTGCAGGAGAAAGAGGATGAATTGATCACCCAAAACCTCGGGAATTCCGAATTTAACCAGGATATAAAAGACATCATCGGTGGGCGGGTAAATGGATTTACCTGGGAAGGAGGAGAAATGAAACTGGTTCGGCAAGGGTTAGAAAACCAGTCCCGAGAATTTCTCTCAACCGGAGTGAATGAGCAACTTATGATCGCCCTGCGCATATTATTTGCCCGTCATTATCTCAAGGAGCAACCCTGCTTTCTTTTGCTTGATGATGCCTTTCAGTATTCAGATTGGGAGCGGAGAGAAAGGTTGGTGGATCATGTGATCCGATTGGTCTTGGAAAGTCGTTGGCAGGTATTCTACTTTACGATGGACGATCACATTCGTGATTTGTTTGTAAAAAAAGCTACTAATCTAATCGAAGATGATTTTCATTATCAAGTTTTGGATGACCTGTCTGGATGAAATATTATCTTTTTAGGGGAGATAAATTCTACGGTCCGTACTCCGAGGGTTTACTGTTAGAATTTTACAATGAAGGCAGGCTTAGCTCCTGGGATCGGGTGAATCATCCGGAAAGCCAGCAATGGATTTCTATCGATGAATTTGTAGAGATTCGGAAAACAAGATCATCTGGTTTAGCGCTTAACAATTTGCCTGTTGAATTTATCGAAGCTCTGCCCATGCCTATCTCAACAAAGTTTTCTGAATATCTCTATGAAGAGGATCCAAAGATGGCATTGTATGTGGCTCGTGAACTGCTGGAAGTTACCCTTAAGACAATGGTAGCCATAGGTCTTTCGGAATTCGATAGTTTGAATAAAGAATTTCAACTTGGATTGAGAGAAAGGCAATTTCATCGTCCTACTTTCGGGAATTGGATCAACATCCTACGCTTTGTGATCTCTCATCAGTCGAAAGATTCCTCTTTCTTGGAAATAGCATCTACTTTTGAAAGCTTAGATGATTTCTTTGGAAAACCTGGAGATCCCATTGAAGAAGGCTTTCTTTCTATGCGAAATTTACGACTTGCCCGCGGGGGAAACTTTCCAAGAAAGGAAGCGTTGCGGTTGTTCATGATCTGGGAACCACGAATAAAAGAATTGATTGAGCAGAGGCTGAATTGGACTAAAAGTTTAAAGCTCGTTGGTTTTGACGCTACGGGAAATGGGTATTTGCTGAAGGGGCAGAAGTCGGTGCTTATAAATGAAAAAATGCATCACCAAGAGCTAGCATTCTACAATAAAGTTGGAGTTATTAGGGGAACTAAATTTCTGCCCTTAAGTCCATTGGTCATTTTTGATGATGAAAAAAAGTTACCCATGCTTTACATGAGGAAAGAAGAGAATTCTCTTCTTTATGTTCGGTTTTCTAGTGAAGGTGGTTTGTACAAAGCCGATCAAGAGGAAAAAACAACTTTTATTCGCCACTTTGAATTTGTATTGGGAAGAAGTAATGACTCCGAATTTGTAATAAAATCTTTTGAACCCTGGATTAGAAAGGAGTCGGAAAGAAGAGTTGGGAGGGAAAATCTCATTAATTACCTTGTAGATAAAGTGAAAAGTCCAAAGTGCGATCGTTTTTGTCTGATCAGCGGGCCGGCTGGAATTGGAAAGTCTAACCTCTTATGTTCATTAGCCGAAAAGTTTTTAAATGAACCGGCTGATGACCAACTTTTACTTCCTTACATCTTTAAACATGGGGATGGACGTTGCTCGAGGCAAAAATTTCTACGTTTTATTGAAGAAAGACTTTTGGACTCGAACTTGGTGTTTGATCAAGCAAAACCTAGCTTTGATCAAGGCATCCCCAAAAATACTGAAGGGAGCGAAATGAAATTTAAGAACAAAATTGATTTTATAAAATATACTTTCGAGTCCCTTAATCACCGAGCTCGTATTCTAATCATAATAGACGGTCTGGATGAAATAATTCAGAGCGATGAGAAATTCTATGACGAGATTTTCTCCGCTTTAATTTGCGATAAAGTGACTCTGGTTGTCGGAACTCGTCCGGTTTATGGAATTATAGAGAAAATGAAGAAGTCGGGAGCCAGAGAAGTGTTTCCACAAGGGTTTCCATCGATGACTCAAGATGACATCCGTGACTTTTTTATGGAAAAAGCGGAGGGATTTCAGAAGAGTTTCATTTCTTGTGAAATCGAAAAGAATGGAATTGTTACGAATTCATTCTTTGAGAAAGTTGCAGCACGAAGTAATGGTCTTCCGATTTACTTGAATTATTTGCTTTCAGACCTGTACGAAGGCAGAATTACTCCTGACAAAAAAAGAGAGTTGCCGCTTGGAATTCAAGAGTACCATGGATGCCTGCTTGAAAGACATACAATAAGTGATTATCATGCCTTGGCTACTCCTACGATCGTACTTCTTGCTCTTGCTCATGAGCCTTTGACTCTTTCTGAAATAGCCACTTTTTTATATCGTTCAGGGAAGATCAATTCAGAAAATACGGAGCTAGTAAAACAGATCACCTCCAGTATTTCTTCTATGCTTAGAAATGCATTGGATCCTGGAGGTGAAATGGGCTTTACAATCTATCATCACTCGCTTCGCCAGCATATTGAAGAGGATCCAGGTTTAACAGAAACTGTTACAAATATAAGACTTTACCTTTCGGAATTTTCCTTTGATCCAAAGCAAGATAATTTAGAAGAGTATTTTTTTCGGTGCGGGATTCGACACCTTCTTGAAACCCAAGATTTCAAGAAGGCTTCAGATAAAATGACCGACTTCCAGTATATGATAAGAAAATTCAGCTGTCTTTCGGAACCAAAAAAAGCAAGTGATAATTGGTATGGAGATTGGCAAAGAATGCAGCGGGCAAGTTCTCTTTTAGAAAGTAATAAAAATTTGGGTGCTCTCTACGATAGAAAAAATACAAACATTCCTTTTGAAACCCGACATTTTGATCATTCTGGTGAGTTGCACAGATGGTGGGATTTCGCAAAATCAATAAAACTTAATTTTGAAGAGGAAAATAACTCCACTGTTGAAATTTTCTTGAACCGGGCGATTAAATACGAAGAGTTTAAACCCATCTCGGAATCTGCTAAAGCCTACACCGAGAAATCCCAAGAAAACTAAACTTTCTCGCTACTCTTTTTTGGGGGAAGGAATGATTTCAAAATAATAACCTTTGCTATCCGCTTCCGGGCAAAATTCAAGCTCCTGCCCATCATAATCGATTCGGTTTATGGCTTCCCCTTGGGCACCGCCGAAAACGGATTCCGAAAATAATTCAAGCTTGGATAACTCAAAGGTTTCCCCTTCCACTACATCACTGCAATACATTCCTTTTTCTGAACTGAATCCTTGAAAGGATGGGCCAGCAGGGGCAACGCGATCAGTTCTTACCCAATTCACTTGGATATTGTCATCTTCGGAATCTCCCCCAGTAATCCTGAAAGTTTGGTATTTTTTTTGCCATCCTTCTTTTAGTTTTCGGTATTCTGTGACTTCCAGCGTGCCCTCCTGACAGCCGTTGTTAGAACTGATATCATCGATTTCATACCAATTAGCCAATCGAGCATCTTCTGGAATGTCTTCATTTTCATAATAGCAGTCGCAGTGTTCGATCAGTTCACCTTCATCCTTGTCCTTCCAGTATTCATACTGTGCCTCGGTAATATTTCCCTCATGAGCTTCAACTCCATAACCGCCCAGATAAAACTCAATCTTGGGAAGGGTCCCTCCGGCATCCTCATCGTCACTGAACTTTTCTATCTCCGAACCATCCGGTAAACTAATTCGCGTAAACCGACCTGATTCCTCGAGGTCTGTACAGGCTTCCAGGGGTATGGAGGTACCTTTGAGATTTAGCTTGGATAAATCCTTTAAGTTTTCCAAAGCAGGAAGTTCACGAAGAGCCGAGCAGCCAATTAGATCCAATTCATGAAGTGCCTGTAATTTCTCAACAAAGCTAAAATCTTCGATCTTTTGACAATTTTCAAGTTTGAGCTGAGTAAGACCCGTGAGATTACCAATCTGTCCAGCTTGGAATAAAGAACCGCATCCATTTAGATCTAATTTCTCTAATTTCCTTAAACCTTGGATTCCATCCAAGTCAGTGAGTTCAGCAGATGAAATATGGAGCTCGATTAATTGTTTCAAAGGAGTGAAGAAACCTGCGGATTCAATGCAATCAAGACCAGTAAGCACAAGCTTTTTTAGGTTCTTGCATGCACTGACCGGTTGGATCAAATCCATGGAAGTCAGCCCCTGACAAGACTTTATTATCAATTTTTCGCGTTTGGGGCAGGCAATGATATCTTCGATCTTTTTAAGTTCGTTAAGGTTGCTGAGTTCAAGTGATTCGAGATTGGGGAATATCTTTATCCACCTAAGATTACTGATATCATCTATGCAGTGCGTGATAGAGAGCTTACGCACTTGCGTTGGACGAATGGAGGAGTGGACCTTCAATTCGTTTTCAGGATTCACTCTTTCAAGGAGGCTTAAGAAGAAACCTAGGGCGTCACTTATCCAATCTGGTAATTCCGGAGTCCCATATTGATGATCGATTTTACATTCCTGCAGAAGTTCATAAACAATACCTTTGTTTTTATTTCCGAAGGTGAGGTCATAGGCAAATTGAAATTGCTCCTTACTGACTAATTCTTTGATTTTGTCTACGAACTCGAGTTCTTTTGAGGAAAGAGAATACTCAGAAATTTTATCTTGGTAATTTTTCTCAAGCTGCCAAAGCTTGACCCATGTCAACGATCCTTGGCACCAAGCCCAATCATTCGGGTAAAGATGGCCATCCTTTAAAAAGGAACGGATGGAATTTTTGGAATAAGGTCCGTAAACCTGTCCATTTCGATGAATGAAAATTTTCATGATGGGATATAAATAAGATGCTAGTGTTTACTTTTTGTAAGGGAAAATGTTTAATCAACTTTTTTGTTGAATCGAATCTTACACATCTTGATTTTTTAAAAATGAAATACTTGTATCAATACAGAGATAAAGTTAATGGTCAATGGATCTCCGCACCAGTAGATGGGAAAAAAATACATGAATTGGTAACTAGAGGTAATTTGACCTCTAACGATTTCGTACGCGAAGCTAAGCAAATGATCCGTGATGCTTTTCCTAAATCCGAAGAACATTGGGGCATGCTAAGGAAGATTCGGATTCAGCTCAACAGACTTTGGGAAGCCCAACTAGATGATATTATGGCGATAATATCGAGTGGGCACCACCCAAGAATCCAATTTCGGGAAGCTGAGAACTCGCTTAATAAATTCCGCGATTCATTTAGTTTGAAAAAGATTAAAGATGAAATCAGAAGGGTTTGGGATAACGAAACGCAATCGAGTTTTGTTCAGAATGAAATAAAGCACCGAAAGCTTTCAAATGATCCTGTAGAATTTGTTGACTTAGGCCGGGATGAGGAGGAAGAAGAGATTTTAAGTTTATCGAATTTTGAAAAAAAATTTCAAAATTTGAAGCAAAAGTTGGTGTCCAGAAATGCTTGGAAAAAAAGAGGTGTTTATGTTTTTTGGTCTGGTGACAAGGTCACATATGTGGGAAAAGCAGAAACAACTTTTGGTA
>Ga0255783_10002731_pt1 | contig 17313 bp, 15 predicted proteins | sample 011ome_22_FD_179981 | JGI IMG/M metagenome (GOLD analysis project Ga0255783, IMG submission 179981) | Coastal salt marsh microbial communities from the Groves Creek Marsh, Skidaway Island, Georgia - 011507BT metaG (version 2) | ecosystem: Environmental > Aquatic > Marine > Intertidal zone >... | reverse complement strand
ACGTACAAGCACTTGAGTGGGAAACTGTGGACTTAGACACACCTGAAGGCAACAAACGCTTTGTAGAGCTGAATAAAGCGGCTGTAGACGGTGGATACGAGGGCGTTATGATCAAGGATGTTGATGCACCCTACGAGTGCAAACGCAGCCACGCTTGGCTCAAAGCCAAACCATTTATTGAAGTAACATTAAGTATTACAGAGTTAGAAGAAGGAACGGGACGCAATGAAGGACGACTTGGGGCTTTTGTATGCGCTGGGCAAGATGACGGGAAAGATATACGGGTCAATGTTGGCAGTGGTTTTACGGATGAGCAACGATCCATTTTTTGGACTGATAGGAATGCTCTTGTTGATCAGCTTGTTGAAGTTCGTGCAGATGCTGTAACTCAAAACCAAGACGGAACATACAGCCTGCGCTTTCCTCGCTTTAAAACATTCCGTGGATTCGAAGTTGGCGAAAAGTTGTAAGTACATACTACACGAGTTTACAATGGGCGATGTAGACGATGTAGATATCTATGTAGCCCAACCAATCTACGAATGGCAACAAACTCCTGCAGGCAAATGGTGTATGGAAAAAGCCACAGATTTAGAGTATCATACACAAGTAGATCATATGACTATGGGCTATCGTGTTGTTATTACAGGATATTTAAGTGGCAAACACGCCACATTCTGGGCTCTCAAAAGAGCTTGACATTCTGCTCTTGCGGCTATATAATAGTAACATAAATTAGCACTTAGGAGAAGTAGCATGGCAAAAGGCATCGGCGTTAAAGTACCGCGTAAAAAAGTTCGTCTAGCACCAATCGCAAAGAACAAGAAAAATATTTACGATTTTGAAGGTTGCGAAAACTGGAGTGGCGCAGACTATCACATTCGTGTGCGTAATTACAAGGCCGACTTGTATGCTAACTTTAAGGCAGCTGATCTTGCTCCTGAAGTACTAGCTTGGATGAAAGAAAACGATTATTCAAAATCAGAGATTGATGCTGTCAAGAAAGACGGCCCAACTGTAACAGCTGGTATGGTTTGCAAACTGTTGCGAGCAGGTATGATGGATCTAAATCCAAAACATGCCGCATATTGGGATTCGCTTGCTGGCACAAGTGGAGAACTAAAACCTGCTACTGTTTGGCTAAAAGCAGATTTAGAAAAGTCAATTGCTAAAGGTACAGTAGAACTAGCAAAAGCTAAAGCAGAAGAAAAAGAAACATCTAAAGTTTATGTTCCTACTATCCAAGAACGTATCACTTCACAAGCACAAGCAGCCGCAGAAGACATTGATGTATGGCTTGATGGGTTTGTTGAGAACAAGAAAGACTTTGATCCGAAAAGTTTTGACTTTAAACGCCACTTTACTAAAATGGGTGTTACACAAGCTCATGCTCGCAAGTTAGTTAAGTTCTACGAAGGTGAACTTGAAGAGTTTCGCGAGTTGCAAAACATGCCTACTCCCGGACAGCTGAAGAAGATGGACGAGCGTACTGCTGACATGTGGGAGCAGTTGAAAGAAGGATATGCGCATCTTAAGAAAGCTGATGTGCAAACATACATTACTGCACTAGAGTCGCTTGTAGACGCTTGTAACTACGTTGTAGACGCCAGTAAGGCTGTGCGCAAACCTCGTGTTGCTAAACCTAAGAGTGCTGACAAAGTTGTTGCTAAACTTAAATTCCTTAAAACAGATGACAAGTATAAACTTGCAAGTATTAATCCTGTAGAAGTTGTAGGAGCAAACGAGCTTTGGGTGTTTAATGTTAAGACACGTAAACTTGGCAAATATGTAGCAAGTAACATTGACCCAACAGGAATGGGTCGAGGAACTAGCGGACTACAAGTTAAGGGCACTACGATTACAGGGTTTGATGAAGCACAAAGTATTCAAAAGACATTGCGTAAGCCAGAAGAGCAACTCAAAGCGTTTAAGGCAGCAGGTAAAGTTGCACTACGTAAGTTCTTAGATGATATTGCAACTACTGATACTAAAATGAACGGACGTATCAACGCAGATACTGTGCTTCTTAAAGTATCTTAATCTACAAGACATTGTGATAAATACTGTTAACAGCAGGGATTTATCACAATGAGCGACATAGAAAACAAATTAACAGAAATGCGAAATGGCTTTGCTGCCGTAAGTGCGGCAGTAGAAGCAATATCTAAGCAACCTGCACCAAAGCCTGAAATACTTGATAGACAATTATCAGGTAATAAGATTAATGGTGGACTTATTACTAACTTTGCAAGTACAGGTATTAAGGATACTGCTACTTCGCCTACATTGTTAGTTGCCAACGACGGCGTTACTGTAACTGTAATGCGTGTTAATACGATTGCTAACCCACTAACTGTCGAAGGCAACTTAACTGTTAAGGGTGAAATTACTGCAACTAAGTTGCACGTAGACGAAATTAGTGCAGATGTAAGACACGAAAGAACAGGTCCTTTAGAATTCAAAGCAGAAAACGGAAACGTTTATAGCAAAGGATTAATTTGGACAGGCGCAGGTAACACTCGTCAGTTTACTATGCAAGGCGGCCCAGATAGACTGTTCAGCAGTGAGTCGCTCGATATTGCCAAAGGCAAAGAATACAGTATTAATAAAGAAACTGTTATTAGTTCAGATAGCTTAGGTCTAAACATTGTTAATAGTAATCTGCAACGTGTAGGTACACTTGAATCGTTAAGAGTTGCAGGTGCATTAACTATCGACGAGCACATCTACTACGATGCTGATAGTATGCGTTTAGGTATTGGTATCAGTACTCCAAATGGTGCAGTTAGTATTGCTAGCTTAGACCACGAATTTATAATCGATGCAACTGATGATTACAGATTTAAAATTGGTACATGGACTACAAGTGGTTTAGATATTGTTACAGATGATACTAAACGTATTAGTGTTGAACCAAGTGGCGATGTTGTGTTTGCTTCTAAAGCAGTGTTCAACGGCAAAATTGGTGTAGGTGTTAAAAACTTTGCAACTGATGCTGACATTACTACAGCTGGCCCAATTCGTATGCAAGGCAAGAAGACAGAAGTAGGATCAGGAACTCCTACTTCAGGTTCTTATGCACTAGGTGATATTGTGTGGAATGACAAGCCAAAGCCAACAGGGTATGTAGGTTGGATATGTGTAAGAGAAGGTACACCAGGTGAGTGGAAGCCGTTCGGACAAATTAGCGCATAATAACGCACAGTTTTACTCATTGCTGGATTGTTCATAAATATGTATATGAACGACTTAGACAAAAGCAAACTCATAACAACACAAGTAGACCGCTGGGATTTATACGCAAGATTAACTCCTACGGTGTTTCTTGTAACTTGTGTACTGTTAATAGTATACGGTGTAATTGATTTTGAAACTGCATTTTATGTAGGAGTAGGAATGTTTGCTGTAACTGCTGTAGTATGGTGGTGGTGGGCAATCTTTACCATACGACACTTAGTTATACTACTAAATAGAGCTAGCAAGAACTTAGTCGAAGTAGCAGGCGAAGTAAAAGAAGTATCACGAGAAATAGAGCAATTAAAAAATGAATCTTAAACAATATGCAATGATAAAAGCAGCTACTAATGTTATTAGTGGATTGAGTATGATAACATTAATTGCTCTAGGTGTCTCTTATCTTAGTTTTAAAAATGCATTTGTATTCCAAGATATCAACATTGAAATTACAAACAATCCTATCACTCAAGAAAAAGATATTGAGTTTGCAATGATTGGGTCAAAAAAGTTCGAATGTAACAGCACAAAAGTATATGGTGTAGCCTATGCAGAAGATGGATCGCACTCGCACAAGTTAGACTCATTTACAAAACAATACATACGTAACACTCGCCCAGGAGAAGCAATTCCCAACAGTTGGAGTATGGAAGTTCCTTTTGACCTACACGAGGGTGGAAGATACCGTGTGAGTATGACTGGCGAGTTCGTATGCAACTATCTAATCTTTACACAACACAAATCACAGACCTTTGATAATATTTTACTCATAGTAGACCCCCGCAATAAATAATTGTATGTATGTTTTCGGTAATGGTGAAAGTCGCACTCTTGTAGACATTAACAGTTTAGACGGCATCAAGATAGGATGCAACGCCATCTATCGCGATTATGCAATTGATCATTTAGTGTGTGTAGATCGTCGTATGGTAATCGAAGCAATTGATAACGGTATAAATGATAATGCGTTAGTCTACACAAGAGAAGACTGGGCTAGTCAATTCAAAGATTTTAAACATATTCGCACAGTGCCGCAACTCCCGTATAACGGAACAGAAAGATGGGACGAACCCTTCCAATGGGGCAGTGGACCATACGCTGTATTACTCGCTGCAAAGACCTGCAAAGGCGACACAATACGTCTACTAGGATTTGACTTGTATAGTTCTAATCAAAATGTAAACAACATATACAAAGATACTAGCAACTACGACAGTGCGGACAAACGAGCAGTAGATCCTAGATACTGGATACATCAAATTGGCAAAGTATTTGAATTGTACCCACGAAGAAATTTTGTAATATATCAATTGCCTGAGTGGGAGATACCAAAATCCTGGATTCATCCAAACGTAACGGTTGACACGATAAGTAACTTGTAATATAATAATTACTAAAGTGGACTTTGTGTTCGACCCACTATAAATATTCCGCGCACTCCATTAACACAGGAGTATAAAAAATGGCAACATATCTATCAACTAAAACATACGGTAATGACAGAGGACTGAGCTGTACATTTCGGCAATGGAGAAGTTCACATAGTCATTGTTCAACAATTCACGGATATTCGATTGGTATTAAACTAGTCTTTGAAAGTGAAACACTGGATGATCGTAACTGGGTTATGGACTTTGGTGGGCTAAAAGCATTTAAAGAGTGGAGCGAATATATGTTCGATCACACTTTAGTTGTTGCACACGATGATCCATTCTTACATGAATTTCAACGTCTAGCTAATCTAGCAACAATGACATCAAGCGGAACAGGTAAAATTGAAGACCTAAAGCCGCACGAGCGTGGTGCAATTTGCGATCTACGTATTGTAGACGGCGTCGGCTGTGAAAAGTTTGCTGAACTAGCATATAAAACTATGCAAGAAATTTTAGAAACTTTCCAGCGAGGTGAAGCGTATACATTGCCAAATGGTAAGTCATTTGAAATGCGTTATCCTGTAGGACAAGGTGTTCGATTGCGTTCAGCAGAAGTATTCGAGCATGCAGCTAATTCAGCAGTATACGAGGGTTAACTTTGACTAAGATTGACAAGTCTCTTTATACAAAACAAGAAGCTCGTCGATTGATGGAGCAGCGCAGGCAGGAGAAGGAAACTACTGTTGCTGCTCCTATTACTAATGATTTTAAATATCACTTACTTTGCTTAAAACACGGAACAAAGTATTCGTCTGATTATGTAAATCGACTTTATAAAATGGTAAAACGCAATTGCACGTTGCCATTTGAATTTGTATGTTTAACTGAAGATACTACAGGTATCGATTCTAATATTAAAACTATACCCTTACCAGCAGGTTTAAAGGGCTGGTGGTGTAAACCGTATATGTATAGTGCTGACTTACCATTAAAAGGGGTAGTGTTATATATGGACCTTGATGTAGTAATCAGTAATAACATAGATAAGTTGTTTACTTGGGAGCCGAAGAAATGGTGTACTATTAGAGACTTTACTCGTGTAATGCGACCGCAGTGGCAAAAGTATAACAGTAGTGTTGTACGGTTCAATGCAGGCGAATTAGATTTTGTTTGGAAGGATTTTATTAACGATGCTACTAAAATACAAAGTAAGTTTCATGGAGATCAAGATCATCTTTACGAAGTAACAAGAAGTTACCCTGCGGTAACGTATCCAGACGATTGGATCAAAAGTTGGAAGTGGGAAATAAGGAAGAGCAAACAATTAGGTCGAGGTGCCCGAGGCGAACGACAGCTAACTACAATTGAAAATGTTACTCCGCCAAAAGACTGTTGCGTGTGTGTATTCCACGGAGATCCAAATCCAGAACATTGTAAGGATCCATGGGTGGTTGACAATTGGCGTTAACGATAGTATAATATAAACTAAGTTAACAAACATTAGGCACATAGAATGATTCAACGTATAGGCTTCGCATGTAAATACATGCACCCAGATCAAACTCAATCTAAGAAACTGCTTGAAGAAATTCAACGTCCACTAAATACAAAGTCAACTACAGTGCAATGGCTTAACCGTCAAAGTCGTAATGATGCAGAGCAACGGCTGTGGGACATTATGGTGCATAATATTGATGCGTATAGGAGATTGATTGAATATGTTGGAAGTTTACCACAAGGCCTTAGAATGGTTAGACTCGGTAGCGACGTCCTTCCTGTGTACACTCAGTCTGATTGGCGGTACTATTGGAGACTACCAGACGTTGTCGCTTATTGTGAAAGAGAGTTTGCCAAGGTGGGTGAGATTGCTCGTAGGCTTGATGTTCGTCTCAGTATGCACCCTGGCCAGTTTACAGTTCTTGCTAGTGACGATGAAGGTATTGTAGAGAGGAGCATAGAAGAGTTTGAATATCACACCGATGTCATCCGCTGGATGGGCTATGGCCGACAATTCCAAGACTTCAAGTGCAACGTACACATCAGCGGCCGCAAAGGTCCAGCCGGTATCAAAGACGCACTTAAACGTTTGTCACCGGAGGCAAGAAACTGCATTACAATCGAGAACGACGAAAACAAATGGGGAATCGACGACTCACTTGAGCTTGCAAACGATCTCGCTTTGGTGCTAGATATACACCATACATGGTGCAGAGAAGGAGAGTATTTTGATGTCAATGATGATCGTTTTAAAAGGATTATTGATAGTTGGCGTGGCGTTAGGCCTGTCATACATTATAGCCTTAGTCGCGGAGAGTTTCTCCAAAACGTACCACGAAATGTACGACCCAATTTCCAAACGCTCATTGACCAAGGATACAAAAAAGCCAAACTAAGAGCGCACAGTGATTGGTATACTAATGATGCTGTAAATGACTACGCACTTAGTTTCCTTCCCTACGCAGATATCATGTGTGAAAGCAAAATGAAGAACTTAGCATCAATAGAGTTATACGAATATGCCAATACCAGAAAAGATCAACTTTCAAAAGGAATCAATGAGCTTTTACGCTTTCAACAATCGCAGAATCAAAGTAACACAGAAACGTTCACTGCTACCGAGGAAATGCTTCCTGTCTCGTAAACAGTTATGGTTTAAACGCTGCGAAGTAATAAGCACTATGCTAACGGGCCCAGGCGAACCGATATTCGAAGACTTCTGGTGTGACGCAAAAGAATTTTTATTACACGAACTAAAACGCCCACGATAAATACTGTATGGAGAATATGCAATGAGTTATCTAAACAAAATGTACGGTAGAAATAAGCCGCAAGAAACAAAAGAATCTAACAAGAATCCTAATCGTGTAGCAGGCGGCTTGCGAGCACAAGGTGTTGATACTTTAACTATCTTAGGTGAAGACGGATCTAGTCAAGAGCTTCCTACACTAGCATATGTTCGTAGTTTGGAAGAGCAGTCAAGAAAACAGCGAGCTGCTATCGCTGTGTTAGAACGAAAGCTGACTCGCCAAGAAACTGCAATAGCGCAGTTACAATCTGCTTTTACGCAGAGGTCTTAGGTTTACGACCACGCTTTGCAGGCTCTGCTTTAACAGCAGCAGGCTTTTTAGAAGCAGTCTTTGGGGCTGCTTTTTTAGTGGCTGTTGCTTTAGGCTTTGCAGGTGCTTTAGCTTTAGTTGCCGCAGGCTTTTTAGCTTGCGTTTTAGGCTTTGCAACTGGTTTAGCTTGCTCTTCGTAAGTTGCAGAGTTAGCAGCTACTGGCTTATCACCAGTTGGAAATGGCCAGTTAGTAGTAGGATCTACTTGAATTGGTTCTGCATAGTTAGTTGTTGAGCTGAATAGATTTTTAATCCAATTAAACATTTTTTAATTCTCCTTAAGGATAAGTATTTACAGTAAGGAGAACTACTATGATACAAAAGTGGATTATGGCTAGACTAAAAGAACGTACTACACTAGATGGTGCTATTCTAATTGGTGCTGGCGTAGCGTTTTTAATCTTTAAACCAATCGCAAGTTTAGTAGCATACGGTGCTATTGCATACGGTGCTTGGACACTATTCAAGAAAGAAGACTAAAGTTTACCAATTGGTAAATCACTAGAAGCAGGCATATCCCAGATATGCTTGCGTTCAACACCTTTTCGTTGTGCAAATGTCTTACTATCGCAGGTCTTACATACGTGAAAGTAATTATTACTTAGACGTTTTGGATCCATATCTCCTCTAGGGCGTGTAAACTCTACGTCACAACTGTCACATCTAAATACAGCATATGTACGTTTACGAGTATACGGATGCTCTGCTCCTAATTTACTCTTGCGAACGTGCCGGGTCTCTTCCTGAAATTCTCTTATGAACATAACTATATTTACATTAAGATTATAAAATTAAATAATAAATACACTAGCGAAGGATTAAAAACATGAGTATTTGTACAGTAACAGCTCGAGCAAATCATCAAATTGGCAAATTATGTCAAGAAAATGACTGTTACGCAATCAGCTTAAACCTTAAAGGAGGCGGCTGTGCTGGCTTTGAATACGAATGGGGAACCCTACAAGTAGAAGAAATTGAAGAACATGACTTTGTAATAGCATGTGATCAAGGTAGTTTAGTTATAGGCGCACACAGTTTAATGTTTTTAGTAGGAACAGAAATCGATTATGTTAAAAGTATAGTCGGCGCAAATTTTGAGATAAGAAATCCTAATGCAAAGTCTGCATGTGGTTGCGGAGTTAGCGTAAATTTTGATATGGACAAGCTGGCAACCCCAGTAATTTAACGGAGCACAACAATGGCAAAACAAGATGTAAACATCGGCGTAGAAGGTAACGACGGCACAGGCGATAGTATTCGTGAGTCGTTTCGTAAAGTAAATGAAAACTTTCAAGAAATTTACGCAGTCTTTGGCCAAGGTGGTCAAATTGGATTTACTACGTTAGGTGATACACCTAATACTATAGAACCTGGACAAGTTGTTACTACAAACAGCACAGGTACTGAAATTATATATAGTACTATTGGAAGCGATAGTGATCTTAATCCAGCAGCTAGTGATAGTATAGAAGTTGATGTTATTAGTATTCCAGGTAAAATTATATTATCAACTACCTTTAGTGCAATTGTTGACGATAATGTAAATCCATCCCTTGGAGGACATTTGAATGCTTCGAACTTTGCGATTGCAGGGGTACAAATTTCATCTAGTGCTGCTACTGCACTTAATTCGCAACCAGGAAGAACTACTAATTATACTATTGATGACTTAGTTATTACTAAGGGATATGCTGATAGACGATACATTACTAGTGGATTACCAGTTCGTGTTGCAGCAGAACCTGCTTCGAGCGCACAATATCAATTAACTATTACAAATTACATTGATGGCAATTTATTTATTAGTGGCCACGGGTATGATAGTGGTGCTAACGGTACTGCGTTTGTGTTTAATGCAGAAGATACTGATCCTACTAATTTAACCAGCGGTGAAACATATTATATTAGATATGTAAATGGTGATCAGTTAGCATTGTATGCAACGGCAGAGGAAGCAGCTACAGAAAATTCAACAGAAGCCGCTGTTAATAAGATATCAGTTTCAGGCACAATTGCAGTTACTGATGTTCATACTATTACTGATGGAGGCTATGATCCTGCTCTGGCAGGAAATTTCTTATCTGATGTAGCAATGCCACGTGATAGCATTGTTCGTAGACAAGGCGACACAATGACAGGAACATTGTACTTGCACGATCACCCAGGTGATTTAGCAGGCGACGGCGCTCCGAACGGCATAGAAGACTTACAAGCTGCTACAAAATACTACGTAGACAATACAGCGTATTCTAGCCCAGAAGTTCTTAATGTTAGTACTATCGGTGATGATACTATGCAAGGTGTGCCTGCAGGCAGAGAAGGTTCTTCGCCTACATACGCATTTAGAACAATTAACGCAGCAGCACGTAGAGCAGCAGAAATAATTAAGACTGCTCCAGAAGAGCCAGGTCCGTACTTCCAAACATTAACACATACAAACTTTTCAACACCTGCTGTAACAATCAGTGAAGGAGTCGAGAACGGTGTAAACGTTATTACAAGTGCAAATTTAAGATTAAACAAGCAACATATAATTGCTGAAGTATCGGGCTATATTGCGTACACTTATCCAGAATTTTCTTATAATGTTGCAACTTGCGAACGCGATATAGGACTCATCATTGATAGTATACGAATTGATGCCGAGCGCGGTAATACTGCTAACTACCTATCAAGAACAGCAGCAGAAAGATATTATTCAAGTGTTAGTGGCAGAATTGCTATTACATCACAGCTCGAACAAACTAATGATAGTTTTGCATTCTTAGGACAATTGATTACTAGCTCAATTCTGCAGAACAAATTATATAACGAAAAAACAATACAAAGCATTGTTGTTAAATCAGGTGATACTCCTTCTATAATTACTACTACAACAGAGCACGGTTTGAAAGATGCAAATCAAGTAATATTTGATAATGTATCTGGTATGACAGAAATTGACGGCAAATTTGCATATGTAAAAGTAGTTGATGCAAGCAGTTTTGAAATATTTACAGATGCAGCATTATCTGAGCCATTTGACAATAGCGCATATACTCCCTTTGTAACTGGTAAAATTGGCTTAAGATATCAAACTAAATTTGCACAAGATACTAGTCAAGCACAAGTTTGGGACGGAGCGTCTGGCGGTGCGGAACCAAACGGTGCAGCAGCAATTACTAATAACATTAACTTAATTAGAAATATTATTGCAAATGGCATTGAAGCAGGTGCAGACATTGCATTTGGTAACAGATATACTCTAGAACTAACAAACAGTACAGCAGGAGAGTTAGATCAAACGAACCCAGACAATACTGATGCTATTCCTGGTAAGGTATTAAAAGGTAAGCGTAGTGGAGCAGTTTCTCGAATTATTACATTTGCTCAAGACACTGATTCGACTACGTTTTATCTACAACCGCTGAATCCAGTACCATTTGAAGTAGGTGAAGAAATTGAACTAGGAAACTATGTTAAAGCAAAACAAGTTACAATTAGAGTCGAAACAGGTATTTACGAAGAAGATTATCCTATTAAACTTGCTAAAAACGTATCATTGAAGGGTGACGAATTTAGACGAGTAATTGTACGTCCTAAGCGTAGACAATCACAAAGTGTATATACTAATACATATTTTTATAGAGATGCAGAATTTGACGGATTAACAATAGCTACTACAGGTACTCCGTTTGTTAACCAAACTGGTGTGACACAAGGTTATTTTGGTCGACATTATCTAACTGATAATACAAAGCCAGCAAATGTTGGTCCTACTGTAAATAATCTTGGCAAATATGTAATTGCAAGTGAAATTGTCGACAGTAATAAAGAATTCATACAAGATGAAGTTATTTACTTTATTGAAAGTACTTACCCTGCATTAGTATATAACGAAACAAAATGTAGACGTGATACTGGTATTATTGTAGACGGTATTGTTAAAGATCTTATTGCCGGCGGCACAGAATTTTCTTTAGAAAATCAAGGACAATACTGGGAAGGATATATTAGTGCAGGTTTTGCTGGTCAAGAAGCAGAAACTGCGGCAGCAATTAATCATATAGCAACGCTAGTTGCACAGTTATTAATAGGAGTTGCACCTACTAAGAATGCTGGAACTAATTATGATCCTGACATTAGTCGAGGAGCAGCTGAACCAGATTGGGCAGCAGGTGTATCATATACTCAAGGTGACTTTGTTAAAAAGGGTTCATTATATTATAGAGCATTGCGTACACATGTTTCAACAGCAACAGACGAAGATACCAATGTATTATCATTAACATTCGGTCAACTTACAAATACTATTAAATGGAAACAAGTTAATAGCAGTGTTAGTACAGTAGGCGGATTAGTCGATATTGTTGCATTTGCGTTTGATACAGATTACAATCCGCCATTACGCAACGATGCGCAAGGCATGGATGTATTCTTGATGGATGACGCAACTATTATTAGAAACGTCACTGTGCAAGGTCACGGCGGATTTATGTGTGTGCTTGATCCAGAAGGTCAGGTGCTAACTAAATCACCGTATATTCAGACTGCTTCGAGTTTCTCTAAGAGTGAAAATAAGAAAGTATTCCGAGGCGGTATGTATGTTGACGCATTTGCTGGTAATATACCAATGCGTGTACAGGCAAATTCAGGAAACTATACCGATGCAAACGGAAGTATTGCATTAAACGCATTTACATTATATGTAGAATCACAAGACGTTGGCGGAGTGGAACAAGGACTTAAATTAAGAATACCAGAACTTCCTGCTCCGTTCTACTACCAAGGACAACGATATCAAGTTAATGCTATTTCAAACTATGACAGCGGATTAGGTAGAGCTGTTATATATCTTGATCCAGGTTCAAATAACGGAAACGGTTGGAACTTGACTGGAACTGATGACATAGGTGATCCTGGGCATAACCAGCTTGATGTTATTCAAGACATTTTCTTACAAAGTGCAGGTAACAGAAGTATACTAGGTAACGACTTTACACAAATTAACGATTTAGCATACGGTCTTGTTACTAACAATGGTGCATTCTCTGAGATGGTATCTATGTTTACATACTACTGTCATGCAGCGTATTACGCATCAAACGGTTCGGAAATTAGATCATTAAACGGTTCTAACGGTTATGGTAACTTTGGTCTTGTTGCTGAAGGTGCTGATCCTAACGAAATTCCGGATCAGGTTATAACTGCACGAAACATGGTTCAGAGTGTTAAAGCATTTACATACGGTGGCTATACAAACGCAGCAGGTGATACAAGCATTACAGTCTACGACTTTAAAGAAGCTCCGATGAAAAATGCGTTCATTTACATCAATCACGGTGGGCTTGTAGGCGGACTTAACTATAAAATTACAAACGTACAAAACTTGTCAGATCCTAACGGTGATGGTGTCGCTGGTGATAGCGGAGCAGTTGTTGTAACTGGTATAGAAGACGCATCATATGTATCAGGCACTGCTGGGACAAATGGCGTTTATTCTTTAGTAGGGCAAAAGTCTACTACTGGTGTAGGTACAGGAGCAACATTTACTATTACAGTTGCAGCTGGTGTTCCTACTGTTACTAGTATTTCAAATATAGGTAGCGGGTATGCAATAGGCAATGACATTGTAGTATCAGGAGCAGATGTCGGCGGAACAGACGGTGTTAATGATTTAACTATTAATGTAGATGCAGTGTTTACAAACTTTGCAGGACAATTTAGCAATTCTGTTTACAGATTGACAATTCAAGAAGCAAGTTCAAATATTGATTATTTCCCTGATTTACAAGATGCCGTAGCTCATAGAGATATAATCGAATATAGAAACGGTGAGAACTTTATATTTGATAATGTTGATACACAAGATATAACTGAACGTCCTAGTACTGCTATTAACTTCGACGAAAGTGATACAGCTACTTATAGAAGTACAGGATTTACTACAGCAGATGATCAGAATCAACAATTATCAAGTACACAAATTAAAGCAGTATTTGATGCTGGGTATTCTTATGTAACTGCTACTATTGATTTTTCAAATAGAGGTGTTAGCGCTCCAGCAGGAGGCGGCACATTAGGCGCAAGTGTAACTGATACCTACTTAGCTATTGAAAAATTAAGCAGTAGCGATGCTACACGCATTGTTCAGCAATCAATTGATCCACTTAATCAAACTGTATTAGTACCAGGAGATGTTGGCTACACCGGAGGTATGATATTTGCATACGGTGGCAGAACTCAACAAGTTATCAATTATGGTCCAATTACTTCTGGGTCAATTACTAACATTACGTTAACTAATCCAGTTGTAATTACAAGTGCAGGACACAATTTAAGTAATGGTCAGCGAGTTGAATTTGACTCAATTGGCGGTACAACTATATTAAATGGTACAAGTTATTATGTAAACAATGTAACTACTGATACATTTGAATTGTATACTGACGCAGGCTTAACTGGTACGCTAGACGGAACATTGTATGACACTTATACAAGTGGCGGACGCTGGGTAGATGTAGAAAGTGTGTGGTACATCGAAACTGCGTTTGTTGCAGGGACTGACGTTAATGGTGTTGCAACTGCTGGCATTAGACTAGTACCTACAACATCACGTGATATCCATTGCGGCTTAGTTGCAGGATCAACTGCTGAAATTACTGTTGCGATTTCTTTATTACGAGCAACAGGACACGATTTTACTGAAATTGGAACTGGCGGGTTTAATACTAGTAACTATCCTAACGTACTATTAGGTAAACCTGTAGGCGGAACTGCTGCTAAAGCAGGAGCGTACAGTAATTCAAATGATGCAAGTAAAGCACAAGTATGGGAAAGACGTAAAGGTAGAGTATTCTTTATCAGCAGTGACAATGATGGATTCTTCCGTGTAGGAAAGTACTTTGTAGTTGACCAATCAACAGGTAGTATTACATTTGCAGGTGATGTTGGTATTTCAAGAGCTGCAAGTTTAGGCTTTAAAGAAGGTGTTACCATTGACGAATTCTCAAACGATGAATTGTTTATTGATTTGTCTGACACCGCAGTTCCTACTGAGAAAGCTATTGCTAACTATATCAGTCGTAGACTAGGACATAATGGTAGTGCTCAATTAACGGGCACTAGCAGAATTAATCCAGGATTCTTAGCATTAGACGGATCAACTCCTCTAGAAGCTAACTTGAATGCTAACAGCAAACAAATTAAAAACTTGTTAGATCCAACTGACGACAATGATGCAACTACTAAAGACTTCGTTGATCAAGCAGTTAGTAACTATGACGAATTAGATGATTTAAGAAACGTTACTATACATTCAGTAACAGCAGGTAACAAAGCTAAACAACTATTAGTTGCGACAGGCAAACGCAGATTACTAACTGATCCAGAAACACCAGGATCATTTACAGTCGGTGGAACAATTACTGATGGCACTGCACAGGGGACTGTAGTAGCACTTGAGTCTAGATTTGATAAAGTGTTAAACAAGAACGTAAGAGTTATTACTTACACACTAACAACTGTTGCTGATTTTAGCACAACACTAAGTCCTATTAATAATGGCGTTGTAGGATCTCCAGGCAGTACAACAGCAGTAGTGTTAGAAAACCCAATTGATGAATTTACTAACGCAGTTGAAAAATCAACAAGTGACATTGTAATTACAGTATCTCGCGATAATACAAAAACAGAAGTTGATTTGGCGTATAGAGAAGATTCGATTCTTAATGCCGATGTTAACAGTTCAGCAGCAATTGCTCAAAGTAAGTTAGCAATGAATGCTGCAACTACTAGAGCTAACGCTACTGGTATTACACAAGCTAATCTAGGCTTAGCAAGTTTTGATAGTGGCGACTTTACAGTTACAAATGGTTGGGTTACACTAAAGTCTAACGATGTCGATTATGCTGATTTGCCAACACTAGCTACTGATACTGTTATTGGTCGCAGTGCAGCAGGTTCAGGTAATGCAAGTGCAGTAGCATTTAGTACCATTATTGATGAAGGTGGCGGCTTAGCCGACGGTGACTTTACTAGTGTAGCAGCTAGCAACGGAAACGCACTAATTAAGACTGCTGCAGGAGTTTATGGAACTACAGTAGTTGCTACAGATAGTACTAATAACTCAATAGCAAAGCGTACTTCGTCAGGTAAGTTACAAGCAACTGCACTTATTATCGGCGGTACATCTACATATGAAGTGCTAGCTGAGAGCTCTGGTACATTGTCGTTTAAGACTCCTGCACAAGGAATAATTTTAACAGCAGCAGGTTCAAGTAAACCTACTATCAATACTGGTGGCAACATCAAAGTTGGCGATATGGCAGTTGCTCCGACTGAAAGTACTATCCATGCAGCAAGTGATTTTGGTAGCACTGGCGGCGCACTTGGCGGCACAACTGAAACTTCTGCTATTGCAGCACGTTGGATTTATAGTAGCTTTATCGAGGCACCGGGTGAGAAAAATGCAACTAGTACAGGTATTGGTATCGGTGCTGGAATAGGTAAAACTTTAGGTGGCGCCGATGTTATTGCATTTGTTACTGGCGGAAACGTTGAAGCAAGAGTTACTACAACCGGGGTCGAAGCTGACGATTTAAGAAGCATTACTGCAAATACTAATCTTACTTTAAGCGGAAACGGAACTGGATCAGTTGTTGTTTCAGATAACCTAACAGTTAATGGTACACTAACTCTTAATACAACAACAACTAATGCTATTATATACGAAGGAACAGCAGATGCATTCGAAACTAGAATTGCATTTACAGATCCAACTGCTGATAGAACTGTTACTATTCCTAATGCTACAGGAACTGTTGTTGTAAGTGCAGGTACAAGTACTACACAAAGTGGTCTTGATCTAGCAATTAGTGCAGCTGGACAAGTTTCAGGTAGTGCAGAAGGACTTGCTACAACTGACAGTCCTACATTTGCTGGTCTAACAGTTAGTAGCACCAATACGCTTACAGTAAGAACTATCTCAACAGGTGCAAACACTACTACAGGTACTATTACAGGTAACTGGAGTTTGAGTACTGGATCACGCTTACAAGCAACATACGCTGACTTAGCAGAATACTATGAAGGCGATCGTGAATATGAAATCGGCACTGTGCTAGTATTTGGCGGCGATAAAGAAGTTACTGAAAGTGCTACACACCGTACAACAAGAGTTGCTGGTGTAGTAAGTGATCAAAGTGCTTACATTATGAACGCAGGTTGTCCTGGTATTAAAATATGTGTAGCATTACAAGGTCGTGTACCAGTTAAGGTAATTGGTGCAGTTGCTAAAGGTGACATGCTGGTTGCAAGCTCAATTCCAGGGTATGCAGTTGTTGACAACGATCCAAAAGTTGGTACTGTAATTGGTAAAGCAGTTGGTACTAAAGCAGACACCGACCGTGGCATGGTTGAAGCAGTTGTGGGTAGAGTATAAATGACAAAGCAAATAAATACACTAAGCGAGGACAAAAATGGCAAATAGATATCCACTAATAGTTGATACAACTGATGGCAACAAAATAAAAGAAATACCAAGTGGAGATAATCTACAGCTTACAAACAACGGTATTATTGGCGTAACTGATGTTACTGCCAGTGGTACT
>Ga0255783_10002730_pt1 | contig 17314 bp, 8 predicted proteins | sample 011ome_22_FD_179981 | JGI IMG/M metagenome (GOLD analysis project Ga0255783, IMG submission 179981) | Coastal salt marsh microbial communities from the Groves Creek Marsh, Skidaway Island, Georgia - 011507BT metaG (version 2) | ecosystem: Environmental > Aquatic > Marine > Intertidal zone > Salt... | reverse complement strand
CATACCAAATTTCAAGACATTCTGAGTTGTTTCGACGGAGTTAAGGACATAATGGTGTAGAAATCGATGGGTTTACACGTGACGGCACAGAAAAAGCCCTAAAAAAGCCCTAGTTTGGAAAAGAATATAAAAATTTCAACACTCTACGAGTTGTCTACGCACGAATTCTAGCGCATCGTTTAGTTGTTGCAGCACCTTTCTTGACCGATCGCGCTTCCTTTTCAAAACGACATGCACTGAATGACGCGCTTCGGGAATCGTATACAAAAAAATCGTGGAATTATTAATACCTTCGACACTGACGGTACTCTATCGAATCAGTGTCTATAAAAAATATGCGTTACAACCGCAGTGGAGAAATTCATCGATAACGCCTCTGATCGTCTTCATCGTTGTTCCCTTTCACAATTCCACTTCCGTGTCAAAAGTTACGGGTAGAAATCATAAAGGCCGGGGTAACAACGCATGCGGCAGAGGTAACAACGCATGAAATACCCTAAAAATTAGGGCTTATTCACATTCACGAGAACGACGACGACGGAGGTGCCACACGACGCGCGCGTATGAAACAAAGTCACAAATTATTGTTTGCACATTCATAGCCAGTTTCATGATGCTTTTCGCATTCAATCGTTTCCACATCTGCACCATCCAAAAAGTATGACAAATCTTGTTTCCCGTTCCCGTACAGCGCCGAGGCAAAACCAAAAAAATTTGTAATCGATACGAACCACTTCTTTTTCTATGTTACAAGTCACTTCTTTTCCATTTTCTAAAACCCTCTCCTTATCATTTAGTGCAACTTTCCCGCTTTCTGCAAAGCTATGCGCGCTTCAACGCGAGCTTTTGCGATTGCAGCCGCAGCCGCAGCCTTTTGCCCGGCATCAACAGTCGACGCCGAAGACAAAACGTGTTGTTCTACTGGAGCCTGGGTAGCAGCCGATGTGAACGAAATCCCATTTCTCGCAGCCAAGTGCTTCTCTGTCGCCTTACGTTGCTGTGCTGCGAGTGCTTGATAATAATCACTCGAGTCGAGCGCGTGTTTGGCACTAATCAAAGGCATTCGCACGTCTGTACCGCGCACCTGTGGAGAGCCAATGTCCAAGGCGCACCTCTGCAAGAAATCTGGGTTTGTAAACGCTGAAGAGGCGAAAATCACATCACCTGGCGTGACTTTTCGCCTACGCGCATCAAGCAAGATTTCAATCACCTTCTCTTGCGACGTATTCGCGTTTGCGCTCTCTGTGGCCACAGGCGGAAGTTCAATGCGCGCCGCGTAGCGTTCTGGTGCGCTACACAACGAATCCTTCTCCTGTACCTCTTGTGGCGGATCTTCACACAAACTGCGCAACCACGCGATGCGAACATCGTCGTCGGTAATTTCGGCATCACGTGTTTCATCTCCAGTCGGTGGACGCGAGGGCCCAGCGACGTCCTCGGCATCATCAATCTCGTGTTTTGTTACGGTCTCTCCTTGGTGTATGAAAGCTTTCGTCGGCGGCGGGCGCGACGGCCCGACGAACGCCTCATCGTCGTGGTCGTTATCTTCTGAAGACGATGCATAGGTGTTCAGTATGTCATCCATGTATCTGCGTCGTGTTGCTTTTGTCGCCGGCTGCTTGCACGCGCGCGAGTGACGCCTCCACACACCTTGACGCACGCCGACGCCGACGATGACGGTGACGACGACGGATGTGCGCGTCGTCGGTCGGATCGTAGGGCGACGACGGGTGTCGAAACGATTGGCGTTTTACGATATCGCGTGTGAATTAGCCAAGGATGAGAACGGGACGACACTTCACGGCGTATTTCCGTGTCGAAACTGCGACGACGATGCGAGCACGAGCGTTGCACAAGCGACGGCGAAGACGGATCTATCGACCATAGACCTGATCGAAGCGGTGGCGAAATCAGGCATAGGTACATTCCCCGACGATGCCGCGCTCGCGCGGGCGCAAAAGACTATGCTGAAACTCGGGAACGTCGTGGAAGTGCTAGGCTCGCTCAGCCGTCGGAAAGAGGATGACAACGCGCACGGTGAATGGAGCGTGCAAATGACGCACGCCGTGCGAGTAGTGGAATGCTGGAACACAAAGAATCCCGGGAAATGTTTCAACCGAGCCGAGCACGTACGCGCAGGAGGAGCAGCGGCGCCGAGCATGGTAACGCCATCGCCGTGTAAATTTTTCATAAATAATGGCGTCTGCGCGAAAGGGGACGCGTGCGCGTACGCGCACGACCGTCAAGCCCGAGCAGACTGGATTGTTACACGCAAGGCAAATAGGAGACAAATCGCGATATCGACATATGGTGATCCTCATGGCGAAACCGTGGCGAGCAAATCCATGCGGGCGCAAATATTCGCTGAATTTCTGTGCTTGACTTTTGGTGAAGACGTCCTCCGTCGAGGCGACGGTGTACTCGATGTGGCGGGTGGACGCGGCGATGTTTCGTTTGAGTTGCACACCAAACGCAATATCAAATCTACTCTTGTAGAGCCGCGAGAGCGTAAACTGAACAAGTCGCAACACAAGTATTTGAAAAAGTTCAAGGTTTCGAGGGGGGAGACTCCCCCGCTGTGCGAACAAGTTCGCCAGGAATTTACACCAGAAAATTTCAACGCATTTGCCGAGTGTTCGGTTGTGATTGGTATGCACCCTGATGAGGCTACCGAAGCTATCGTGAATTTTGCGATGGAATACAACAAACCTTTTGCCATCGTACCGTGTTGTGTATTTCCCGAACTGTTTCCGCATCGTAGAGATGCCAAGGGCGACTTAGTCACGGAACGGTTACAGCTCGTCGAGTACTTGGTGCTTAAAACGCGCGCGCGCGTCGCGCATCTCGACATGGAAGGCGCGAATCAGGTGGTGTACTCCTTGGGCGATGCCCATAGTCATAGTCATAGCGAAATACTGTAAGTCATCGTCTTAGTCTGACTTGCTTTCGTATCCGCGCGCATATCGCATTCTGTTTTGTCGTGATAGTGTACCGGTACTTTTTCTTTTTCATTGGTACAACATACTCGTGGAAATGTCTAAAAGTGCAAAAGAGTGTCACAGTAGTAGAGGAGCGTGTGAACCGAAACTCTTGAATCGCAATTTGACGATAGCTTGTTCAGGATCGAAGCGGTAGCGATTAATGCGTTTTTGAGCCTTTTCTCTCGCTTTCTCGCGCTCGGCGCGTAGTCTTGCGCGCTCTTTGCGACGAGCCGCGCGTGCGTCGAGCTTCAATCGTTTTTCTTCGATGGCTTCTTCCAGCTCTTCTGCAGTCATTCTCGTCGTTTCTTTCTTTTTCTCAGCCGGATTTCCTTCTTTATCTTTCTCCTTATTCGGCATTGGGCGTTTGAAGCGCGTGGGCGTCGGCTCTGGAACCACCGCTTTCTTTTCTTTGGCGGCTTCAGCGACTGGGTTTTTGGACCCCATTGACTTTGACGCCATGCTATGCATTGCGCTGTATGCACGTGAAAACATGCCTGGCGCATCGTCGGAATCAGATTCCACTTCCTTTGCCTTGGCTTGATTGTCTTCCAGAAATCCCAAAAATATCAGGATTCGCTCAATCAGCGTATACTCGACAAACTCGCGCGCGTCCTCCTCGGAAAGCTCAGATTCGCTTTCTTCGTCTTCGTCTTCGTCTTCATCGTCATCGTCTTCTGTATCAATGTCGTCCAAATCTTCCGCATACTTGTTAGAACTGATTAGAACGGCGTTCTCTTTCACATTCACAGCAGTTGCTTTTTTCGGTTTTGCCTCCACCACTGTCGTTTCTTTGGTCAATGTCGGCTCCCGTTTCAATAGGTCAACAATCTCACCAACACCAGCAGTATGTGAGCGCTTGAGTACTTCCGGGGTATGCCCTTTTGGTTTCGGCACGGTGCTCGCTCTCTCCAGAACGCTATGAATATTTTTGGAGTCGTCGGGCTTCTCTGCGTCGGCAAGCGGTTCGTCGCGCCCCTTGAATGTCGCCTGTTGTCCAACTTGAATTTTTGACGACTTTTGGCGTCTGAATAAAGCGAGTTTTTTCAAAGAAGCTAAAACTGATAAGGCTGGCTTTTCTTGACCAGTTTCAACGGCCTCGTTTGCGAATGATCTACCCAATTCTTTGCTCATCTTTGAGGGCATGAGCTCAGTTTCTGAATCAGTCGAATTAACGCCGTCGCCTTCCTCGTCGATTTCGGCGCCAAAGTCATTCTCGCTGTCTTCATCTTCTGATGGCTCCAACTCGTTGAAAACTGTCAAATACTTTGTCCGATAAATATACTTGTTCGATGCAACTTGCAGAACTTTTCCTGGAAGAGCGTTATCCGTGGGTATCTCTGGAGCGATAAAACCTTCGAGAATGAGTTTCGTCCAATCGGCACTCGATGCCACCAAAGCTGCAGCTTCTTCTTCTTCTTCTTTTTTCTTTGCTTCGCGCTCATCTTCAGATTCTGTGTTCTCTTTTTTACTCTTCAGTTTTGCGAGTTCCTTTTGCTTCGCTTGCTCTCGTGCGTCAATACTCGAGTCAATGGACTCTAGAATGCGCGCGTACCACGCTGGCTTGTTTGCGTCTTTTTTCGCGTCGTCATCGCCATTCATATTTATATTTAAATCTGAAGCCCCAATGTGGACTGATGAACTTCGTCCTTTATCTTTGTCACGCAATTGTTTTGGAATTTCTCTCGCGCTCGCGCGACTGCCGTACGCACCAACCGGACGAACTTTGTCTGCGCCGCTGAATAAAGTATAACCTTGCTTGTGCCCAAACTGTTCCAAATACGATGGTGCGCCACGCGCGGTTTTAGTGTGCTCGAGAAAAGCAAACATGAGCTCTTTACGCTTCATCGCGCGCACGTGCTTCCGATAAATTTGTTCAGTGATTCTAATAGTATCTCCTAATACTGCACCATTTACGCCATCCAAATCAAGTCCAGTTTCTGCACACGACTCAAAGCTGAACAGCTGAATAAAGCCGACGATACCAGTTCCAGAACTCACAAGTTTGCACCCTTGTTGACTTTGCGACGCCATTTTGAGCAAATTTTGTACTTGCAGTTGAGAATACAGAAAAGGATCTTCATCAATACTGAATTCATCGCTGAAACGTGCAATCTTTGCAACGCGATACGCCGTTTTCATCGCGTCGTTTGTGACAATCATGTAGTGTGTCCTGGTTTCAAATAATTGAAAGCCATTCGCCTCGCGCAGTTCCTTGATTCTTCTTTTAGATCGTTCGATGTGAGGATTGGGAATGACCAACGGCGGCCCACCAGGTTGACGAATCGTGCGCGATACATTCGCTAAATCCCAGTCTGAATCATCCGTGTCGCCACCGTAACGCATGTACGAGTCGGGATTGGACATTGAAGAAAACTGACCACGAAAAACATCCAACTTTTTCTTTTTCTCCGACTCTTGTAACTCTCGCTCTTGCTCCTGAATAAATATTTCACGCAAGCGCCGCGTCGCCTCTTCTACGTGCGCTTCGCTGTGTGAAGTACCAAACCGTCCCATTTTTGCAGGCGCGAAAGGAAAATGGACTTGACAGTACGATGCGTACTGCACTCGATCTTTAGGTCCTAACGTCGTCGTTGGCAGCCCATTACACGTGCACACAGGAAACTGCGATAAACCGTTAGTTTTCGTAAAAAGCGACGTTCTCAGACGCATGTCTGCGGCATCCGCGGCGTCGTCGCTGGCGTCTGAAGCAATCGACGCTCTGTCTACTTGGTCTTCTAACTTCTTAGCTGCGGCTTCTAAAAGTGCTTGCGAGGCGTTGTGCTTAGCCCTAAGTTCCTCAGTGCGTGACTTTCGCGCCGCTAGTTCGCCTTTGATGCAGCGATATCGAGTCTTTGACTTGGGCGACATCGGAGGCGTCAGACTTCGACCCTCATCGCCGTGTTTACCTCCTGGCACAAGGCCAAACTCTTCGTCACTATCTGTTGGGGTGAAGTACTCTATGTCGTCATCTGCAACGTGCCGAATGTGGTCCTGCCGTGTCAACATCCCTCGTAGTGATAGACCCGGTGGTTGCTTCGTTTTCCCTTTCTCTTCATCTTCTTCGTTCCACTCCGCGGTATCTTTTCCGTTTTCTTGCTCAGACGAGCTCGAGCCGCTTGAACTTGACGATGACGAGCTCGTCGATCTACTACTACTACTACTACTACTACTACTACTTCTGGAAGATGACGACGATGACGATGATGTTGATGAAGATCGTGACGATGGCGTGGCCTTCACGTCGTCTGGCGCATCCAACTTATATCTCGGTTTATATGAATTTAACGCCGCGGCGAAACCAGAAGTCGCATTCTCGTCATCTTCAACCTCGTGTTCGTCATCCTCACCGCTTTCACCTTGTCTTTTCCAAGCCGCGATGGCTAACTCCTCCTCAACTTTCACCTCATCGTCTCTTTTCACATGAAACGCACGCGATGGTTGTTGCGTCACGCCACCAACGTCCGCACCATCATGCGTGCTCGCCTCCTCGCCAACACCTTTGTCTTGGTTTAGGTCGCCCACGTCCGTCGCGGGAATGGCGTTATCGCCGTCGATGACGACGTCACGTCTATCATCTATCACCTTGACGTCGGCGTTGCCAGGTTCCACCGAAGTTGCCATCCTCCTCGCCGCGGACTGCCGTCGTTCGTTTCTGGCTGGATTGTCGCCCCTCGAACACCACTGCGACAGGGCAGCGCGCGAGATATGTCAATGGCGGGTGCACGTGGGCGAACACATCGTGCACGCGCGAGAGACGCCACACCTAGACTCGCGGCGTGAGGAGGTAGACCGCTGCGCATATCGTCAAATACCTGTCGCGCATCTTACCGATGATGCGCGGCGGCAACGACGGTGGCGACGACGACGACGACGGCGACGACGGCGACGATGCTCGAGCCAAGTCGTTACGTTTCAAACTCGAACTGACTTCTGCTCGAGCACTGCGCGCGCTCGAAGAGAAGGATGCTACGATTGTCAACTTACGCGCGGCGTTAGCAAAGTATGAGAATGGGTCACACCTGTCTTCTGAGCGTGAGAATGACCCGCGTGGTGGCGGATGGTCGTCCAAAGCGTGGTCACAGGCAACAAGCGACAAGGAGAATCACGCCGTCGCAGTCGACTCTGAACGCAGCAGCAGACAACACAAAGCGCTCGAAAAGAGTCTGGAAGAGGAACGAGCACGAGTGATTGACTTGCGTCGACAGCTACGTGAGGCAAATCTTCACGCGAGTAAATTACAAGAGTCGCATGAAGCAGCGAGAAGGTTTGCGTTGGAGAACGAACATCACGCCGAGCGCTTGGGCGACGCCGTTAGACGTGTCTCAAGCGCGCGAGAAAATTTCTTGGAGCTGCGCGAATCTGCAACCATTGCTCTCCAACGTAATTTGTCTGCGCAAGTCTCCAAACTCACTGCGCAGTCGCACCGCTTTCAAGAAGAGTGTGAGCACTGGAAATCGAAGGTGCTTGCTTTAGAGGAGGCTTTAGAAATTACAAAACATCACGTCGATGCTCTCGACGCGGATGATGATACCGCAGAAAGCTCTTCGGTACAGAATGAATTGAAGCGATTAAGGGTTAAACTCATAGAAACCCAGCTCGCGTTACAAGAGGCGTTAGATGATCGCGCATCAAAACAACTTGATGGCGGCACTGAGGCAAAGGCGCTGTCACGCGCGGGTGATTTTGACGCCGTCATTCGAGCAATTAACGCACAACAAGAAGACATTCGAATCGTCACTACGATAGAATCGAGGCTGAAGTCGCTGCAGCTTGAGGTGAAGGAACTCAGAACGACGAACCGTGCGCAGGTCAATGATCTTGAGCGGTTAGAAAATTCACTACGCGAGCAGCTTACATTGAATCGAGCCACTCTGGACGCTTCTGAAATTGCCGCCGACGTGACTTCTAGAGAAAAGGCACGTTTGCAGAGTTTGCTCCGAGATCGCGAAGACGACATTCTGATTCTTCGCGACACCGTCGCCGCCCTCGAAAGCGACAGAGCGCCAAGGGATGAAGAATGGCGGCAGCGTGAGATTGGCAAGACGCGCGAAAAATGCTATGCGCTCGAAAGTGAAAACACCCGGCTCCAAAGTCAATGTGAAATTCTCACCGGTGAAGCTCTGCGATTGCGTCATGACCTGAGCGTTGAAACAGGACGTGCAGAAATGTTCGAAAATATTAGTAATGCGTCAAAAGTTCGCGAAGAAATCTTAACTTCACAACTGGATATTAAAAGTGAAGAGTGCTGCTCTTATATGGAAGCTGAGTTAGCGTTACTCTATCGATTGGAAGAAGTAGAACATTCGCGCGCAGCGATCGAAGTCAAATTAGCGGCATGCGAAAAGTCACTCCTTTTACAAGCCAAGCGTTTTGATGACACTACGTCTCAAAAACTGGACGTCTTGAAACAGTCTATCATACAGAGCGTAAGCAATTCGTCGGCGCACGTTGATAGATCAGCGAGTTTCTGTCACAGTATTCGCTCGTGTTTGCAAACTAGCGACGGCGCCAATGAACAAGTCATAGAAGCGGTGTTAGCGGCGCAGCGCACAATCGTTCGTCTTGAATGTGATGCGTTGAGCTACGAATCTGCATTTTCTTTAGCCATGAGGTACATCAGCAAGACGGAGCACCGTGCGAGCTCCATGAAAACTGCGTTTGATCACGTGTGTGCGATTCTGGCACTGTCTCAGACCTCACATGCGTCACTCAAGTCAATAGCATTAGCATCACTTGAAGCGAGGTTGACAGCGACGAGAGCTAGAAATACCAAACTGGTTGAACTATTATTGCGGGGCGAGTCACAGAGCTCTGGCGCACTCGATGCGCGCGACGTTGACGACGAATTATTTGAACGGGATGAGGAAATTCGAGCCGCGCGGGCGCGCATAGAAGAACTCGAAGTCATGTCCAGTGAACTCATCGGCGCTCGAGAAGCGGCGGCGAACGCGATGCAATCGATGTCAGTCGCTCGCGACAAGGCTAAAAAGGAATTTCTCGATGAACAGGATCGCGCGCGTGAACTTGGCGACACGATTTCACTCTTGAAATCGGAAATCATTGGATTGAAAGAACAATCTGAGATAGAACGTAATGACGTCAAAGCGTTACGCCACGCACTCGTGGTGAGCGAAGCAGAGGCAAACGCACGATTCGAAATTGCAGAAGACAACGTTTTCAATTTACAGCAACGCTACGATGATGTCGTTGAACAACTTGGTGTTGAACGCGAGCAATTACGAATGATGAGTGAAAAGCTTGTTGTTCATGGCGAAGAAGAATCGATGGAAATCAGGCATCAAGAAACGGCATTCGAGGATGCGCGTGTCGCAGCCGTCGTCGCCGCCGCTGCGCGTCAAGATGCTGAAGCAAGTAAACTTGAGATTGAGAGACTGCAAAAAGAACTCGCGCACCGAGAAGATCACCCATTCGTTCAAAGTGAGCTAGAAAAATTGAGTGCGAGCATAGAGAACAGTTTTTCAGCGCATGCTTTGAAGTTGGACGAAATTGCACAGATGTATGACGTCAACGCGTGTACTGCACAAGCTTTTACAGATGTGGTGACGGCGCGACTGTTGAATCTTGAAGCTGAAATTGCCGAGCAAAGGAAGCGTGAAGAAGAGTGGCTTTCGAGTTCTGTACCTAGTGCAGATGAGAAGAAAGCGCACGTCGAGCGGTGTCAGCGATATCGCGATATAATGCGCAGAATGCAAGACGAGCACGTCGCCGAGCGCGATCGGCTCCTTATGAGAATCAAGGAAGCGGAATTCAAGATTGCAGAGCTTTCAAAAGTTTACGAGAATAGTAGGCTTGGGTTGACACATGTGTCACCACCTGCGCCTGTACCGCAAGAGCACTCCGAAAAGCATGAAATTCAAGGCGAAGAACCATCTCACGGCGGCAATCTGCGTGAACTAGAAGACGCCAAGGCTCAACTGGTTGCGGAAAAAGCGCGCAGACGTCGGGAAATCGCTCGTCATGAAGACGAGGTAGAAAAACTTAGAGAATCCGTCGCGGCGTACGCCATTCCCGCTTTGGCTCTTGCGGATGCAGTGCGCCTGCTATCTGTGCTCTTTGTACGAGTCAGTGCAGCCGCCATAGCGCATGAGACGCATTCACCATCATCAGAGTCGTTTACGCAAAATACGCACTCGCGGAACACCACAACTGACGTGGCAAATATCGTCGGCCTGTCAGTCGATGATTTAAACGCAGTGTTTGAAGTAGAGAATGTGCAGCGTGACGAACGAGGATCATCCAGTGTTGAAGACGTAATAACGGCTTTGAGCATGAAACTTTCGCCATCGAATGTGCATGCGGCGATTGCTTGGTGCGAGCAGCGAGTCGACAGCTTGAGTGCGACACTCAAGTCTGCAGAAATGTGGCGTGGCGACGCGCTCGAAGCTATCGTCGCGCTAGTTCAGAGTCAATCGACTTTCACGGAATCGATTTTACGCCGGCACGAGGCGGTGGCTCGATGGCTAGAAGAGCTCGATTCATTATAGCTGGTAATATGTATTTTTTTACAACAAAAGCAAAAGGAGCTACGTTTTTCCTACCGGTACCCTACTGCCCCGTCTTTATCATTCAATGCAACTTTCCCGCTTTCTGCAAAGCTATGCGCGCTTCGACGCGAGCTTTTGCTATTGAGTTCCATAGGACGGATAACGCAGAAGGTGAAACGCACGCTAGTGATTCCCTGCTGTAATTCGTTCCGTCTTCGCGCCCGCACTCGCGCGCCGCGCGTTCAATGTTCGCATGGAAACCTTCGTTTTAATCGACCCGCTGTTACCCACGGGCTCGTTCGCGCACTCGCTCGGGCTCGAGCCCGCGCGAATCGCGCGCGCGGTCGCTACACTGGATGAGACGTCTCGCGAAGCCTCGCGCGCGGTCGAAACGTTCGCGCGCGAGTGCGCGCAGAGCGCGATCGACGCTCAACTCCCGTTCGCGCTCGCTGCGCACGCGTTCGCGTTGCGAGTGAACGCAAAACACGCGCGCGAGGGAGACGACGACGACGCGACGACGCGCGCGTGGCGTGCGGCGAACGCCGAGTGCGGCGCGCTGTGCGCGTCGAACGCCGTGCAACGACGTGCGAGCGCGAGCACGGGCGCAGCTCTATTACGAGCGTCGATCGTGGCGTTCGGCGAGGAGCGAAGTTGGTACTTGAGGGCGATTAAAAGAACGCTGCGACGACCGCCGCCGCTCGGCTTGGGCGAGGCGCATCACGCGTGCGTCTTCGGCGCTGTGAGCGCGATCGCGAATTTAGAAGCCGACGCGTGCGCGCGGGCGTACGTGTACTGCGTCATGCGCGACGTGTGCTCGGCGGCGACGCGATTAAACGCTAGTGGGCCTTTGGAAACCGTGGCGGTGTTGCGCCGTTGCGTCGAAGACGCCGAGGCTGCGTGCGCCGTCGCCGTCGCCGATTTCAACGCCTCCACCGCGCGCGCGTTGACGACGACAACCGATAGGGACGAAGTCGAGGACGACGACGCGTGTACCATCATGAATCATCTCCGTCGCGCGCCCGCGACATCGTCGCCGATTTACGACGTCGTTCAGGGCGCGCACGACCGCGCGCGCGCGCGCCTCTTCAACTCGTAACCATATGTGAAAATAGTCATAGAATACACACAGAAACGACCACGTCGATACACCACCACCTCAAGGGAACCGCTCCATCATAACCAGGGGAAAGGGCGACCGACCGGCGGCGCGACGTTTCGCACCCCGACAGCGCATCATGCATTCGAAACGACACTCGGAAAAGTCGCAATCCTCTGAAAGGTCGCCGGAGGTAATGACGTCGTGATGGCTCCGGGTCGACACTTCGCGACTCTCGTCGAGCTCAATCGGTGCGTGTGAGAGCGCGGTATTGTCGTTGTTCGGTATCGATCGCGCGGTGTTGTCGCTGTGCGGTACCGAGCGCGCGTAGGAACCGGGTAACAGCGGCTGACTGCATCGAAAGATGCATCGAAAAAGATGGCGACGCCTCGGACGTGAAGAGGGGACTGACGACGACGCGTTTCGTTCGTTTGACGTAGACTTTGACGCGCGCTGGCGCTGAACATCAAATAAAATGTCTTGCGCACAATATGAATCTCTCGTGAACGGTGTGTGCACCCGCGACACGAGCTTCTTTGGCGGTAACGCCGTGCTCCCCGAAGGCGCGGGCTACGGCATCGTCATCGGTTTCGGTTTGTTCTTTTCCTTCGCCACGGCGATCATCATGGGCCTCGATCAGCGTTATGGTGGGACGAACATTTCTTCTGAATATTTCAACACCGCTGGTCGCAACGTGAAGACTGGTTTGACGGCGTCCGTCATTGTGTCCCAATGGACGTGGGCGGCGACGCTGTTGCAGTCGTCCAACGTCGCGTACCAATACGGTGTCTCCGGTCCGTTCTGGTACGCGTCTGGTGCGACGATTCAAGTGTTGCTCTTCGGTATGCTCGCCATCCAAGTGAAGCGATATGCGCCGAACGCACACACTATTTGTGAAATCATCGACGCGCGCTGGGGCTCCAACGTGCAAAAGGTCTTCATTTTCTTCTGCTTCTTGACCAACGTCATCGTGTCTTCAATGCTTGTGCTCGGTGGTGCCGCTACGGTGAATGCGCTTACTGGCATGAACACCACCGTCGCTGGTTTCTTGATTCCGATTGGTGTCATCGCGTACACCATGGCTGGTGGCTTGAAGGCGACCTTCTTGGCATCGTACATCCACACCGCCATCATCTTCGGTATTCTCATCACCTTCATCTACATTGTGTACGCTGGCGACACTACTCACGGTCTCGGTTCCCCGAGCAAAGTGTACGACCTCCTCACGGCCGTCGCTGCGCGCGATGTGACCAGCGCCGAGTGCGTCGCGCGCTTGGGAGCCTCCCAAAACTGCGGTCCGGTCGCCAAGAACCAAAAGGGCTCGTACTTGACCATGCTCTCTGAAGGTGGTGTCATCTTCGGTATCATCAACATTGTTGGTAACTTCGGCACCGTTTTCGTCGACCAATCCTACTGGCAATCCGCCATCGCGGCTAAGCCGAGCTCCTCCACCAAGGGTTACCTCCTCGGCGGTCTCGTGTGGTTCACCATCCCCTTCGCCCTCGCCACCGCCATGGGTCTCGCCACCGTCGCCCTCGATTTGCCGGTCACCGCCGACGAAGCTGGCAGAGGTCTCGTGCCACCCGCTATCGCTTCCCACTTGATGGGTAAAGGTGGTGCTGCCGCGATCACCATCATGCTCTTCATGGCCATCGTATCCACTGGCTCCGCCGAGCAAATCGCTGTCTCCTCCTTGTTCTCGTACGATGTGTACCGCAAGTACATCAAGCCGAACGCCACGGGTGAGGACATCCTTCGTGTGTCTCGTTACGGCGTCGTCGCTTTCGGTCTTTTCATGGGCGTCCTCTCCTTGATCCTTGAAAAACTTGAATTGTCCCTCGGTTTCGTGTACCTTATGATGGGTATCTTCATCGGCTCTGCCGTCATGCCGATCTCCTTTGTTTTGACTTGGGACAAGGCGAACGCCAAGGGTGCCGTCGTCGGCGCCATTGCCGGCCAAGTTCTCGGTTTAATCACCTGGATCGTCACCGCTCAAGGCTTGTACGACGACGTCACCATCGACACGCTCGGTATGAACTACCCGATGCTCGCCGGTAACATTGTCGCCATTTGCTCCTCGGGCATTATCCACGCGATCATGTCCTTCCAAGATCCGCAAAACTTTGACTTCAGCACGTTGAATGACCGCATTCAACTCATCGATGACAAGCTTCCGGAATTCGATCAAGATGAAGATTCCAACCCGAAGCAGCTTGAAGCCGCGCTTTCGTGGATCAAGAAGTGGGGCATCGGCTTCACCTTCGTCATGATTGTCCTCTGGCCTGTCTTCTCGCTCCCGGCGGGCTGTGGCACCTCCGCGGGCTGCGGTGTCTTCAACAAGGGTTACTTCAACCTTTGGGTCGGCATCGCCCTTGCCTGGGGTACCGTCGCCACCGCGGTGATCATCTTCTTGCCGGTGTACGAATCTTGGGATTCCATCTCCGTCGTCTTGAAGGGTATGTTCACCAACGACGATGTTCACATGCGCATGGACGTCATCGAAGGCAAGATCGACGCGCTTCTCGCGCCGGGCTCCTCGAAGTCCACCGAGAAGTTGTCTCAACAACCGGGTTACCGTGCGAAACTCATCGCCGGCCATCTGTAAGTTCTGACCAATCGATTTGAGATGTGTCGCGGCGACCGCCCTGAGTGAACCGCGCACACATGCACTCACTGGTGATTAACATTATGAACCAGTTCATCATTTATTAAAATTTTTTTTAGCGCCCGACGTTCGTTTGTCGTGGCTATGGGCTATCTAAAGCGTATTGAAATCACTTTTGTAATTTTTCAGTCTAAGCTCTCTCCCTTCGCATGGTATTTCTTGCACGGTACCGGTACGTTCACATTATGAAGTATCTTCTCGCAAGAGGCAGCTCTTGCGCAGGCAGGCTTTTTAACACGACGCCGTCTGCTCGAACCTCGTATGTTTCCGGATCGACTTCAATCTTTGGACACGCATTATTCCAAATCATATCGTCTTTGCTCAAGCCTCTGCATTTCAAAACCGGCTCGACGCATTTATTAAGACCATACTCGGTGCCAACATCTGCCGCGGCGGCGGCGGCGCTCACGAACGCTATGCAAGTCTTCCCTGGCTTCAGCGCACCGAACATTCCCCGCATGATGACAGGTTCAGGGGTAGGAATACTTGCATTTGGGTCACCCATTTGTGCCCAAGCGATCTGTCCGCCTTTAACGACCATTTCTGGCTTAGCGCCGAAGAACGCCGGTTTCCAAATGACGACGTCGGCGAATTTGCCCACTTCCAAGCTCCCAACCTTGTGCGACATCCCATGAGCTATGGCAGGGTTTATGGTATATTTTGCCACATATCGTTTCACTCGGGCGTTGTCTGCACCGGAATGCTTGTCTTCTTCCAGAGAACCGCGCTGTTCTTTATTAGAGTGCGCGGTTTGCCACGTGCGGCGAATGACTTCTCCGACCCGTCCCATGGCTTGCGAGTCGCTTGCCATGATACTGAGCGCACCCATATCGTGGAGAACATCTTCGGCCGCGATAGTTTCCGCACGTATGCGTGATTCGGCGAACGCTACGTCTTCTGGGATCTCAGGATCGAGGTGATGGCACACCATGAGCATATCCAGATGCTCGTCCACAGTATTTTTTGTGAACGGCCGCGTTGGGTTTGTGGACGAAGGAAGGACCATTTTTTCACCACAAACCTTGATGATATCCGGCGCGTGGCCTCCACCGGCACCCTCGGAGTGATATGTGTGAATAGTACGGCCCTTGAATGCCTCGATGGATTTTTCGACGCAGCATGATTCGTTGAGTGTATCGGTGTGAATCGTGACGGCGACGTCGTACTCCTCTGCAATGGTCAGACAGTTGTCGATTGCCGCCGGTGTCGTGCCCCAATCCTCGTGTAATTTCATACCAACGGCGCCAGCTTTAATGATTTCATGCAAGCCTTCGGGCGACGCCGTGTTACCCTTGCCAGTGAACGCAAAATTGAGTGGCAGCGTGTCCGTTGTCTCGAGCATGAATCGCATGTGCGCGGCGGACGGCGTACACGTGGTCGCGCATGTTCCAGATGCTGGTCCCGTACCGCCACCAAGGAGGGTTGTGATGCCACTCGCGATAGCTTCAGTGCACAGTTGCGGACAGATGTAGTGAATGTGCGTGTCCAGCGCACCGGCAGTGACGATGCACCCTTCCGCGGCGATAGCTTCAGTGTTCACGCCAACAACCATTCCAGGTGTCACGTCGGCGACATCTGGATTCCCACCATGGCCTATGCCGACAATGTGACCGTCTTTTATGCCAATGTCTGCTTTATAGATACCACTATGGTCGACTATCAGTGCGTTCGTGATGATGGTGTCGAGCGAATCAGCGTCGCCGACGCCGCCCTGCTGAGACATCCCCTCGCGAAGTGTCTTACCGCCACCGAATTTAGATTCTTCACCTTTCATCGTCAAGTCACGCTCAGGAGTGATATACAGATTCGTGTCTGCTAATCGCACGCGATCACCAACGGTGGGTCCGTACATGTGCGCGTATTTGTGTCTCGGAATCATCAACGGTTCGCCTTCGCCCAAATCGCCGGCTTCTGTGTGCCCGAATCCACCATCAACCACCCGCTTCATCACTTCTTCCAACCTATCCGCGGTCGCGGGCCCGTTCAATAGGTTGTTCCCACCCCGAACGACCCTGTTACCTGCGATATCGACCACAGACACAGTTTTCGACTCTCCAGGCTCAAATCGCACCGCCGTACCGCTCGGAATGGCTAAACGCGCTCCGTACGCTCGCCGGCGATCAAACGTCAGAAACCGATTCGTCTCGATGAGATGAAAGTGGCTTCCCACTTGAATCGGTCGATCACACGTATTCGTTATCTTCAGCTTTCGCTTCGGTCTTCCCTCCAGGAGCTCTAAAGAATCCTTCGACGTACATATCTCCCCCGGCGCCGGCGTCTTTTCCTTCGCCGCCGGCGGAAACGCCCGAGCGTCCGGTTTCTGTAAAAACGATCCCAGCAGCGCAAGTTCGAGATCGACATCATCCGCACATATCGCATCGTGAATCGTGATCAACTTCGTCCCATCAGCGAACGTCGTCTCTATCTGCACGTCGCCCACGAGTTCCGGGACGCCGTCGAGGACGTGTCGTCGTCCCAATATGCGCTTACCCATATCTTGCACCTCTGCCAAAGTCAGCGCTTGACGCACGCCGTCCTTCTCGAAATGAGGGTCTCGCACCAGCTCAACGCACTGCATCGCGAGCAGCGCCACGGCCTCGGGATGGTTTAGACGCAATCCGCGCGCGAGTCTCCGCTGCGCCAGCTGCCCCGCGGCGACGAGCACGTTGAGTTTATCGACCTCGCACGGCGTGAGACGCATGGTTCGTTTCGAACGTCGCGTGCGTCGAGTCGCGTCGAGTCGCGTGCGGGTTCTCGGCGCGCGCCGAGTCGCGTCGCGCGCGCGGGCGAGTGTCGTGCATCGCGACGCGGAAAAAAGTGCACTTTTCGCGACCTTTCGGGACATCGCGACGTTTACGACGACGCCGCGACGTCGACGCCCCGCGCGCGCTACGCGATCTTTTAAGCGCATTCGTGCGACACGCTCGACCGATGTCGAGCGACGCGCACGCGCACGCGCACGCGCACGCGCACGCGCACGGGAGCGATGACGTGGAGTTCGGTGCGCTGCACGCGCACGACGGCTTGAAACCGCACCGACACGAGAAACTGTACGGTCCCGGATCGT
>Ga0255783_10002720_pt1 | contig 17358 bp, 20 predicted proteins | sample 011ome_22_FD_179981 | JGI IMG/M metagenome (GOLD analysis project Ga0255783, IMG submission 179981) | Coastal salt marsh microbial communities from the Groves Creek Marsh, Skidaway Island, Georgia - 011507BT metaG (version 2) | ecosystem: Environmental > Aquatic > Marine > Intertidal zone >... | reverse complement strand
TACCCAGGAACATAATGTCTAAATACGCAGTAGGTAAATATGCAAAAGCAATATCTGATAGATCAGGACTTGAATTTCCATATAGAGAAATGGTTAGAGAATGGAATGGTTCTTTTGTTCATTATACAGAATACGAACCAAAGCAACCACAGTTAGAACCTAAACCAAATGGTGCTGATGGTATTGCATTACAAAATACTAGAACTGATAGAGTTGAACCTGCTACAACGGTAAGAATAGTAGATAATGGTTTTGAAACATATGAAGCAGGATCTAGTATTATAAATGTATTTTCACCTGGTCATGGTTTAACAGATAATACTGTATATAGATTTAGAGGACCACCAACTACTTCTGCAGGAAGTGGTTTTGTTTATGCTAATCCTGAAAGTTTTGATGGTATATCAGGATCTAATATTGCAAAAGCAGCTGGATACACAATAAGAACTGGAAAATATAAAGATGGTGCACGAGATGCATCAAATGATTATTTAGTAACTAATTTTTTCTTTTTTACAGTTGACACAAATACTGCTACAACAGGTAATATAAAAGGAGGAGGCTACGGTTGTTCCGTTGGGCCTATAACAATAAGCGCATGATAAATAAAATTTGGAATTGGATAAAAAATATTTTTAAACCTGAAAAACAGGACCCTCATCTTGAGATGTATGAAGAAACTGCAAAACAAAAAAAGATACGTTTAAAGCATAAAGGGGATATTAAATAATGGCTGGATTTACATACGCAACATTAACAACAGCGATTCAAAATTATACTGAAACAGATACAAATGTTTTAACTGCTACTATTACTGATCAGTTTATTGAAAACTCTGAACTTAGAATTTTAAGAGATGTACCAATTGATGCATATAAAAAACAATCTATTGGTAATTTAGTTACAGGACAAAATACAATTAACGTACCTGCTCAAACTTTATTTGTAAAAGGTGTACAAGTTTATGATTCAACATCAACTTCTACAGGTGCAAATACTTGGTTGGAGAAAAAAGACGAAACATATTTACAAGAATTTGAACCATCTACAGAATCAGCAGCTAGAGCTAAACCAAAATATTATGCTATGTTTGGTGGAGCAACAGGTATAACTGATACAACTTCAGGAAGATTATTTTTATCTCCTGCACCAGATGATACATATGTATTCAAAATTCATTATGAGGCTATTCCAACTGGTCTTTCTGGTTCAAATACAACAACTTACATAAGTCAATACTTTGGAAATGGATTATTATATGCTTGCTTAGTAGAAGCATTTTCTTATCTAAAAGGTCCAATAGATATGTTGACATTATATGAAAATAAATATAAACAAGAGGTACAAAAGTTTGCTGCAGAGCAACTTGGTAGACGTAAAAGAGACGATTATACTGACGGTACAGTTCGTATTAAAGTTCCTTCTCCGTCACCGTAATAGGAGATAAATTATGGCAATAACATCGGCAATATGTTCAAGTTTTAAACAAGAATTATTAGAAGGAAAGCATGACTTTCAAACTTCTGGTAATGGTGGTCATACTTTTAAAATAGCATTATTTACAAGTTCAGCATCTTTAGGTGCAGCAACAACTGACTATTCAACTTCAAACGAAATTACAAATACATCTGGATCAGCATACTCTGCTGGTGGTAAAGCATTAACAAACACAGGAGTTGGTTTAACTTCAACAACTGCGTTTACAGATTTTTCTGATATCTCATGGACATCAGCTTCATTCACTGCAAATGGTGCAATGATTTATAATACAACAACTGACGGTGGTTCAGGTACAACTGATGCTGTTTGTATTATCGCTTTTGGTTCTGATAAAACTGCAACTAACGGAACTTTCGAAATACAGTTTCCTGCAAACGATTCATCGAACGCAATCATAAGATTAGCATAGGAGTAGCCCATGTCTGGATGGGGACGATTCACCTGGGGCCAAGCCGAGTGGGGTGAGGACGAATTATTAGCTACAGGTTGGGGTGCAAAAGCCTGGGGCGCCGGAGAGTGGGGAGATCTTTCTGGTGAAATAGTTCAACCTACTGGTTTATCAATTACATCTACATTAAACGATTCAGTAACTATTTCAGGAAATGCAGTAGTTGCAATTTCTGGTCAACAGTTTTCATCTACGTTAGGAACAATTTCAAATGTTATAAGTGTAACTGTTGAACCTAATGGTTTAGAAATGAATGACTTGCAAGGTACAGCTCAAGCAAGTATTTCAGTTACACCATCTATTACAGGTTTGTCAGCTACAGCAGCTATTGGTGTAATAGATCCAAATGATCAAACAGTTGGATTATCTAGTTTTGAAATTACATCTACACAAGGAACAGCAGTTGCACCTAATGAAGATGTATCAGTAACAGGTCAATCAATTACTTCTACACTTGGAACACCTACAACTGTCAATGCAGTATTTATAACACCTACTGGATTTGAAATGTCAACTGCGCAAGGATCCGTGGTTGTTCCAAACGATGCAGTAGCACCAACTGGATTACAAATAGAATCTGCAATAGGTTTCGTGGTCGGTGCTGGGTCAGTCAGTATCCCTGTTACAGGTATATCTATGAGTGCTTCTATAGGTACAATTGTAGATGTTCCTGATCAAGTTATGGGATTAACAGGAGTCTCATTTAGCGCTGCTATTGGTAGTGTAGATCCTAAAGATCAAGTAGTTGGATTACCAACATTTACATTAACCGCAACTGTTGGAGAACCATTTATCATACATTATCAAGATGTTGACACTGGTTCAAATACCACTTATAACGGTGTTTCAACAGGTTCGAATACGAATTATTCTAATGTTGCAACTGGATCTAATACAAGTTATAGTGACGCTGCATAGGAGATAAAAATTTATGGCATCAACATATACACCTCTCGGTATAGAAAAAATGGCTACTGGCGAAAATGCTGGTACATGGGGAACAAAAACAAATGCAAACCTTGACCTTATCGAACAGATAACAGGTGGATTTAAACAAGTTTCAATTGCTGGTGGTGCACAAACAACTGCTTTAACAGTTGCAGATGGTGCATTAACTGGAACAGCTCAAGCAAGAATGATTGAGTTCACTGGTACTATTACAGGAAATCAAATAGTCACAATACCTTTAGATGTAGAAACTTTTTATATTTTAAAAAATGCAACAACAGGTTCTTTTACAGTAGAATTTAAATATGTATCAGGAAGTGGTAGCTCTTTTACTTTTGCAGCAACAAATAAAAAAACTTCAATTGTTTTTGCAACTGCAAATGATGGAACTAATCCAGATGTTATAGAAGTTCAAACAGGTGGAGACGTTGTTGATGATACATCACCTCAACTTGGTGGTAATTTAGATGTCAATGGTTTTGATATTGTATCTACTTCAAATGCTAATATTGATATAGTTCCTAATGGAACTGGAGATGTAACACTTCAAGCAGATACTGTACAAGTTGGAGATAGTAATGCTGATGCAACTATTACTACAAATGGAACTGGAAATTTAACATTAAATACAAATGGTGGCACTGATTCTGGAACAATTACAATCGTAGATGCTGCTAATGGTAACATTACTATTACACCAGATGGTTCAGGAAACATTGTTCTTGATGGATTAACTTTTCCAAATGCTGATGGATCAGCGGACACGTTCTTAAAAACAAACGGATCAGGTACTTTATCATTTGCTGAAGTATCAGGTGGTACATCTTGGCAAGCAGTTAAAACTTCTGGTTTTACAGCAGTAGCTGGTGAAGGATATTTTTGTAACACAACAAGTGCAGCTTTTACAGTAACGCTACCTGCATCACCAACAATTGGTGACGAAGTAGCAATAGTAGATTACGCAGGAACTTTTGATACGAATAATTTAACAGTCGGCAGAAATTCAGAAAATATTCAAGGTTCAGCAGCAGATTTAACCGTAGCAACAGAAAGAGCTGGCTTCACATTGGTCTATACTGATGGAACTCAAGGTTGGCTCCTAAAGAATAATTAGGAAGGTTGAATGACAACCTACAAAGAAATAAAAGGCCAGCTAATCAGATCGGTCAGCAGTGACCCAGCAAATCCACAGATAGGTGAAATTTGGTATAATAATACTATTGGTGTTTTGAAAGGGTATTTAAATTTAGGTGGTGCTTGGCAAAGTGGTGGTAATTTAAGTTCTGCTACAAGATCAGCAGGAGGTGCTGGAACAAAAACAGCTGGACTAATTTTTGGTGGACTTATAACAGGAACAACATCTACAGGTACAACACAAGAATATGACGGTTTAAGTTGGAATACAAGTAATCCAATGTCCTCTGGAAGACGTAATATAGCAGGTTTTGGAATTCAAACAGCGGCTGTAGCAGCAGGAGGTATTATATCTCCTGGTTCAAGATTTTCTAATGCAACTGAAGAATATGGAGGTACATCTTGGACTTCGGGCGGTAATCTAGGAAATGGAAGAGATATCTTAACTGGAGCGGGAACTCTAACAGCAGGTTTAGCTTTTGGTGGATTTGGACCACCACCTGGATCTGGTGAAGACAAAGCTTTTACAGAAGAATACAATGGAACTTCTTGGACTGGAGGTGGAGCATTAAATACAGCAGTACGTTCTAACGGTAGAGCAGGAACTCAAACGGCTGCTTTAAGTTTTGGTGGAGATAATCCTAATCCAGGAGTACAAACTCAAACAGAAGAATACGATGGTTCTACTTGGACAACAGGAGGAAATTTACCAGTTGGAAAAGAAGGTATGGCAGGTGGAGGTACTCAAACATCAGCTTTAAGTTCAGGCGGTCTTGATGCAAGTCCTACTAATTTAGCATCCACTGAACAATATAACGGAACAACTTGGACAGCAACTGGAAATTTAGCAGTTGCTAGATGGGGTTTAGCTGGAGATGGAGTCGATAACACATCAGGATTAGTGTTTGGAGGAGCAACACCTTCTTTAACTGCATCAACAGAAGAATTTACAGATCCATTAATTATAACACAAACTTTAACAACAAGCTAAAATTATGACAGACTATAAAAATATATTTGGAAAACCCGTAAAGTTTCTGGCAACAGATCCAGACAACGCGGAAGCTGAAGGACAGATTTGGTATAACAGTACCGATGGTGCTTTTAAGGATTTAATTGTTAGTGAAGCATGGTCGGCTGGTGGGAATTTATCAGTAGCAAGAAGATATTTAGCTGGTGCTGGAACTCAAACAGCAGCGTTTGGAGCGGGAGGTACATCTCCAGGTCCAACCAGAGAAAACAGGACAGAAGAGTATAATGGTTCTGGTTGGAGTAATGGTGGAAATTTAGGAACAGCAACAAATAATAAAATTGGTGCTGGAACTCAAACTGCAGGTTTAGCTTTTGGTGGATCTACAGCTTCTCCTGGACCTGCTAATCTTACGGCTGTTACAGAAGAATACGATGGATCTTCTTGGACAACAGGAGGTGCTATGGGCACTGCTAGAATTAATCACGCAGGTTGTGGTATTCAAACTGCAGGTTTAGGTTTTGGTGGATATACAACAACTAATATTGCTAACACTGAAGAATATAATGGATCATCTTGGACAGCAGGTGGAGCTTTAATTACAGCGAGACGTGGTCTTGCGGGTGCTGGTACTCAAACAGTAGGTTTAGCTTTTGGTGGATATACAACAACATATACAACATTAACTGAAGAATATGGTGGAACATCTTGGACATCGGGTGGCGTTATGAATACTGCAAGAAGTTCATTAAGTGGTTCTGGAATTCAAACATCTGCTTTAGCATTTGGTGGAAATACACCACCATTTTCTACAGTTACAGAAAAATATGATGGGTCATCTTGGACTATTACTAGTAATATGGGAACTGCTAGACAAAACCTTAGTGGAGCAGGAACTCAATCTGCAGCAATAGGTTTTGGAGGAGAATCAACAGTTAACCTTAGCAGCACAGAAGAATTTAATAGATCAGTAAACGTCATTACAGGTGCAGCTTGGGCTAGTGGTGGGAATTTTATTGATAGCAGAGCAGATTTAGATTGCGCAGGAACTCAAAATGCATCAGTAGGTGCTGGTGGATATAGCCCACCAGCAACAATGCCACTTCCTTCTGCAGAATATGATGGAGCAAGTTGGACTAGCGGACCAAACATAAATACTGGGAGATATTCTGTTGGAACTTTTGGAACTCAAACAGCTGCTGTAATGACAGGTGGTAGCGCACTTCCAACAGGAGCTAGACAAAGTGCAGTTGAAGAATATAATGGTTCGTCTTGGACTTCTGTTACTTCATTACCTGCGGCAAGAGTTGGTCACGCAAGAGGAGGTGTTGAAACTGCGGGAGCAATATTTGGAGGGAGTGAGGCTCCAGGAATTGTAGGTACTACATCAGAGTATGATGGTTCATCGTGGACATCAGGTGGAACAATGAATACTGCTAGGCAAACTTTGGCTGGAGATGGTACTTCTCAATCTAATATATTTGCTGCTGGTGGTGATACTGGTCCTAGAAATGTTGATTACGAAGAATATAATGGATCTAGTTGGACTAGTGGACCAAATATAGTTATTGCTACAAATGAAACAAAAGGATCTGGAACAACGGCAAGTTCAGTAATAATAGGTGGATCTAATCCAAACGATGCTAATAGTAATCCATTATGTCAAGCTTATGATGGTAGCTCATGGGTAACTACTGCTTCTTTAGCAACAGGTAGAAAAAACATGGGAGCTTCAGGTGGTGCAACAACTGCTTTAGCAACTGCAGGAAGAAATACTGCACCTAGTGTAACAAATGCAACAGAAGAATTTACAGGTGAAACATCAGCATTAAATATTAAAACAATAACAACTAGTTGATAATGAATACAATTAAGTATATAACAATAAATAAGGAGTAAATACTATGGCACTATTTATATATGGTACTGTTACAAACACTGGAAAAGGATTCTTTACTGCAGAAGACAGAAGAGCATTCTTTCTTAGAGGTTTTCCTGCAGACGTTTGGGTCGTTGGTAACAACGAAAAAGGCGCTTTGTGGTTAGCTGAAAAGAACGGTGTTGAAAAGACTAAAGCAGAAGCTCAGGCTCTTGTAGATGCAGAAATAACTGCTGCACAAGCTGCATGGGACGCTTTACCTGAAGCAGAAAAAACCGATATGAATCCGAGACCAACTGATATTACTCTCCCATAAAGGAATTTTATAAATGTCTGACTACGAGAGTATACGAGGTACACGGGTAAAATATTTAACTTCGGATCCGACGTTAAATTCGTCAACCGAAGGACAGGTGTGGTATAACTCGACTACAGGCACAAACAAAGCATTAGTACAGATTAAAGCAACATCTGCTTCTGGAAATTTATCTACAGCAAGACGTACTTTAGGTGGAGCAGGAACTCAAACAGCTGCATTAGCTTTTGGTGGATTTGTAACAGCTTCTTCAAATGCAACAGAAGAATATAATGGATTTAATTGGTCGACTGGTGGAAATTTAAATCAAGCTAGACAAATAGGAAATGCTTCAACAGGAACTCAAACAGCAGGATTAGGTGTTGGTGGTTATAATCCACCAGGCGCAACTAATAATGTTGAAGAATATGATGGATCTAGTTGGACTTCAGTAACAGCTTTTCCAGTTAATATATATGCTCAAGCAGGAGCGGGAATTCAAACAGCGTCTATATTATTTGGTGGTTCTGTAACACCGCCTTTTGCTAAAACAGCTGTTACACAAGAATACGATGGTTCAGCTTGGACGGCTGGAGGAAGTTTATCTTTAGCTAGAGATAATTTAGCAGGTTCTGGAACTTTAACAGCAGGTCTTGCTATCGGAGGACGTGACCCTGGAAGTGCAGTTACAGATTCTACAGAAGAATATAATGGTACATCTTGGACAGCTGGAGGAAATTTACCAGCAGCTAAAAAAGAACTAGCAACAGCTGGCACTCAAACTTTAACAGCAGCTTTTGGTGGAGAAAATCCAGGAACAACTTATTTGGACACAATAGAAGAATATGACGGTAATTCTTGGACAGCTTCTAGTGCAACTTTAGCAACCGCTAGATTGGGTATGGGATCAGGTGGTTCTACAGGAAGTGCATCTGTAATATTTGGAGGAACTACAGGAAGTAACACAGCAGCAACCGAAGAATACAACTCGAACATTAATGCATTAAACCCTGACGTATGGGCAAGTGGTGGGAATTTAGGAACAGGTAGATATGGTCACGCAGGAGCTGGAACACAAGACGCAGGCTTAGCTTTTGGTGGTGAAACACCATCAACTACAAATTTAACTGAAGAATATAATGGATCAAGTTGGACAGCTGGAGGAAATTTACCTTATGCAAAACAAAAACACGGTGGCAGTGGACTTCAAACGGCTGCGTTGTCTATTGGTGGGACACCTCTACCTCCTACAAATAATGTAGAGGAATACAATGGTTCAGCTTGGACTGCTGGAGGAAATTTAGGAACCGCTAGATACGATATAGCAGGAACTGGAATACAAAATGCTACTGTTGCTTTTGGTGGTTTACAAGATCCAGATGCTACTGAAGAATATAATGGAACAAGTTGGACTGCTGGTGGAAATATGAATACAGGAGCACGAGATCGTGGAAGAGCTGGTACACAAACAGCTGCTTTAGGTTTTAGTGGATATATCTGGCCACCTCCAGGTGGTTTTTCAAATCAAACAGAGAATTATGATGGATCAACTTGGACGATTGCTCCCGCTACTTTAAATACTGGCAGACGAGGAGGTTCTGATGGAGCAAGTGATTCAGCTGCAATTTTATTTGGAGGAGATAATGTGCCTAGTGCAACTGAACAATACAATGGTACTGTTTGGTCATCTACAGCTGCTTTAGGAGTACCTAGACAAGAATTAAAAGGTGTTGGCACAACATCTTTAGCACTTGCTTTTGGAGGAAGTAGTCCAACAACAGCTACAGAAGAATTCACTGAAGGTGTAGGTCCAATTACTACTGCTTCAACCTTGACTACTTCATAGAATAGTATATACAGTCATTAACCGAAAGGACTAAATAATGTCAGAAGAAAAAAGAAATATACATGCGTTAATAGAAAAAGAAGCACCTAGTTTAAATAATTTACTTGACCCAAATGATGTCAAGGAATTTAAAGAAATGACGGAAGAGCTTAGAGATACTTGGACCAAGAAACAAGTATTTAGAACAGAGACAGAAATGAGAATGTCTGTGTTGCAAGATGCAAAATACCCAACTAAAGCTGCAAAATATTGGCAGTGTGTTAGAGAACAAAACGTATTTTTAGAAAACTTAATGAGTCTATCATTTGATGCTAGACGTAATGAAGTTAAATTAAAAAGACTACAAGAAAAATTAAAGACAGAAGAAGATCCTTTAAAAAGAGAACTACTTCAAATAGATATTGATGAAAAGACTTATTCTGTAGCTAACATGCAACTTGTTGCTAGAGATAGAATGAGAGAAATTAAACTATGGTCAACTCTTAAAAAAGAATTTGACGATGGGTCGTTTGATACTCAAGATGTTAACAGACATCAATTAGATTCTTATCATTTAGTTATGAAAAATAAAGCAGAGACATTAACATCAGGTTCATCACAGCCTGAAGTATTTAATGTACTAGGTCAATTACAAACTATAGAAAGAGTAAAGAAATCAGGTGAAATGATTTACAATAAGAAAGAGCAGATAACTAGTGACCTTGGAGCAAAAGAAAAATAAACAACTTTTATTTTTAGTAGCACAACCTAGATCGGGTAATACTTTATTCGCAAGTATTATGAATCAAAATCCTGAGATAGCGGCTACACCTAACTCTATAACATTAGAGATAATGAAAGATTTGTTCTTATTAAAGAATACGGATGTATTTTTAAATTACCCAGATCATAAATCTTTAGATAATGTATTAGATTCTGTGTACGATGTTTATTATAAAGATTGGCCACAACGTATTATTATTGATCGTGGTCCTGTTATGACACCTGGTAATTTTCAATTGATGCAAAAACATTACAAACGACCATTTAAGTGTGTTGTATTACTTAGAGATTTAATGGATGTATTAGCTTCTTATATGCAATGGTATACAGAAAATCCTGATGCTTTTCCTAACAGATATAATCTTAAAAACGATGATGAAAAATTAGCAATGATTATGAATAAAGATGGTGCAGTTGCAAAAGATTTAGAAGCTATAAAAAATTCATATAATTATAAAGATATCTGTCATTATGTAAAGTACGATGACATGGTTACAAATCCAGAACAAGAGTTTAGAAAAATATATGAGTTTATGGGCGAACCTTATTTCAACCATAGATTCGATAATGTAGATCAAGTCAATGTAAATGGTTTATCTTATGATGATAAAATAGTTGGTAGTAATATGCATAAATTATTTGATGGACCTGTTAGAAAAGTATACAACCCTTACATAGAAAAAATTCCAGAAAGGATAAGACAGAAATATGGACACATCAGATTTTAGTTTTGTATTTTTAGGTCAATCAGTATTAAAGTATCAAGTACCTCTTGATGTATATAATATAATTAATCATATCTATGAAACAAAATATCCTGAATTAAAACCTGCTAATAAACAATTAGTTGGTAAGATTGAAAAAGAACATAGTCTATTTTATAATGGTGAAGATAGTTCAAAGATGACTAAACATAATCATTTACCACAAAACGTATTACAATGGTTTGAACAAAAGTTTAGACACTATCTAGAATGGAATAAGATAAAACAATATGATTTACACTTTAATTCTATTTGGGTTAACACAATGTTTCAACATGAATACAATCCAGTGCACGTGCACCAAGGATCATTGTTTACAGGTTTATCTTCTGTTATGGTTTTAAAATTACCTGAGTCTTATGGTGTAGAATATTCTGCAGCGGATCAACCACAGAATGGTAAACTACAAATACTAGGTTCATCTAATGGTCATTTTGCTAGTATAGATTATCAACCAAACATTAAAGAAAGAGACTTTTACATATTTCCATATGACATGAGACATTGTGTTTATCCTTTTAATGGCCCAGGTATGAGACGAACACTTGCTGCAAATATGGATGTGCAGTATGACCCAATTAGAAATAGAGGAGTAAGTTAATGTACGAAAATAGACACATCACAGAACCCAAATGGAAAAGTTGGATAGTTCAAACAACGACACCATTGTTTACACCAGACCAATGTAGACAGATTATAGAATGTGGTAGACGTCAAAAACCACAACAAGCACAAGTTGGTATGGGTAAACCAGGCGGTGGCACAGATACTAAAAAAAGAGTTACAACAATTTCTTGGATACCATTTAAAGAAATGGAACCCATGTATCGTGATCTTAATAACTTTATACAAAAAGCAAATGAAAATCATTTTGGTTTTGGAGATATACAGGTAACAGAGAATGCACAGTTTACAGAATACCCAGAAGGAGGATTCTATGATTGGCATATGGATTGTGATGTGAACATGCAACATGAACCACCTGTAAGAAAAATATCCATGACATTATTATTGAATGATCCATCAGAGTTTGAAGGAGGGGACCTTGAACTAATGGCACCAGGTAAATTTGCAGAACTTAAACAAGGTCATGCAATTATATTTGCATCATTTTTAAATCACAGAGTTAATCCAGTAACTAAAGGAATGAGACAATCTTTAGTTTGTTGGTTTGGAGGTAAACCATTTAGATGATTAAGGAACAATTTTTTCCAACAACTGTATACGGTAAAGATATAAAACTCAATAACCAAGAGCTAGCGAATCATATTGTTAATTGGAGTAAACAAGATCAAGGTGTAAAAAAAACAAATATGAATGGTTGGCATTCAACAACCGATATGCATTTAAAACCTGAGTATCAATCTTTGGTTCAAGAATTATATAGAATGCAAGAAGAAGTATATCAAGAAGAGTGGTTAGATCGTAGACCAAAGTTGGGTAATATGTGGGCTAACATAAATTATCCTGGTGGATATAATAGACCTCATATACATCCCAATTGCTTATTTAGTGGTGTGTATTATGTAAAAGGTAATAAAGAATCAGGAACTCTTGCGATCAATGATCCAAGACCAGGTATTCAAACGATGATGCCTTCAAGAAAACCAGGACAACCACCAAAACATTTATGGAGAGAAGCACATTTAGAACCAGTACCAGGAAGAATTATAATGTTTCCTGCTTGGTTATGGCATTGTGTTGAACCAAACAAAACAAATGATATAAGAATATCAGTGAGTTTTAATTTTATACAAGATGGCTTTCAATAAATATCAAGTAATTAAAAAAGCAGTTAACTACGAATTAGCTAATTTTATTTTTAATTATTTCTTACTTAAACGTGATGCCGTATCTTGGATGTATCAAAACAATATTACTTACGACACAGGTTTATTGGGGACATGGACAGATCAACAGATTCCAAACACTTATTCTCATTATGCTGATCCTGTGATGGAGACTTTGTTAGTGAAAGTATTACCAGTAATGCAACAAGAAACAGGCTTAGATTTAATTCCAACTTATTCATATGCTAGACTATATAAGCATGGAGATGAATTAAAAAGACATAAAGATAGACCTAGTTGTGAGATATCCACCACCATCAATCTAGGAGGCGATCCTTGGCCTATTTTTATAGATGGTACAGGTGCAGATAGTGTTATTGATGAATACAAGAATATACATAAACCAAACGCTCCAGAGGGTACTAAAGTCTTGCTTGAAGTAGGTGATATGTTAGTATATAGTGGTTGCGAACTCGAACATTGGCGAGAGCCATTTGAAGGTCAGGTTTGTGGTCAAGTATTTTTACATTATAACCACAGAAATGGTCCGTTCGCTGAAAAAAATAAGTTTGATAAACGACCATTATTAGGTGTTCCACCAATAAGGAATATGTAATACAATGAGGTTATATGCTACAAAAAATAGGTTTTCAACCAGGATTCAATAAACAGATTACAGAAACCACAGCTGAAGGACAATGGGTTGATGGGGATAATGTGCGTTTTAGATATGGTACACCTGAAAAGATAGGTGGTTGGGCACAGTTAGGTGAGTCTAAACTTACAGGAGCTGCAAGAGCTTTACATCATTTAGTCAATAAATCAGGCAACAAGTTTGCAATCATAGGTACAAACAGAATTTTATATGCTTACACAGGTGGTGTATTTTATGACATTCATCCTATTAAAACTACAACAACATTAACAAATGCATTTAGTACAACGAATGGTTCACCAACGGTTACTTTAACATTCAGCACGGATCATGGAATACAAGAAAATGATATTATTCTTTTAGATAATTTTACAGCAATTACAGGATCTGATTACACAGCCGCAGATTTTGATGATAAAAAATTTATGGTAACATCAGTTCCTACATCTACTACTTTAACTATTACAATGCCTTCTAATGAAACAGGATCAGGTGCAACTTTATCTGGTGGCATTAGGGTTCAGCATTATTATCCAGTAGGACCTGCAGAACAATTACCTGGTTTTGGTTGGGGACTAGCTTCTTGGGGTGGAACTGTAACAGGTGAAGCAACAACTACTTTAAATGGTGCTATCAATGATGTTACAACAACCATTATATTAACAGACGCATCTTTGTTTCCAACTTCAGGTACAAACTTTGTACAGATAGGTTCAGAAGAAATTTCATACACAGGTATATCAGGTAATACTTTAACAGGAGTTACAAGAGGTGTTAGAAACACAACAGCAGCTTCTCATTCAAATGGTGCAACAGTAACTAATAGTTCAGATTATATTGCATGGGGTGAAGCAGCATCTGGTGACTTAGTTGTTGATCCAGGTTTATGGTCTATTGATAACTTTGGTGATAAAGTAATTGCACTAATTCATAATGCACAATGTTTTGAATGGGACTCTAATGCAACAAACGCTGTAACCAATAGAGCAACTATTATTGTAGGTGCACCGACAGCATCACGAGATATGTTAGTATCAACACCTGATAGACACTTAGTATTTTTTGGAACAGAATTAACTATTGGTGATCCAACTACACAAGATGAAATGTTTATTAGATTTTCAAACCAAGAAGATATTAATACTTATCAACCAACAGCGGTTAACACAGCAGGTACACAAAGACTTGCAGATGGATCTAAAATTGTAGGTGCGGTTAGAGGTAGAGATGCAATTTACGTTTGGACCGATACGTCTTTATTTACTATGAGATTTATTGGTCAACCATTTACATTTGGTTTTCAACAAGTAGGAACAAACTGTGGTTTGATTGGACAGAACGCTGCATTAGAAGTTGATGGTGCTGCGTATTGGTTTTCAGAAAACGGTTTCTTTAAATACTCTGGTAATCTTGAGACCATGATTTGTTTAGTAGAAGACTTTGTTTACGATGATTTAAATACAACAGCTAATCAATTAATTAATGTTGGATTAAATAATTTGTTTGGTGAGATTACTTGGTTCTATTGTACAGAAAGTTCAACTGTAATTAATAGATGTGTAACTTACAATTACATGGACTCAACACCACAAAGACCGGTATGGACAACAGGAACCTTGGCCCGTGGAACATGGCAAGATTCTTCTGTGTTTGGTTTACCACATGCAACATATTTTAATGCAGACGATGATACATCATTTGATGTAGTTGGTAATACTGAAGGTAGTACAATATACTTTGAACACGAAAAAGGAACCGATGAGGCATTAGCAAGTGGTGTAAATGCAATTACATCTAACATTGAATCAGGAGACTTTGATATAACACAATCAAGATCATCTACTGGACAACAAACAGGTGTTGCAACATTTAGAGGAGATGGTGAATTTATTATGAAGATTAGAAGATTTATACCTGACTTCTTATCTCAAACAGGAAATACACAAGTAACTCTACAACTTAGAAATTACCCAAACAGCTCTCAAGCAAGTTCACCTCTTGGTCCATTTACAATAACAAGTTCTACTGAGAAAGTAGACACTCGTGCGAGAGCAAGAGCTATGTCTTTGAAGATAGCTAATACAGCAGCTAATCAAAGTTGGAAACTTGGTACATTTAGATTAGACACACAACCGGATGGACGTAGATAATGGCTAAAGTAACAGTAGTATTTACAAGACCAGGAAAAGAATATAAACAACAAGATGCTGATTCTTTAGTTAGAGATTTAGACGGATTGATTGAAAAATTAAACTCTACATTTCAACAAGATTTAAGAGATGAATCACAAAGATTTACTTGGTATATGAGTAATGGAGATGGAGCATAATGGCTAATAGATATAAAAATGCACAGTTTGATTTAACTACAACGGATGCTACAGATATTTATACTGTACCCTCTGAGTCTAGAGCAATTGTTCAAAATATACACATGGCAAATATAGGTGCAGGTAACGTTGTAGTTCATGCACATATTTATGATAGTTCTGCAACTAAACAATTTACATTTGCAAAACATACTATTGCTGCAAATGAATCACAGTCTATGGCTGATGGTACAGTTATATTAGAAGAAAATGATGTATTAAGAGTACAAGCTGCTAGCGCTAATGATATAGAAGGCACAGTATCAATACTAGAATTTGACAGAACATAGGAGGAAAATGCAAGTCATAAAACCAGAGAAAATAATAGAAAAAATAACTAACCTTAAAACAGGCGAAGAATATAAGGACGATAACGAATGGAAATCCAAGGGTGTACCTGAAGAAGACATTCGAAGAGATATAAAAGTTCTTATGCCAAGCCTTGATATTTTTGGTAAAACAAAATAGAATAGTAAAATGGCCATAACAAACGCACAACAATATCAACAACTCGTAAACAAACCGGCAGGTAATAAAAGACCTGGATATCGTGGTTCTGATATGGCTTCAGTTGGAACTAGCACAAGAGCTGCAAATACATCTCAAAAAGATACTAGTGGTGCAGATTACGGCGGTGGTAATCAAGGAAGAGATGCAGCAACTTCATCTGGAGCAGATGACAGAAGCAGTGCATTACAAACTTACAACACCAAAAAAGCAACAGGAAGATTGGGAAGACAAGACCCAATGGGAGGTGATCTACAATACAAAAATGGAGTATTAATAGATGAAACTGGAAGACCTGTTGATGATACTTTTAGAGGCGGCTTTACAGGTGACTTAACTGAAAACGAAAAAACTTTAGAAAAGTTTATAGATAGCAAAGCTAACTATCCAAGTTACACTCCTGCTTATGTAAAATTTTTAGCTAATTTAAATAGACGACCTAATAGAAAATATTTTATTGAAAATGTTTTAAGAGCAGGAAAAATTCCTGGAGTAGATTATTCAATGTTGGGAGAAGATGAATTTGATATAGAAAAAGCGTATGACACTTACATGGCTAATAGATTAGCAGGTAAAACAGATGCTATGGGTAATCCAACTCGAGGTTTTGAATATGGTGATGATGGAATGCTTACAGGAAACTTTATAGATAATGGTGGTGGAGATAATAATTATGTACCACCAGTTATACCAGAAGATGATACTACTGAAGAAGATCCAACACAACTTTTAACATCTCGTATTCTAGGATCACAGTTTGATCCAACGTTTTTTGCAAATGAAGGTGGACGTGCAGCACTTGCAGAAGGTGGCATGCCTTACGAAGGTGGGATCATGGACCTTGAATCAGGAAGACAGATGTATTTTTTAGGAAAATTAGTTAAGAAAGCAACTAGAGCAGTTAAAAAGATAGCTAAATCACCAATAGGTAAAGTTGCATTATTTGCGGCCCCATTTGCAATGAGTGGTGGTAGTTTCGGAGCAGGGTTAGGAAAATTTTTTGGTAAAGGTAGTTTAAATCCTTTTTTAAGAAAAGTTGCTGGTGACACAGCTTTTAGTGGTTTAGGTTCTATACTAAGTAAAGCAGGGTTAGTGGGTAAATCAGGTTTACCTACATTAAAAGGTGGACTCGCTTTTACGTCTTTACTACCATTCCTAGCAGGAAAAGAAGAAGGAGATGATTTTGATATTGATGCATATTATGCAGCAAATCAATTAACACCGGGTACAACTAAAAGACAAATGGGTAGTGAATTTGATTTCTACAAATATAATTTAGCAGAAGGTGGTATGCCTAGCAAAGAACCAGTAGCTAAGAAGACTATGCCATTACTAGATATGGACGGCATGGAAAAAGATTACAGAGAAGACGGTGGTTTCGTGCCTATCGGTCGAATGGAAAGAGCAGACGATGTGCCTGCTAGACTGTCTAAGAATGAGTTTGTGTTCACTGCAGATGCTGTTAGAAATGCAGGTGATGGAGATATAGACA
>Ga0255783_10002702_pt1 | contig 17433 bp, 22 predicted proteins | sample 011ome_22_FD_179981 | JGI IMG/M metagenome (GOLD analysis project Ga0255783, IMG submission 179981) | Coastal salt marsh microbial communities from the Groves Creek Marsh, Skidaway Island, Georgia - 011507BT metaG (version 2) | ecosystem: Environmental > Aquatic > Marine > Intertidal zone >... | reverse complement strand
CTATTGACCATTTTCTGCCCGTATAATTTACGGCCTTCTTCATTAAAAGTGGTAATTACTGTGTAACGTTTCATATGGGTATTTAACCTTTGATCAATAACATAGCATATTATCCTGCTCAGTGTGCCCTGAATAGCAAACCAATAATGCAAGCATTTCTAAACAGTTGTCGAGATGCTGGTATAACACCTGTTGAAAACTCTCTCGACTGTGATGCTGTTGTTATATGGAGTGTACTATGGAATGGCAGAATGAGCAAGAACAAAAGGATATATCACCACTATCGTTCACTCGGAAAGCCAGTTCTGGTAATTGACGCAGGTTCGTTAGAACGTGACGTTACTTGGAAAATTTCAGTTAATAATATTACCTCAGAAGGATACTATGGTCATACTGAAAATTTAGACCTTGACCGTCCTGCCAAACTCGGCGTAACTTTACAGAACAACAAACTTAACGACAAAATACTAATTGCAGCTCAGCATAATAAGAGTTTACAATGGGAAGGCATGCCCGGTCTAGAAGATTGGACTGTGGATCTAATACACAAAATAAGGCAATACAGTGAGAGGCATATTGTAGTAAGATACCATCCACGTTGTCCATTTTTTATTCCAACTCAACGTTTTAAAATGTTGTTAATGAACAAAGTAATAGAGAACTGTACACTTGAAACACCAATGCAGATTGAAAGCACGTATGATGCGTTTAATATTGATTACAACTATCATTGTGTAATAAATCATTCAAGTGGCCCAGGAATAAACGCAGTGATAGCAGGTTCAAATGTGATAGTTGATACAAAAAGTTTAGCATATCCAATGAGTATTGCATTAGAAGAAATTGAAAATCCTCCAAAAAAGAAAAACAAAGAAAAATGGCTTGTGGAAATAACTCATACTGAATATACAGTTGATGAAATAGCAGAAGGTTTATGGCTAAAAAGATTAAAAGACTCACTAGTGTAACCGACACAATTGATTGTGCTTGTCTAATACATGACACTCTCTATGACTGGAGTTATGTTGATAAACTTTATCGCGGTTTAGAACGTAATCTGACTCCAACAGTTAGAATGCATGTGTTCACTGAAAGCAACAGGTTTGTGCCAGCAAATTATATACGTCATGACTTAGAAGAATGGGAAGGTGTTAGAGGGCCTAAACGTAGTTGGTGGTATAAGATACAGTTGTTCAACAGTAACCATTGGAATACTGACTGGTCACAGATGTTGTATTTTGATTTAGATTCTGTGATCACAGGCAATCTGGATTGGTTATGGAATGTAAATAGAGATAGATTTTGGGCCGCTAGGGACTTTCAATATCTAATGAAAAGCAGTAGATGGAAAATAAACAGCAGTGTAATGTGGTTTGATCCGTGCAAATATAATTATGTATACACAGACTTTGATTTAAAACAGATTATAAACAATCCAAGGTGTCCATGGCATGGAGATCAAGATTATATTTTCAGCAAGGTAAAAGACGACGTAAGTTACTATAGTACTGATCAAATAGTAAGTTATCGTTGGCAAGTCAAAGAAGGCGGAATGGATTTTAGATATAGAAAACCATTGAATCCTGGCGGTGATAGTACTATTGATTCTAAAACCAGTATTGTAATTTTTCATGGAAATCCAAAGCCACACGAGGTCAATGATAGTTTGATTAGTAGGCATTGGAGATAAATAACTTTATAAACGTTTATTGACAAAGGAATAAAAAAACAATGGCAACAAGAACAATAAAGATATATGGCTATAATTTTGATGCTGATTCAACGGCAACTGTACTGTGGGATGGCGCAAGTGTACACTCAGGACCCATTACTTTATCTGTTGGCTCTAAAAGTGATACTACTATAAATTACGGGGAGATTTTTTCCTTTACTTTTGAAAATGCAGATGATACTATATCATCAAGTCATACACTTAGTATAGATTGCACTGCTGGAGAATTTAGTGCAGGATCAGTATATGTAGATGCAGGTCCAAATGCAGCAGGATACCCTGAAGCGGCCCAGAGTACAACAACAATAGGTGACGTGCATTTTTATATGCCAGGAAATACAACTTATGGCGATGGTGCCGATGCTACTAGTAACGAACGCACGAATCTATTAATTGATGGTGTTGTTCCTGTTGATTTGGCTACTTGGACAAGAGATGATGGTACTGTAGATGGGATTGAAAAGTCAACTTGGATATATCCATTAGAAGTTGGAAATACTTTAACCTGTAGTGTTACTGTTTTACCACACATAGCTGTATATGTCGCACCAGAACCGGAAGCTCCATAAAAATTTAAGCCTTCTTCAAACTAGTATAAATAAAAGTAACAAAAGAATTCGCAAGTTGGGAGAAGGCGCCAACATGTTCGTTTAGTTTGCTAAACGGTTTTTAATCAGATCGTCCACTAGTTGGGCGATTTTTTTATGGCCAAAACAAATAAAAAGGTTGACTTATGCTCTAACTGTGTTATTATAACAGCATAATAAGGATAAGGAAACAAGATGACATAGCCAGCAGTAAAGTGTAAGTAGTTGATTAAGGGAGAGCGGTGCTCGACAGCTACAGAGGTTTACAAGTCAGGTAGGACTCAAGGAACCATAACACTCCAACTAAAAACTACCCGGTACAGTGTGATCAACTGTACTGATTGTAAAAAGATCATAATGATACAACAGGAGCAAATATGTCAGAAGATAAAGTAGAAAGCAATATTAAAAGCATTGATTTTGGGCCAAGAACACCACAAGAAAATGACGCAGAATTACAAGAAGCATATGCCGCTTATTTTGCAAAAGGTGGAAAAGTAACAGTATGCACTCCAGAAGCACGGACAGAAGGAGCAAATAGTAATCCTTGGCAACGAAGTAAAAAGAAAAAGGAAGCAAAATAATGTATTATGTCCTAGGTGAAAGTCGTGAAACTGGCGAGTTTGAAGTTTGGGAAAGTCTTAGTGCAAAAGAAGCAATGGCAGTGAGAAACGAGTACATCAAAATGGGCTTGCAAACAAGATCAGGAAAAATGCCTGATAATAAATTAATAGGATAATATCAATGCTTAAATGGATTAAACAACAATTGAAAGAACTAGTCGATGCATACGTTGAGGGTAGAGATGAAATGCAAAAAAAAGTTGCTGGCAAGGACTATAAACCATCAAAGAAACGTAAGAAATAGGTTGACATATAGGTTATATATGTTAAGCTGTTTATACAGTTAGAAAACAACATTGCATAGGAGAGCTAGAATGCAAATGAAAAAACAAGATTCCAAAACTATAAATTTTGAAACTGATCAGCAGGTAATGGACCGTATTGCTACACGTTTCAGTATACTACATGACATGACCAAAGCAGTTATTGCTGGTGATGTTAGAGCTATGATTGTTACTGGACCTCCAGGAGTGGGTAAGAGTTTTGGTGTAGAAAAAGAGCTAGATAAAAGTTCAATGCTGGATAGCATTGCAGGCAGACCTATCAAGTATGAAGTTGTTAAGGGTGCAATGACTGCACTTGGTTTGTATGCAAAACTGTATGAACATGCAGATGCTAATCATGTGTTGGTATTTGATGATTGTGATAGTGTATTAATGGACGAACTTAGTCTTAACATACTTAAAGCCGCACTTGATTCAGGTAAGAAACGTGTGCTACATTGGAATGCAGACAGTGCTAAACTTAGATCAGAAGGTATTCCAAACAAATTTGAATTCAAAGGTGGTGTAATTTTTATTACCAACGTTAAGTTTGAAAATGTTAGAAGTAAAAAATTACAAGATCACTTAGAAGCATTACAATCAAGATGTCATTACTTGGATCTTACACTTGATACCATGAGAGACAAATTCTTACGTATTAAACAAATAGTTTCTACAGGAGAACTGTTTAAGGACTATGACCTTAGCAAGGAAATGCAAGGCGAAGTAATTGCTTTTATGGACACTACTAAGGATAAATTAAGAGAAGTCAGTTTGAGAATGGCGTTGAAAATAGCAGATCTCACTAAGGTAAGTCCTAACTGGAAACAGTTAGCAGAAAACACTGTGATGAGGCGCAGATAGAATAGGTTGTCATATCAGATCTAGCTCCTGGACAACCTTAAGTGGGCAATGTTGTAAAAAATATTGCCCACTTTCCTTGACTAAAAACAAAAAAGTATATATAATACTAATATGGAAAATCTAACAGTTCGCCTGAGTGATAAAAACGATTATAGCAACACATTTGATCTTGAATTTGATTTGGTGCAGAGCGATTTTCTTCCAAAATGGATAGACCGTTTCTTACATGCACAACAACGTCAAGATGTCATAAGTGAACCTTGGGCAATGTATAACCTCAATGATCTATGGTCAACCGAATACACACTAGAGTTTTTAAATAAAAACATCGCAAAATGTAATGAAATAAGTCCTGGTATGTTTGATAGAATAATAACAGATATAAACGACCAGGATACACTAAACTATCTACATAGTGTGTTTGAACTGCACCACGGACAATTAGACACATGGTTAGAAAATCCTATATTCTTACAAAACAACGGGCCTGAACTTAGGCAATGTTTAAGTCATATCAACCAAACTATACATCGTTGTGAAGGACACAATAAAAGTCCAAAGATAAGAGTTGTATATTTTAATATACCAAAAACAGAGATATTTACAAAAGATGATTATAGACTATTTACAGATTCAACCGACTTTGGAGGTGTGTATACATTGTATGCCGATGTTGGTAAAAACTTAGAAAGTCTAGCAGTTGATGATGATGATCACCACCATGATTTTGTTCCTAATTTGCATTACAGTGTAGACTTTGTTATTAGATTCAATGAAGATGATGGTGAGTCAAAAAAACAGATGTATAAAAATTACTTGGATAATCATATACAATATTTTAGAGACAAAGGCTACAGTGAAAATGATCCACGTCTCACTACTGGTGCAATTAAGATTGCACAACTTCAATATAAAAATAAACAAGCAGTGCTTGATAAAGTTAGCAAGTATAATAATGTCCAATCAGTATTTGTTTATTAACTTGACTAAGCACAGAAATTGTGTATAATAGCATTATGAGAACAGCAACACTAATAATAAACGATGAAGTAAATCTTAAGATATCAGGACTAGAACTTGATGTTCGTAAGAAACTTGTGAATACTTTTAAGTATGATGTGCCACATGCAAGATACTTGCCAGCAGTAAGACTAGGACGTTGGGATGGCAAAGTTGCATACTTTCAAATGGGCGGTAGCACATACTTAAATTTGTTGCCTGATATACTTCCTATACTTGAAGACTTTAACTACGACGTTGACATACAAGACAACAGAGAATACCAAACAGTATTCAAGTTTGATCCAGTGGCAGAAGATACTTACAGTGACATTATGTGGCCAAAAAATCATCCTGCCTCTGGCACTCCTATTAAGATGCGTGATTATCAGGTAGAGATAATAAACAGTTTCTTAAAAAATCCGCAGTGCTTACAGGAAGTAGCAACTGGTGCTGGTAAAACAATTATGACTGCAAGTCTAAGTGAACGTGTAGAAAATTACGGACGTAGTATTGTTATAGTACCAAACAAAAGTTTAGTTACACAAACAGAAGCAGACTATTCAAACATGCAACTTGATGTTGGGGTATTCTATGGTGATAGAAAAGAGTTTGGACATAAGCACACAATATGCACATGGCAAAGTTTAAATGTGTTACTTAAGAACACAAAGAATCAAACAGTTGATATTACCATACATGAGTTTTTAGAAGATGTAGTTGCAGTTATAGTTGATGAAGTACACATGGCAAAAGCCGATGCACTTAAAACATTGTTAACTGGCGTAATGAGCAAGATACCATTGCGTTGGGGACTTACTGGGACAATACCCAAAGAACCATTTGAGTTTCAAGCACTGCATTGTAGTTTGGGTCCTGTGATAAATCAACTTAGTGCTAGTGAACTACAGGAAAAAGGTGTGCTTGCAAACTGTCATGTAAACGTGGTACAGTTAATTGACCATGCAGAATTTACAAACTATCAAAGCGAATTAAAATACCTTTTTGAAGAAAAAGGGCGATTAGATACCATTGCAGGCTTGGTTATTGAAGTAAATAAAACGGGTAACACATTGGTGTTAGTTGATAGAATAAGTGCTGGCACAGAACTGCTCAATCGTATGGGAGATGAAGCTGTGTTTGTAAGTGGAGCAACCAAAGCAAAAGCAAGACAGGATGAATATGATGAAGTGGCTACTGCGACAGGTAAAATCATTATTGCTACATATGGTGTCGCGGCCGTGGGCATTAATCTGCCACGTATCTTCAATCTTGTCCTTCTTGAGCCTGGTAAAAGTTTTGTACGGGTTATACAAAGTATTGGCAGGGGTATTCGTAAAGCGGAAGACAAAGACCACGTCCAAATCTGGGACATAACCTCAACCTGTAGATTTGCAAAAAGACACTTAACTAAACGTAAAGCATTTTATAGAGAAGCAAACTATCCTTTTAGTGTAGAGAAACTAGACTGGAATGCATAACACACTGGAGAAATTATGAGAATACTAACACTAGAAAATACTGTCTATGAATTAGATGTGTTGCCAGAAGAAATAGATGATCTACGTTTTTCTATCTTTGACAATAGTGATCCAACCAATCCAGACCACATCTATATTCCATTAATATTTTTAGAAACATTTAACTCTCCTGCATTGGTACTGCGTATTGGTGATACTCAAATGAAAATGCCAATTGATTGGCAGGTATTGATTGGCGAACCAGAAGTTGGTGATCTTGAGATGTTACCGTTAACGAGTATCAATGATAGAGGTTTTAAAACTTTCCAATTCAACCCACACACAAGTTTTACACCAACTTACATGGATATAGAAATAGTAGACGTGTATCAAGATGTAACATGGTATGTACCAAAACTAAAAAATGGACAGATGTTAGCAGTTCCAGTTGAAAGCAAAGACAATCCAAGATGTGTTTATTTTGTAAAAGACATCAGTCGTAACTGCGAAATTGTAGACTATAACAAAGCATGGTGATCGTATGGAATTTACTAGAGGTATATTTACTGTTGTAAAAGAAAAAGTAGATGATAGTATTGCATTAGCATTGATTTATACTGTTGGTCATGTTATAATAGCAATGAATGTTGTTTACTGGATGACTGGTTCAAGTTTATGGGAAGCAGGTGCAGTTGCGTTAGTTGAACCTTGTATCAACGGATTTTGGTTTTACATACTGCACAAGATATGGAAAAAACACAATGAGCGAAAAACTAAACATAGCAAATGAGATGCGGTGTCTTGACAGTAAAAGCAGAGACTTTTACGATAGTCTGACAGATGAAGAACGCAAAAAGTTTTCCAACTTTCTTATGATACGTTGGGGATCAAGTGTGCAAGGTCCTAGTGAACTTCAAGAATACTATTTGATAGCCTGTAATCAAAGATTGAACAAACATTTCTTTGACATTAATCGACATCCTAAGCTACAATGGCTTTGTGCTACTGCTATTTCGCCAGATATGGGCAACTATAGACATACATGGATACCACCAAAGAAAAAAGAAAAAGGCAACAACGAAGGAAAGAAAATACTGATGGAACTGTTTCCTGCAATGAAAGCAGATGAAATAGAGATGCTCAGCAAACTTATAACAAACAAAGAACTAAAGGAATACATGCGTGACAGTGGAGTCGCAGACAAAAAGTGAAACCTATCGATGTAAGTACTGTGAACGTGAATTTAGAAAAGAAAGCACACTAGCAGTACATCTCTGCGAACAGAAACGCAGATTTCAAGAAGAAAAAGAAGTTGGTGTACAAATTGGTTTGCAAACTTACTTGAAGTTTTACACTATGACACAAGGTAGTGCAAAACTTAAAACCTACGGTGACTTTGCTACATCACCTTATTATAAGGCATTCGTAAAGTTTGGTAGACATTGTGTTGGTATAAATGCTATCAATGTACCAAAGTTTGTTGAATGGGTAATTAAACAAAACAAAAAACTTGATCATTGGTGCAAAGAAGCAGTATATGACGAATATCTGCATGAATATATAAAACGTGAAGCTCTAACAGATGCACTTGAACGTGGCATTGAATATAGTATAAAGTGGAGTGAACGTACTGGACATCCAGCACATGACTTTTTGCGTTATGGAAATGACAATGCAGTTGCATTTGCAATAAGTACAGGACGCATATCACCTTGGTTGGTGTTTAACTGTGAATCAGGACAAACATACCTTGCAGATATGAATCCTGATCAAACAAAAATTGTATGGCCTTGGATTGATCCAGATTTTTGGCAAAAGAAGTTTCGTGATTATCCAGCAGATCAGGCATACTGCGAAGAAATACTTAAACAGGCAGGATGGTAACGTGCCTTTTTATACAGAAAAAATAAGTTTTACATTACCTGCAGAGGAGAAGAAAATGGGATTAACTAGACCAAAAATTCAACAAATGGAAAAAGTAAAAAAATCTAAAGATCCACAATTCTATATGTTGCTGATAAAAAGTGCAATACGTATCGGCGGATGCTATGCATTGTTTACTGGCGATTTAGTTATGGCCGCAATAGTATTTGCGATTGCTGAATTTGCTAACATAGGACACTATATTAGTAAATGAGTGCTGATGTTGACATAGATTTTGCTGATAGGCAACAGATAATTGATTTAATTCAATGTACACCGGCAAGAATGAACGCAGAAGGAAAAAAACACAACAGTGGTGTGTATGTTACGCCTGTACCATATGATGCAATAAACGGTTGTGCAAGCATAGATTATGAGTATGCAGAACAACGTGGATACTTCAAATTAGATTTACTTAATCAAAGTGTATACACACTGATACGTGACCAAGCACACTACGATGCTATGTTGGCCAAACAAACAGACTGGACACGTCTACAAGACAAAAATTTTTGTGAACAGATAGTGCATATTGGAAACTATCATGACCTAATAGTTGCAATGCAACCAGACAACATACAACGCATGGCAGCATTTATCAGTATAATACGTCCAGGTAAAGCTCACCTACAACACAAGAGTTGGCCTGATGTATTTGCTACTGTGTGGGATGGAGATAATAGTGCTGGTTTTGTATTTAAAAAATCACATGCAATCAGTTATGCACGTCTTGTTGCACTGCACATTAATCTACTCTGCGAACCAGAGTAATACTTCTTCTTTTTATTTTTTTACGGCTTAGTTCTGCTAGGCTTGTACTCGGACCAAGCAAAATTCGTAAATCTTTGTTTATAAAAGTTTTTAAATAAGGTCGAAATTTTTCCCAATCTTGTTTGAGAAATATATTGATTGGAATACTGCGGTTAGATTCCCACCACCATTGATTGGCTAGTTCTAAAAAATCACGTTTTATATGATCTTCAACGATACCGCCAAAATCGTAAATAGTGGTAATTTGATCGTCACGGTTTTGTATTACACCAACGTATTCATTTCCTGCATATGTACAGAAAGTAATAAATGGATATCGTTCTGCAATCTTTTCGAATAGCTCTACGCCCATAAATACCTTATAATTGGAGTTAATTAATGTATTCTACACCCGTATATTTATATCAGCAGAAGCAGCAGGTGTTATTACCTGATACGAGTGGTGCGTACTTTCAAAGGAGATGGCAACCAGTGTATGCAAAAAAATTGAAAGTGAATCGAGGCGTTGATAATGTCATATTATTTGAATTTGTAAACCAAGATCAAAAGCCGGTAAACATTTCTGGTAGTACAATTACATATAGAATGATGTCAACTGATGGTGATGAACAATTAATAGCCAAAGATTTAGAAACCTTAAGTGCGGCATATGGAAGAGCCAAAGTAACACTTACCAGTGAAGAACTTGACCTCATTGAGGAACAGACTGCAACCTGGAGTTTAGAACGTGCCAGTGGCAATCTCTATGAAGCAGTGTTTACAGATGCATACAGTGCAGGACGTGGACAAGTTGAAATTGTAGATAGTGTATATCCTAATTTTGTTGAAAGCCAGTTACTAGAAATACCCAAGCCAGATGATTATGGAATTAAAACTGAATCTGGCGATAGAAGATATACCAGTATGGCATATACTGCAAACAACACACTCACGACATTCCAGTTTGACTTTGACAATTTTTCAGGCAATGTAAAAGCACAAGGAAGTGATACTCAAATTGGTCCAGACTGGTATGACATTGGCAGTCAAACAGTCTATACCAACCAAACCAAGAGAGCATTTGTAAACGTCGAAGGAAGACACAACTGGGTGCGTTTTGAAATCAATCAATATGGTGTGGCCGCAACCGGAAGTGCCACTGTACAGAACGGCGTAGTAACTGAGATCAGTGCAACAGGTGGCAGTGAGTACTACGGTCCAGGCACGCCAAACGTTGAGATCACTGGATTGGGTACCGGAGCCACTGCAACCGCAACCATCAGCGGAAATGTTGTTACACAAATTTCTGTTACCAATGGCGGACAAGGTTATGAAGCCACTCCTACTGTTGAAGTCAACAACGGCACAATTACCCAAATTACCTATAGGTAATCAAAACACTTGCACAAAACAATAGGTTATGTTATTATTACATAATGATTGATCTATTGAGTTACATTCCGCAGAAGCGAAAACAAACAAGTTCTGGTTGGGTAAGTTTTAATGCACCATGTTGTGTGCATCAAGGTGAATCTCAGGACAAGCGTTTGCGTGGAGGAATCAAACAACAAGATGACGACTGGAGTTATCATTGTTTCAACTGTGGTTTCACTGCAAGTTTTGTTGCTGGACGTAATGTTGGTTACAAAGCACGCAAGTTGCTCGAATGGCTAGGTGTTGATGCAACTGATATCGAAAGGCTCAATTTAGAAAGTTTAAAACGTAAAAGTTTATTGGATCTAACTGCTGAACGTAATACTATAAAACAAAAGCAGATTGACTTTGAAGAACAAGAAATACCCGCAGGTGTTGAACGCATAGATGAAAATAATCGAGAGCACTTTCACTATGTTGAATACTTAAAAAAACGTGGCATGGTATTTGGCTATCCGTTTTTGGTTGATAAGAAACGTGGTCCACGAGATAGAATAGTAGTACCATACACATACAAGAATAGGATAGTAGGCCACACATCACGTTACTTGGACAATCGTACGCCAAAGTTTATAAACAGTCAACAACCAGGGTATGTTTTTGGATATGATTTGCAAAAGTCAGACTGGACCAGTGCAATAGTTGTTGAAGGTATTTTTGATGCACTAAGTATATCTGGCTTGGCATGTATGCATGAAACCATAAGCAAAGATCAAGCACAGTTGTTGAAGCAGTTACAACGTAGAATTATAGTAGTGCCTGATCAGGACCGTGCTGGGTTAAGTATAATTGATGCCGCAGTAGAACACAAGTTTGAAGTCAGTATACCTGAATGGCCCAAAGATATTAAAGATGTAAACGATGCGGTCATACATTTTGGTGTAGCAGAAACACTACAACAAATACATCAATGTGCAGAACGTAGTAAGATAAAAATTGAAATGGCAAAAAAACGTCTAATGAGGACAGTATGACAGAATATACATATGATGTACAAAAATTATTCTTGGAAATGATGATGCATGATGCACAAAGTTTTCTAAGAGTACAAAACATATATAATGATGAAAACTTTGACAGAGATTTGAGAGAAACTGCAAAGTTTATCTATGATCATGCTAATGAACACAAAACACTTCCAGACAGAGCTCAGATAAAAGCAGTAACTGGAATTGAACTTGTTGAGATTCCAGATCTAAATAGTGGACATACAGATTGGTTTTTGAACGAATTTGAAGCATTTACTAGACGTACTGAACTAGAACGTGCAATACTTAAAAGTGCAGATTTGTTAGAGAAGGGTGAGTATTCACCAGTTGAGAAACTGATTAAGGATGCAGTACAAATAAGTTTGACAAAGGACTTAGGCACAGACTACTTTGAGGATCCAAGAGCAAGACTTGCGGCACTAAAAGACAACAATGGTCAGAATTCAACAGGTTGGGCAAACTTAGACAAATTGTTGTATGGTGGATTCAACAGAGGCGAACTACAGATATTTGCAGGTGGATCAGGATCAGGTAAAAGTTTATTCATGCAAAACCTAGCAGTGAATTGGATGGAAGCAGGACTAAGCGGAGTATACATCACACTTGAACTTAGTGAAGGGTTAACTGCTATGCGTATTGATAGTATGTTAACAAATACTCCGAGTAAACAGTTGTTCAAAGATATTGAAACTGTTGAAATGAAAGTTAAGATGATGGGCAAGAAGTCAGGAAAACTGCAAATAAAATACATGCCTGCACAGAGCACAGTTAACGACATAAGAGCATTTGTAAAAGAACTAAGCATCAAACAAGGCAAAGAAATAGACTTCATGTGTGTTGACTATTTGGATTTGCTTATGCCAGTTAGTGCTAAAGTATCACCAAACGATTTATTTGTTAAGGACAAGTATGTTTCAGAAGAACTGCGTAACCTAGCAAGAGAATTAAACATACTGTTTGTGACTGCGTCGCAGTTGAATAGAAGTGCAGTAGAAGAAATAGAGTTTGATCATTCGCACATATCAGGTGGTATATCCAAGATCAATACTGCTGATAATGTGTTTGGTATCTTTACAAGTCGTGCCATGCGTGAACGTGGTAGATATCAAATACAGGCTATGAAGACTCGAAGTAGTTCAGGCGTTGGACAAAAGGTAGACTTGGAGTTTGACATTGAAAGTTTACGTATACGTGATCTAGGAGATGATGAAGAATATCAACAGTTTAAAAAACAATCAAGTTCAATATATGATCAAATTAAAGCCAAGTCAATACAGTCAGATCCTGCAAATGATGCTACTGTGCCCGACGAGCCTGGCAAAATAGTTGCTGATGTGCAGAGTACAAAATTAAAGCAGATGTTGGCAGGTATCAAACAAAAAGGCTAAGCATACTGATCGATAGGCATTGCTTTAACGTTCTTGCGTTTTACTTTTAGATAGTTACTGTTGTCTTTGGTCCACATTTGTCCTTCACCAACTACCACACTATCACGTGCATACTTCACAGGACGATCAACAACAAGATCCACATAGCGACCTTCACCTACACCTAGTGTTATAAAGTGTATGTAATTTTTACTATCGCTTTTAAACACTCTGCTATTTGCAACTATACCAGCAAACTGAAACTTGTCTAAGAATAGATTTTGCAATCCCATGTTTGGCAAGAAACCAGGACTGTTCCATGCACCATGTTGTTTGAAACTTTCAACAGGATCTTCTGTGATCCAGTTATCAAAGCCTAGTTCACGTAGATCCCAACCAGCACGTTTGGCTTCGTTACGATATACCCAACGTGCATAACTTCCTTGGCAATGTTTTAAACAAGCACGCCAAAACTCTTTTGGATTGTACACCTTGTGATATGCTAGTGCCCATATAAGTCTGCCTAAGTTAACTGCGTGTGCCCTACACAAACCAAATCCGCTTAGGCTTTGCATTTGTTCATAGATGTCGTGCTTGTCTGGATGGTCACCTAGTCGTGCCATAAACTGCATCATCTTTTCTTCATTCTTTTTTGCAAAAGCACGACGATACATATCTGCTTCGTATGGTGATATGCCAATCAACTTCATTATTTTGTGTATAGCATCATCTTCATATACTATTGCATTCTTTTGTATGCCTTTTTCGCTCCAGTCACGGAACCAACTTGCCTTACGTCTGCCTTCCATGGCAACAGGACGTACTAACGCACTTGCAAACACACAGTCTTCTACGCCTGTTGGTTGCAATGCACGAAACAGTCTTTTCATTGTAGGAGACTCACCCTGTGTTACACCAAGCACATCACCACGACACAGTAAGTCGCTGACACGTTCATCCTGCTTTGGATAAGCGTCTAATCTTGTGTGTGGATCTATTTCCAACAGTTGTGAAAGTCCTCTGTTTGCAAGTATGTCTACTTTTAAATGTTCTAAGTCCTCTACTTCGTTTTTGTCAAGTAGTATAAGATTATCGTCACGAAACAAGCTCTTGGGTAATGCTCTATCAAATACTAGTACACCACCACAGTGTTTGCTTATACAACGTTTTTTGCCCATCAGTTTGCGTTCAATGCGAGTTGCTTCTTGTTCGTCGACTCCTAGTTTTGCATAGTCTATGTCTTTTGGCAGTTTACCTTTTGCTCCAAGGCGTTTAGCCGCCTCACGTTTGGCACTTTTTTCTCTATAAAGCACATAGTTTGATATTCTGGCACTCTGTGTTGGCCATCGATCAAACACACGTTGCATTGCAAGTTCTTGTTTGTGATGCGGTATGTCAATGTCTACATCTGGTAAGTCATCTCTGTGTGGATTTAAAAATCTTGCTAATGGTATGTTCCATTCAATTGGGTCAACATCAGTTATACCCATGAGATAGCAAACCAAACTGCTACCAGCACTGCCTCTGGTCATGTGCGGTATGTCTTCGTTGAGATCAAGTATGAGTCTTATTTTGAGAAAGTAATCTGTAAAACGTTGCTGAAGTATAATTTCAAATTCTTCTGCTAGTCTGTTTTGATATTCTTCGCCTTCTGGAGTTGGTCTTCTAAATTGTTCTAATAATGATTGTATCTGTTCTATTTCTGTTTTCATGTTTGCCTATATTTGCCTAAAGATGCCTTAATAGGTATATTTACACTAAAAAATATGCTACTATAAATATTTGCACCACTAATTAAAGGATCAAACAAAAGTATGAGTGCGTATTGTTCAATGATACATGGCGGGTTAAGTTTAAACTTTAACCAAAAAGACGTTAAAGTTGCTCATTGTTGTCTATTAGGTACACAGGCTTATTTTCCAGTTGACAGCAATACTAACTTTTTTAACGATTCTGGTTTTAAAGACCGACGTAACTTGAATAAAAAAGATATATGGGACCCAGCATGTAATGGTTGCAAATCAATAGAACTAGCACAACAGCCAAGTATGAGAACCGGCATGAATGATGGTCTTGGAATAGATGGAAAAACAGATCTTGTAGGCCCAGCAAGAATTGACTTGATGTTTGATTTGAGCTGTAATCTTGCCTGTCGAATTTGCAACCCTGGACTAAGCACATTTTGGCAAAAGCATTTAAAAGAAAATGGGTTATGGCAAAAACCAGTATATAGTGCAAAGAATAAAGATAAAGTAATAACTGCATTATCAAATATTGATTTATCAAATCTCAAACAGTTGGTATTTTGCGGAGGAGAAACTTTACTTGGAAAAGAATATTGGGAAGTTGCTAGATGGTTAGCAAATAATGTTCCTAATGCTAAAAAACAACTTACACTGTGTTTTCAGACAAATGGCACTCAGAAAATAGCAGAAAAATACTTTGAACTAATAGAAAAGTTTCACCTGGTAAAATTACATGTGAGTATTGATGGAGTCGATAAAAAATTTGAATATCAAAGATGGCCAGCTTTATGGAATCAAGTAACTGATAATATTTTAAATTTAAGAGAAAATTTGCCCAGTAATGTAATGTTTGTGATTGAAGAAACGGTCAGCATTTTTAATCTATATCATCAACAAGAACTAGCACAATGGATAAAACAAAACTTTGCAACAAATAGAGAAGGCGACAAAATCAATCACACTAGACACCTTGCCCATGGCATTTTTAATCTAGAAAATGTCACTGAAGAATATAAACAGGCAATTGGGCAACAGTATCATAAAAAAGACTGGCAGGAAAATCCTGAACAAATACAAAAAATGATAAAGGAAATAGCAAAATTTGATCAAATAAGAAAACAAGATTTTGCTAAAACGTTTCCTGAAATTGCCAACTTCTATAATCGATACTTGTGATCAATAATTTTCATAAATACTACAAAGGAAACAAAAATGCAAAAAAAGACTCGTAGCATCTTTGAAGAATTAGACGGCATCTATACAGAACGCTATGCTAAACATCAAGAGCGTGGATACATTGTAGAAAGTCGTGCAAGCAATGTGATTGCCAGTGCTATCCGTTTAATGGAACAGATCGACGAGTTATACGATGCAGAGCAAAGTGAAAATCTACAACGCAAACTACTGAATGCTATTCGTTTGCGTGATCCAAGTAAGTTTGCAAGATCAGTGAAAAGAGCCAATGACAAATAAACAAACTTTTATAGAACAAAAAAATTTACTTAGAAAGAAATATCCTCATCTAACAGAAGAACAATTAGATGAGCTTACTCGACGAAATTTCTTAAAAGGATTAGGAGCAACCGCTGCAACCGCTGCAGTTGCAACAGTACCGTCAATGGCCAATGCAGCACCATTTAGACACGGTGAACTGGAAGATCCAATGTCTGGTGAAAAGCAAGGAAAGTTTGCTAAAGTCAAAGCAGATAATGGAAATGCTACTTTAACAGTTCATTACAAATCTAAGCAACCAATGGTTATCATAGACACTCCAGGATCTACAATTAACTTTAACTTTAAAGGGGAGTCGCCAGGAAGGATAAAACTTGGAAATAATCCTGTAGAAAAAACATTTTTACAACAAGGTGTCTCAAACAGTTATAATTGGGGAGCTATTGTAGATAAAAATTTAGTAAATCGAATACTTTCCCATAGCGGCAAATTAAAATTTGAAGTTAATTTCTACAGAACTGGACCAAAAGTATTTGAATTTACAATTGAACAAGATACTACAACTAAAAGATTTTCCCAAGATAGTCAACTACAAATTAAGAAAGAAAATGTAGAACAACAACTACAAGAAGAACTACTCAATGAAGTCGGTGATTTCTCTCGAGCCATTTTACGTAAAGCCGGACAAGGTATTGGTGGCGTCAAAGGTGCAGGAAAAAAAGTTGCAGGTGCAGTGACTAGGGGAGCTAAATCTCTAGGGCAAGCATACACACAAGGTCGAGACAGTGCTGAGAAAGCAGTCGCTGGTAAAGATTATAAAGCACCTACCGCACAAGCACAAGGTCCAGGGTTTCTAAAAAGAGCCGCTGGTGCAGTACAAACTGGAATTGGCAAAGCAGATGCACTTGCACAAAAAACACTGGATAAAGTTGACGATGTCACCAGTTATAATTGGCAAAGTGGTCTTCCTGATCGTAGCCAACAAACCTATACCGGTGTCGGTGGTGCAAGCATTGGAAAAAACGCTCAAAGTGGTAGTCTTACACAACGTAATAAGGCTGCTGGATTGGCTGCAAAGTTACAAAAAACCGATGCTGAAGCACAAAGAAAAGCAGAACTAGAAAAGAGACTAGGAACAACAGGTGCACAAGCCTCTGCTGCTAACCAGGATCAAAAAGCAATACAGAAAAGCATTGCACGTAATCAAAACAAGCAAGGTCAAGGAACTGATCCAATTTCGCAAGC
>Ga0255783_10002689_pt1 | contig 17484 bp, 14 predicted proteins | sample 011ome_22_FD_179981 | JGI IMG/M metagenome (GOLD analysis project Ga0255783, IMG submission 179981) | Coastal salt marsh microbial communities from the Groves Creek Marsh, Skidaway Island, Georgia - 011507BT metaG (version 2) | ecosystem: Environmental > Aquatic > Marine > Intertidal zone >... | reverse complement strand
ACCCTAAACCCTAAACCCTAAATCCTTTCTTTTCCGTGAAAATTTAGGGGAGTTCCGGATTGGGTGATTTATTGTAGGGTTGTATTTAAGAAATATATCAAATGCAAATTTAGGGGATTAAATGAATACTCTCCGCTTTCTCGCGCGCTCGCTTGAATTACATCAAATTAACCACATAGGGTCAAGATAGACATGATTATCTTTCATATGATGTGCTTGAATTGATCAATGGAGTCGTAAACATTGAATTATTGACACTCGTATTTTTTTCAGTTGTTGTAGGTTTTTCTCAAGTGAAGGTGTATGTTTTAAATTAATAGGGTACATGATGGTTTCTACAAATTTCTATACATTTCCAATCCAGTTGATATTCGTTCGATTGCGACTTTCAGAGACTCAAACGGCGTCGCTGCAAAACATGCACGGAAAGTCCCCGGTTTCTTGTTCTTTGCGTCTTTACCTGGAGTGAGCATGAGATGCGTCTCTTCGAATAAAATTTTCCATAGTTTCTTTTCTTCTTCGAATGTTTGCTCTTTCAACTCGTTGGATAAATCAATCCAAATGAATAAGCCTGCGTTTGGAACGATGTGAGGTATCTTTTTTTCATTTAACGACGCGACGAGCACATCTCGCGATTGCTTCAAACGCGTTCTATTCATTGAGAACAGCTCATCGACCCAAACTTCATCTTCAAGCATTGCCGCAATCACGTGTTGAAACGGTCCCGGAACGGCACAAAAGTAAGAAACGTTCGATAGTGCAGTTTGCACAGGTTTTGATTTTGTTAATATAGCTCCTACTCTGTAACCTGATGCACAAAAGTCCTTCGAGAGCCCGGTGAGTATATGCGGGCCGTAGGGAGTGTGCTCTTCGACCAGCTCCGCAGCGCTGATAAAGCCGCGCGTCTTCGCGTTCATTTCGCTATCGTAAATGCTTCCGGCGTATACCTCATCCGAAATACAGTGAATTTGTCTCTCCAGTGCCCAATCAACACACCTTCTGTAATCTCCTGGCTCATATATAATTCCTAAAGGGTTGTTCGGGTTTGTTAAGAGTAACGCCCGACACATTCCTTCGCCTTCGCCGACGGCGTTTTCTTCGGCACGTTTGAAATCTTCGAGCGAGGGTAGCACTGTCACATCTCCGCTCGAATTATATACAGGCACGGCTCGTACTCTACAGCGAACTCCTAAATCGTTTGTGAATGCTGGATAATAAGGTGCTGGAATAAGAATGAAATCATTCGAGTCTGCAATCGCAAAGACTAGGTTGTCAATGCAAGCGCCGACGCCCGAGGATACGCACACATCGTCCTCGTGCCACGCGAAGTTGGGAGAAATTATTCTATTAGCGTGATTTCTGAACGCTTTCCTCAATCTTTCGATTCCCTTCATATTGTCATAACCAGCCGCCTCGAGGCCAAATATCAAAGCATCGTTTTCGTTATTCTTACATATCTCTTTCACTTTGTCCTGCACGTCTTGTTTGGCGAGGAAATTTTGAGCAACTGCGAGATTAATGTATCCTTCTCTATCGTTCGTAGCATCAAACGGCCGATTTGCACACCGCAAAAAGTACGGCCAGTACGAGAATGGCGGTTTGCACGCACCGTACCCACGCTCGCTCAAGATTGTTCCCTTTTCCGTTTCTGCCTTTATAAAAACCGCAGCATCTTCTTGTGTTTCTATGCGCTGCCCTATTTCGTAATTTACTTCTTCCTCGCTTACCATCTTCGACCGTGAAGAACGCTGAATCGAGACACAGTGACGAGTAGAGCGTTGGTATACTTTCTTCGCCAAACTGCGCGCAACGAACTTGGAATTGTACTGATTTACTCCGGTGGTGTTCATGCCCGCGTGTGAGGATAAAGTTTTACAATACGAGTAATCCCCTATTTTTCGAGGAGCAGGGATTTCGAAGGCAAACACAAGACATCTTCCGTATATTGAAAAGCGACGACGATAATGATGTGATTATTGTGATTATTATTAGTATTATTTGATTACAATCTCTACATTCCATTTACCATAAAGTGGGTTAAAATAGACGCAAAGTATCCAACCAGCACGATTGGAGTCCATCTGAGATGAGATAAAAAGGTGTACGAGTGCGAAACACCCATCAAACCTACGCCCGCAGCAGAGCCGACTGAAAATAAGCTCCCACCGACTCCCGCCGAGAGAGTGATGAGCAGCCATTCGGATTTTGACATGGCTGGTTCGGTGGATAAAACCGCATACATCATCGGTATGTTATCAATGACCGCACTCAATAATCCAATGAGAATACACGCCGCGTTTGCCCCCAAAACGCGAAACGAGTTGTGCGAAAGTAGTTCTAAATATCCTAAGACACCTAAGCCTCCGACGCACATGATCACGCCGTAGAAAAAAATTAACGTATCCCACTCCGTTTGTTCTAATCGCTTAAAAATATCTAAAGCTCTATCGTTCCCTTTTTTCGTTCGCGCGTACTCCAAGTCATCCTTTTGGTTCAGCACTCCATCCATTTCTAAACTATAATTACCTCCCCCAGCGTCGTCGCTCATCGTTCCTCTTTGGGAGGAAGTCTTTGACGTCCGACTCCATCCGAACAGTTTAAGCAATCCTAAACCGGTCATCATGCCCAAAACAGGTGGAAGGTGCGCGTAGGAGTGAAACATGGCCGTCATGACGACTGTCCCCAGAAATAAACAGATGACTTCAACGGCACCTGGTTTCAAGCGCGAACTCGCAAGGTCTTCCTCTGACGCTTTCTGGGGCGCACCATCTTTAACGTACGGGTGCATCAAACACGCCGGAACGACCCAGTTGACTATGCTCGGAATAAGAAGACGAGGAAAATCTGCGAGTGACAGTGTGCCTCGCTGCCACACCATGAGCGTCGTCAAATCACCAAAGGGACTAAATGCTCCGCCAGAATTTGCGGCGACGACGATGTTCACGCAACACATTGCCACGTACTCTGGCTCGCCTTTACCTACAGCTGAGACGACTGCACCCATCAGAACGGCGGTCGTTAGGTTATCCGCAATTGGCGACAGCCAAAAAGCAACAGTTCCAGTGACCCAGAAGCAACTGCGATACGAAAATCCACTCTCTTGTAACCAGGAGCGAATGCGCGCGAAAACGTTGAGCTGAGTCATCGTATTAATGAAAGTCATGGCGCATAAAAGAAACAGAAACACTTCGACAAACTCTGTGAGATTATGTCGAGCGGCTTGCGTCACCAGAGCGACGGCATGTCCTTTATCGCGATAACCCAAGGCGACTAATACCCAGATGATCCCAGCGGCGACGGTAATGGGAATCGATTTCTTAAATCCGCGTCCGATCGATTCCTCGGCGATGGCGAGTGCGTACCCGCAAACAAAAACGACAACGGACAACACGCCTTGCCAGGAACGAGTGAGATCTTTTTGATTCGATTTATCGCGCTTCCCTTCGATGATAACTTTCGGTTTTGATTGTCTCGTCGTAAATGTGTTGTTGCTTCCGTCCGATGATTTCGACGACGCGCTCGAAGTGCCCGAGTTCCACGGATCGTTCCACACTCTTCTGTAAATTTGGTCCGCGTTGATGGGAATGAGCGATCGTTGCACCGGAAACAGTTGGTTTTCGGTTTCAAATAACGCCGTGAGCGCAACTAATCCAGTCAAAAGTGCTAAAATAGAAAACACTGCTCTTCTATTTTTCGGTTCCTCCAACGAGCGAGAGACTCCGGCGAGCCAAAGCGTCGGTGATTTCGCAAACGGCTTGGACGCCTTCGGAGAGTGCTGACGTGAGCTCATGTTTCAAAATCACAGGTCTTCTCCCTCCCTTTCACTCACTTAATGTCCTCTTCTTCTTCTTTTCCTTCTTCTTCTCCTTCTTCTTTATACAAATACACTAACACGCGCTCGATTTCGTTGTTGTTGTTGTTGTTGTTGTTGTTGTTTCTTCTTGTGTGGGACAGAAGATTGTTCTCTAGTATACGTACTTTCCTCCCGATGAATATGTATGTGTGTACGTCTGTATATAAAAAGGGAGAGACGTGTATGCCGCGAGACAAATACGCGACGGAAATAGAACGAGCGCGTAGTCGTGCGCTATGTGTGAGGGTATCTAAAACCACTTGGATCGAGTTGTCCCACAAGATAGACGATGAACTTTTTCTTGTTTTCTCTTCCTCTGAAAAAAGCAGATAGACTTTAAGAGAGAGGACGTCACTGTGTGTCGCGTGGGAGAATTCTTTAGAAAAACCTTTTAGCGCGGACGCGTGAAGCACTCGAGACGAATTGCACGCACAGTGCGTCGAAAGAGAGAAACGTACCGAGACAGACGTTTTAGTCGCGTGCAGAGGGAAAGAAGGCTAAGCGAATACGACCAATATGATGCACTCATTAAATGCAACGAGAGTATTAACAAACTCGTCGTCTCTTGTTTGCCAATCAGAGTCGTCGTCGTCGTCGTCGTCGCGAAGAGGTGCGAATGCGACGTATTTGACGCGCGTGAAAAGAGGCGGGGCCGTAAGAATGCGCGCTAAACGAGGGAATAAGAATAAAAATGGCGGAGCGGGCGGAGGTGGAGGTGGAGTGGGCATCGGACTGTCCGAAGATACCGCTGAACTGTTCGAGGTGACACGAACGAACCCAAACATGAGAACGCTGGAAGAGTGCGCAGACCTCCTGCGAAGAGGAGGCGTTGGAATCATCCCCACGGATACAAAATACTCGTTCGTCGCCGATTTGAATAATAAGGACGCGATTCAGAACCTATACACCATTAAAGGCATCGACTCGAACAAACCGTTATCCATCTTATGCAGAGGGTTTCAAGATATCGACACCTATACGCTCGGGTTTCCGCCGGCGACGCGACCGGGAATGGCGGATCCGTTCAAATTAGCTCGGAAGTGCCTTCCAGGACCGTATACTTTCATTTTACCCGCATCAAAATCGTTACCGAAAATATGTCTCCTGGATACCTCATCGGCCGGGCACACCAGGCTTTCTAAATGCCAACAGCGAAAGACAATCGGATGTAGACTTCCTGACTGCGAAGTCACTCTGGCCTTGCTCGACTTGCTCGATGCGCCGTTGATGTGTTCGACGGTACCTTTTGATGGAGATGTTCAACCTATCGTTATGAGAGACGAATATTCGAGATGCGCCTTCGTATTGGATGCCGGCACGGACGCTGAACAACTCGCTTCGACGGTTATCGATTTGTCTATCGGAGACGTGCCGAAGGTTTTAAGAGTCGGTGCCGGGGATGCATCCGTATGGTCCGAAGACGGCGACGTTCACGTTGAAGTAGATGATCCCGATTTAGCGTGGGGTTTTGCATAATATCCCGGAACTCGCGTGCTACTTTTTGTAATAAACTTTGTAATCTACGGTACAATACTTTTTCGCGTTTCGCATGCACAAGAATGAAGAAAAAAAATGGAGCACACACGCGTAGCCGAATTTCCTTCAAAAGATGCTCCGGCCAGGACATAGCTTAATACTTCGTGCGATAAAAACGCACGTGCACGCGCTCCCACGACTTCTTACTTCTCGTACATCAACTTCTGCATCGTCTGCATCATCACCCGGAACTATTGCACGCAGCAGACGCTCGACGACGACTTTGTCCAAGAAAGTAGTAACGAAAAGGAGAATGGCTTCCGACGTCGGATTTCTAAACCATGCACTTGACGAAGATGGTAGTGAGATGACTAGGAACGAAACAGTGGTGAATCCAAACAGTGAAATTACGTTTCGACCGTCTCGGCGCGCATCGCGGACTGAGAATAAGCGAACGCATCCGTCGTATTTTTGTCCAGCTTGCAACGCCCAATGCAAAGCAACCGTATTTCGGCGTCACACTCAAAAATGTTGTCCGGATATCGAAAGCGCCGTAGGGAAAGAAGCGTGGATGACCGAGGATATGGATTTAATCATGGTAAAAGCACAGAAGCACGCGAACGAAATGCTCGAGGAAATGAAACGCTTGGCTTTCACCGATGGCGCTCGAATGTCGCATGCTGAAGTTGCGCAAACTTTGAACGTCACCGAACTTCGAGTCAAGAACGCGCTCAGGTTACATTCAAAATCCATACCCCTCAATAACGATACGACTCCAGTTGAAGTTATATTTGAAAACGAAGATATTTTAGTCGTCAATAAGCCGCCGTATTTACGAACGCATCCAATCCATCGACACACTGGAACGAGCTTAATCAACAGATGTATTTCGCACCTCGGCGGGAAAGAGTGTTACATCGTGCACCGATTGGATATGGACACTTCTGGTGTCATTCTGTTTGTAAAGAATCCGTTATTAACGAGAGGTTTTGCGGAGCAGTTCATGACACGCGAGGCAAAGAAAACATACCTCGCACTGTGTGTTGGGGTTCTGCCTCTGGGGAAAGAAGAAGTGCAAGCTTTTGAAGTAAACGCGCCGATTTCAAGTTGCAATAAGTGTAAAGAGGGGCGGGCAGTTTCATTTGCAACAGATGACCTTGAGGCCAAAGAGTCGAGGACGACGTTCGATTTCTTTTCTTGGAAAAAAGACGATGAACTAGCGATAGATAGCTTACCCACGGAGCGTGCGCGTGGGGTATCGATTTTGCTCGAGGGCACAGAAAATACGAACGTTGAGAAAAAAAACGAAAGCGGCTCGTGGAATCCCATTTCTGTAGCAGCGCTCGTGTTGGCATCTCCAAAAACAGGTCGCACACATCAGATACGCGTTCATTTAGCACACGCTGGTTTACCAATTCTTGGCGATATGCTCTACGGTCCACACGCGCGGTGGGTCGTTCCACGCTGCGACGCGTGGTCGGACGATTCCACCTCCAAGCCGCGATACAAATGGTCAGCGGATAAACCGAAGGGCAAATGGGCGAAAGATGGCTTAGATTTAGATAGGCAAGCGTTACACGCGTATCGATTAGAAGTTACGCATCCTTTGACGAATGAACGGCTGAGTTTTGAAGCGCCTCTACCCGATGATATGAAGAAAGCGTTAGATGTATTAGGAATAGACTATTAGAGCGAGAGAATATCTCGCAGTTGGTTGAAATAAAATGAGGCCACACAGATTTTTAGGACACAAACACGCAAACGCAATCCTCATTTTATATGCGCGGTGGAGAAACTCTGAGAAGGCGCGAATCCGTGCTCCATTCATTCACGCTCGGAACATTTCATCCTGAGGAACAAACCGTCTTTTTATCCTTCTTCTCACTTTCGTTACCGCTCGAGGAAGTGAGGGAAACTTGCGCATGAGAAAAGGAAGATGAGTTCGCCATCATCTTGTCGCCGCCAGCAACACCGACTTCAACATCAACGTTCGCGCACAAACGAGTACGCATCGGCAACAAATGGTAATACGAATTCACACTCGCGCGATGATATGAAACAACATCCAGTCGCTGAAAAGAGATTCGTTCAGAAACAGAGACGTCTTGGTCAAAACAGCAACGTCTTCGCCTCCGTTACCTCTTCTTCTTCCTCTTCTTCTAAGACGAAAGGTGAAAACAAAAAGCAGAAATCGAGAACGCACGCGAGCGATGGCACGACGAACACAAACAACAAGAAAAGAGCCATTCCGCTGTCTATTTGGGAAAGCCGGAAAGGCTCTAATTTTAAGCTTCAGTATGCGCTCGATGGCAACAAGCTTCGTTTACTGTCGCCGGAGGAGGCACGAGACTTGAGCTCAAACAAGAACGGCGCTTTCTCTTTCGATCCGTTACACTTGGGTAGGAAAAAACGAGCTTTCCTTCGACAAATAGATAACATCCGAGACTCGTTCTTCCCGCAGAAAACTTCCGTGACGTCGGATTATTGGGACTATGCGAAATATCGCTTCACGCAACGAATCGCGAGTTCTTGCATGACGGTTCTAGCGACGCAACAAATGCTTGCGGCTATCGGTCTTGGTGCTTCAAGATCAATACCGGCCGCGGCGGCTTTGAATTGGGTGTTGAAAGATGGATTAGGTAGATTAGGAAAGCTCTCTGTGGCAACTAACTTTGGTAGAAGTTTTGATTCAGATGTAAAGCGTTTGCGATTTTCGTCCTCCTTGGTGTACACAGGCGCTGTGTTTATAGAGACGATAACGCCCTTCTTTCCCAAACATTTCTTGGCCATCGCCACGGTTGCAAACGTTGGCAAGTCGATCGGGATAACAACTGGCAACGTTGTCAGACCGCCGATTCAAAAAACATTCGCATTGGAGGAGAATTTAGGTGAAATAGCAGCGAAAACGTCCGCGCAACAAGTCTTGGCGGATAACATTGGCTTAGCTCTGGGAGTATCAGTCATGAAGTTTCAAACAAAGTTTGTGTCTCTAGCTCTTCAACGCGCGGTTCCGTTGGCGCTATTTCCTATTTTAGCGTCGATTGATTTAGTTTCGATTCATAAACAGCTGAAGTCGGTTCAGCTTCGAACGGTGAATAAAGAGCGCGCTGAAATTATTGCCGAAGCTTTTGTTCGGGAAAAGAAGCTCGCTACTCAACTTCAAGTTGCGGAAAAAGAGCGCTTGTTGTTCCCTGCCCGTCTCGATGCGTCGGCGCTTCCGTTGAGAGTAACAAGTTTAGGGAACGCGTGTTCGACACTAGACGCGCTCGCATCTGCTTTTAAAGATGACATACACAGACCGTACGTCTTATCTTACGAACCGTATGTGCAAAAGAAAAGAACTGTTCTATCTGGAATATTCATGCGTGATCGGAAACCGTTAAAGTATAAAGGAAGGGCGCTCCTCGCTTTGTCGCACCGCGCAACTTCGAAAGACGTTTTACAGGGTATTTTGCAAGTCGCGCATATTCGCAACTTGCCGTTTCGAAAGGATTTAAACGAGAAAGAAGCGTACGATTGGGCAGTATCAGAATCATCTCGACGCGCGAAAGCAGACGTGAATGCGTTTCATAACCAAATAGTTAGCAACGGGTGGCAAGCGAACTTGATTTTACTTTCGAGTAACGAACGGATGCCTTATTTTCTCGACGAGAAGGAAATTAGGAGCTTGCTCAAGCTCGCACACAAGTAGTCTTTATAAGCGTAGTAAATGTAAATGCCTCTGTCTAATAGTATGATTAATAAACTAGTCGAATTCTACCGCTGGAGCTATGAATGAGAGTACAGCAAAGCCCAACGCCCATCTGACCCGCCAACGCGCGAAGAAATATGCCGCAATATAACGCACGCCCGGTGCGATTAGTCTACGGACAACCTCACGAGAGACTTCGGAGTTCTGGAACAAGGTAACAGGATTCATCAAGCACCACTTCACGGTTGCAAAATGCGTCGCTTGAACTGCCGATATCAAGAAGCACGCGCTCAATATCAATCCTACAAGTGTGAGGCGTTGGAGAAATCCATCACCTTGCACTTCTATTTTTGCTTTTCCTTCTTCGTTTTTGATTGAATTAGGTGTTTTGTTTTCCTCGGTTTTATAACGTTTAACCTTTGGGACACCGCTTCCCGATATCTCGATTGCATCTGTTAAGAAGATATTCCAGAATTTGGCTTTACGTTCCTCGCTCTCGGCTTTGCTTTCATCGTTTTTGTCATCGTTGGGTGACGATGACGGTTGCGTTGCGGTCGAATATATTCGAAATTTTCTGCTTCGTCGGCATTTCTTTATCGATGAAGACAGACATTTATACTGGTTGCCGCGGAACAATGTACGATTTACAGCGGAGGATATTCCTCGAAAAGACGACGACGGTTGTGAGAGCGAAGTAAATCGACACGTATACATAGGTGTCACAGACAAAAGATTGACTCGCTCACTTGCTGACTCGCACGTGAAAAAGTGAAGTACGTAGGGACTTTTGTGAGAGGTAAATCTGCACAATTTAGGTGTATAAGTGTCGCGGCGTGAGTGGTTTTCGTGTAAGAAATAAATATCGCGATGCTTCGAAATGAACTAAAGTAATGCGCTGCGCGATATGTGCTCCATCATCTCTTGTAAGATAATTTAACGTATTCCTCATGTCAACAACAGACGAAAGTGACGACGATAAATTCGGAATATTAGGGGATCAGACCGATTTTGAAGCGCGGCGAGAGCCGGATTGGCAATGGTCCACAGGCAGGGATGATAATAGCTTAGTTAATAAGAAAGCAAAGAAACGCTTCATCATTCCAGGCGAGAAGAAGCAAATGAAGAAATTGCACATGGCACGTTTGAGAGAGGAGAGAGCGGAGCGAAAAATCTCGAGAAGAAAAGAAAAACAAGGAGCTGTGAACAACAGTGGTGAAGGGGATAATAAGGATAATATGCGGTGGATAGAAAGAGTGCGAAGAGACTTTGAATTACTCGCTCACTTAGAAAGCGAGCCAAGTTTGAGCGATGGTGGTGAGGAAGAATCGTATTTAATCTTCACTGATGTGTCTCGTACTCACGCGAAGCTTTTGAAAGCGCTCGCGCTGAGATACAGACTTGAACAAACGACGAACACGAAAGAGGATACTTTGATTATCAAGAGAACTCGTGATTCTTACATTCCAGAACCAAACAGCAAAGAGCGTGCAGAAATTGATGATATCTGCGCCCCAATTATGAGCAGAGAGGAGTATCTCAATAGTCCCGAGAGAATGGAACGTTTACGTTTACGAAAAATTAGGCACGCCGCCGATAGTACTAATCAAACGAAGAAAGAGAGCAAAAAATCCATGTTTCGCAGAAAGAAAGATGAGAAGCTCCCCTCATTTTCGATTTCAGTTGATTTTGTGCCGAGTACTGGAACGGATGTAGATACCAATACCACACGTTCGAAAAAGCTCGTCGACGCAGTCGAAATTGAACAAAGCTCTGCTCGATTCGCAAAATTCGCAAACGACATTTCTAGGAAAATGATGGAAAAGATGGGTTTCAGCGGAAGAGGCCTGGGTCCGAAGGAAGATGGGATTAAGACACCCATTGATGTCACGCAACGGAAGAAGAATCTCGGACTCGGCGCATAGTCTCTTAAGTGATAATTTTGTTGAGCATTTTTTATTACAATTTTTGCGATGATGTTGAACGGTGACGATGATGATGATGATAATTCTGCTAAGTTGTTGCTTTGATTGCTTTCTTGTTTGCTACTTTATACTATTCTACTACCCTTTTCGTTTCATTGTCTGGATGATCTTCTTTACACCGAGAACGATTCGCCGCATCCGCACGAGGCTTTCGCGTTTGGATTCTCAAACGTAAACTCGGAGCGAAGATTATCGCTGACGAAATCCATTTTTGTTCCTATAATTGACATCAAAGCGTTCGGCTCTATGATCACTTTCACTCCGTGTTGATCAACGACTTCGTCAAATTTACCTCTATCTTTCTCGTCTGCGTAGTTCATCGTGTACGTCATGCCGTTGCACCCTCGCGTGCGAATGCCAATTTTAAGGTATTCGGCACCCTTGTTCCCGAGCAATTCGTGTATTCGCTTCGCCGCCGCTTCCGTGAGCTCCATGACCTGTTTTGTTGACTTAATCGTCGATTGTCTCGCGGTAGACGATGAAGAGGACGCGGCGGCGTGTGTCATAGCACGCCTAAGCATTCGTGTCGTAAACATGGAGAGGATGCTTTCTCGTAAGGACACGTGTTCTCTTTCTTTCTTTTCTGCAAAGGTCGTCGTCGTCGTCGTCGTCAAAATTCCCTCTTCTTGTTGTTTTACTCGCTATTAGTAGTCAGATTACGACGCGCAAAGAGTGGTACGCACGATGATCTCGTGCGCGCGATGAAGATGATGAATGCGTGGTATACGTCTGAGTACGACTTCTTACTTCTTCTTCTTATTATTATTATTATGAAGATTTTTATCTCTTCCAATTCTTGTTGTTGAAGTTGCCTCGCCCCCCCCCTCAAAAATGCAAAAATGTGCTCATCAGACATCACAAACTTTGGACGACTTTCTCGTGTGAGAAAAACACACATCAAAACAAAACAACTTTCTCCGCGCTCGCTCGATAAACTTCTCCAATCCTTCTTTAAATTTAACATCGAAATGAAGGAGAGGAAAAGAAAACGTAAACGATACGAGTCATCTGAATCCTCGGACTTGTTGAACTCCTCCTCCTCCTCCTTCTCCTCGTCGTCGTCGTCGTCGTCTTCTTCTCTGTCTTTTTCTTCTTCTTCTTCTTCTTCGTCATCATCGAAGAGACGGAAAAAGAGTAGCGACAAGAAAAGTCGACGTCGTAAAGAAAAGAGAAAGAGCAAAGAGAAGAAGAAGAAGAAGAAAGAGAAGAAATGCGACGCGGATTCAAAAAGACAACGACGAAAGCGACGAGAAGAAGAAGGAGCAGAAGTCGTCGAATTAGATTCGAAGAAGAAGAAGAGGAAATGTGAAACTTTGGACAAAAAAGAAATAACAGAAATAACGACAGGCGCACCACCGTCGGCACCGAGAGATGAAGATATAAGCGACAAAAACAATCCCCAGCACGAGGGCAAAGACGAGGTGAAGAGAAGCGATGCTCCTGCTCCGGTAGATGCGACTCCACCGGTCCCTGGATTTGGAGCCGCTATGACGCTCGAACAATATCGCGAGCTCGCGAAACAAAAGACGTATTTACAGGGCACGGTACACGCGAAAGATAAAGCAGAAGCGGACGCAGAAAATAAAGATAAACAAGAGAAATTATCCCGAGGATGGTGGCCGTGCCAGAGCTACAAGTGCGACGGTCACATGAATCCAAAAATGATGGATAAATGCAATCAATGCGGCGCCATGCGAACTCTTTCAAAATCAGGAGGTACTTTCAAACATCGAGCGTCGGACGCGCAAATAGCCTTCAACGCGAATAGAAGATAGAATAGCATTAATATTAGTACAAGTTTAGTAACTCAAGCGCTTTCTGCTCCGCGTCGTTAGATAGGTTCACGTATGATTTACCCTCCGAAGACTCGAAAAACATCGTCGCGTCTTCGACTCGAACACCTCGACCTTCTTCTCCGTCGGAAACTTGCGTATGTTTACTCCGAAGTTGACGAATTTCCGTGTTCACTTTTCGATCTAATTTTTTGATTGAAGGAGGTGGTTGCGGCGATACCGACGACGAATGCGGCTCCCTTTCTTCTTCTGCTACTTCTACTACTTCTACTACTTCTACGATGTGCTCTACGTCTACTAATCTTTCGATTCTTCTATGCTCTTGCTTGACGTCTATCGCACGTCCACTCGCGATTCTTCTCCTGCCGCCGAGAACCTCGATGGCGTCGTCTAGAGTCAAATTTTTCCACCTCGTGTTCGAAAGACCAGGTCCGGCCCGCGCGAGGTTCACGACGTGTGCTCGCATGATTTTTTCGATTCCCTCGTTTCTGTTGCTAAAGTTGCTGTTGCTGTCGCTGTCGCAATTATCATTTCCCCATGGGCGAAAATAGATGCCTATACGCGTCCAACCGCGATTGAAAGCGTAACGAATGCAACTTCTACGCAACCGCTCGAGAAATTCTATCGCCATCTTCTCCTCCCTGCCTTTTCTCGCGTGAAAGAGGAACAACGTGATGTTTCCGAATTTCCAATGTTTCGAGCCGTTTTTCGGTACGATTAGTACGTGTCCCGGCAAACCGTCTTTGATTCTGTCCGCTCCAGCCATAATAGATACGCAATCTTCGTTTTGCCAATCGAGCTCATCGGCTCTCGGCAAATGGGCGACAAAAAACTCCTCCTCGCTCGACGCTCTTCCTCGCTCTCCTTCTCGGAAGAAATACTTTTGCATGGACTCATTGATTGGATTTGGAATTACATTCGCAGCAATGCGCAAGCAATAGTCGAAAGGTGTGATTGAAAGCAGTTCGAGTTCGTTGACTTGTTTTCTGTCGTCGTCGTCGTTACATTCTTTTTGTTTCAGTAACCAATTCACGGCTCCGTCTACGCCCAACACGCTCGCACACACGCCTTCTTTAGCGAACCATTCTTTTGAAAATCGTTCTCGGAGTGCGCTTCTCATCATCGCTCCCTGTATTCTACCGTCGTCGGGAGTAAAAGATTATTTACCATTTTTACTCGAAATTTGTATGGATTTCTTTTTTTACTCTTTTTTGGAAGATTTGGAAAAAGAATTGGCGGCATTAAAAACGCGCGTTTCTTGTTAACTGAGAAGGAAAGTGAACAACTTGGTAATTCTAATATCGCACACACAGTCGATCTATCCGTATATATATTCATACGTACGAACATCTCTGTGCATTCGTAAAAGCACCTAAACGCGACAGAAGAAGACAAAGAGTCAACATACAAAAACGTACAAGAAAATGGGAAAGAAGAAAGCTGCTGCCAAAAACATAAATGGCGTACCGGTTATTCTTTTAGAAGACTTGGCGATGCGCTTCGTCTTGAACGTACCGGCTGAAGAACTCGCCAATCCGAATCGGATCTTGTTCTTAATTGAACTCGCATGGTGGCATTACGAAGATTTCAGTCGCAAAAACGACGCGACGCTGCCAAAGTTTTCTTTATCGAACTTTGCCGAATTGCTATACCTGACGATCCCACAATTGAAAAGATTCGCTCCAAAAGCGAAGGAGATATATGGTAAATTCGTCATGTATAAGTTTAGCGTACCGTGTGCGGGTGCAATCTTACTCAATCCGGACATGGATAAGGTTATTCTCGTGAAAGGCATGGCAAAAAATTCCTCGTGGGGTTTTCCAAAAGGTAAAATCAACGACGGAGAGAAGATGACTACGTGTGCGGCGAGAGAAGTTGAAGAAGAAATTGGCGTAAACATTTCGAGTTTGATTGATGAAAACGAGTTCGTGTTTCATACGAAGAAAGGAGTTACGAAGCAAGAAACGACGTTGTACATTATTCCCGGAGTCTCGGAGCAAACGCACTTTGCCACGTACACGAGAGAAGAGATTTCGCAAATTTGTTGGCATCCAATCGGGAATTTAGATCCAAACATAAAAACGAGCAAGCGCGTCAAAGGAGTTAGATATTTCGGAGTTCACGAGTTTTACTATGGGTTGACGCAGTGGATAAAATCAGCTCGCAAGAAAAACATCAAAATTCAAAATTCAATCGACGCGCCGATGAACTCTCCCGGGCAATTTATTGCAAAACAGTACGTCGAATCCGACGACGAAGATGACGACTACGGGGGAGGATTCACTTCAATCGAAGCCCTGGAAAATCGATTTATGGAACAAGCTGCGGAGAACGTGTACGGAAAGTACGATGAAAGAAATATGGCGGCATTTAGGATGGAATCGTTCTCATCCTTGAAAAACTTTTCGTTTGATAGACAAGCGATTATGAACGCCATTTGATAATTTTCCGCACGATCATATTTTCGTTTAAATAGTAGGCTGTAGCGTTAGGAGTAGTATTAATACGGAAGCAACGTGATAAGGTGCGCGTTCGCGATGTTTAAACCACATTTACGCGTGTTCGCCTTTTAGATTTCGCCGGTCGTTTCATCATCCCACGTTTCTTCCACGAAATCCAACTACTGTTCAGGCACAATAGGAAATAACTTTTCTTCATTTAAATATTTACCACAACTCACATTCTCGTTCCATGGACGACTTTTACAAGCGCAGGGAGGAATGCACGAAGGCTGCGATGGAGTCTGGAATAACGAATGCACTAAAATCGCTCGTCGTGGCAGTCCCAATCGTCGCGTTTCTGTCCACGCGATCCCATTTTGTGAAACATTCCGTTTCGACCAAAACAGCACTGATTGTCTCTCCTTTCTTCTTCTCGTTTTTCCTTTCCTCGGAACTCGAGATGAATCGATGCAAACGACGACAGGCGGGCATGTCCAGTTAAATAAGAAGCGGTGCAGATGGATTTACGAGCTGATACGACGACGATGACGGCGAAGAGTGATGATTATGGAAAAGAAACAGAAATGCTTCGTAAACTTCGTAACTGTCTTCAAACAGAGCTGCTCGAAGCTACGCCAACCTCTCGAAAAGAAGCAATGTGTTGGGTGTATGATAGCATGAGTGCGCGAACAGAAAAGTATGACATTCGCAGCAAGTTCACGCATCGGCTGCTGGACGAGCTCGTTCCAAGCGATGAAGTTTTTTCAAGAGCTCTTCTTCTGTATTTCTGCGAATGCGGTTCGGCAAATTCTATCGTCGATTTGATTTCGCCAACTGAGTGGCGAAAGTTTTTCGTCAGCGAGGACGAGGCATCCTCTTCGGGAATACTCAAATCTTTCTTTGGAAATTTCAGGTATGATGGCGATCATTTGAAAGGGGCCAAGGCTCTGCAGCAATACGCGTTGAGGAGAAGGGAAAAGGTATGGAATCATTTGCGCTGGAAGAAAAAATCTCAATCGCCGATTGTTTGCGCGACGAAACCGGGAACATTCTGTGAATTGGATGTAGAGAAAACTCTGCAAGGACCATTTGGTGAGGAAGAGTGTGGATTTTGGTCGAGCAAGGATTTCGTAACATGTCTTCGTGAGTCAGCGAAGGAGACCATTATGATTAACTGTGCCTACTTTGTGAATCTTCTCTTCATGCGTTTGCGATTTTCCAGTAACGAACTCAGAGGTGCTCTGTACAGTTTTCTCATGCAGCAGCGACACGTGTACAATTGTCAAAGAATCTTGCCAGTGATTCGAAAAGAAACAGACGTGTTAAAACTCGCCAACGTTTTATTTGAGAGCAACTATGAAGATGTAGACGATCTCTGCTTAGCCACGGCGTTGAGCTTTCGCGCAAGACTTTTTGCAAACGCGTTGAGTGAAAATATTGTTCTAAGACTTCTTTCGCACGATATTACGAAAATAAATGCACCGACGAAACTTGCGAGGCTGTGCCAATATTTCGTAGTCCGCATGAAACTCACGAGAGGTGTTCTCGATGTCGAAGAGGTGATGGAACAAAGCGACATCAAATTTGACCGCGTTATGATCGAAGGTAAATTGAAGAAGAAACGAAAGAGAAAGAAGAAAGCAGAGTGTGCAAGCGCCGAAAATAACAAGCCAAGCTGGCGCATTGATGGTGAACCGATGGTGATTAGCGTAAAAAGTGACTTAGTGGATAGAATATTAGAGAGATACATAGCTTAAAAGCCGCTTAAAGGTGCGCATTAGTACTTTCAAAATCCGGAACTCCCCTAAACACCCCTAAAATCCACTTCGATATATTTCTTACTATTTGGTGGCGTCATCTTCTACTGATTTCTTTTTTTTCACGGCTACTCCCGTCACTTTCTTCTTCTTTTTCTTTTCCTTCGTGTCGGTCGTCTTTTTATCGTTATCATCAACTGAGTCATCTGACGTTTTCTCTAACGCTTTGACTTTTTTTTTAAGTTCTTCAGCAAGTGTTGGAGGGAACTTCGCGAAAGTTTTGAAAGCCCACGGCGACGTGTTACTCATAGACACCTCTTGCTCTTTTGCCGCTGGAACTGCTTTTCCGAAAAAGTTCGAGGAACTCGACGAATTTTCTCCAATCAGACGAAGAGCTTCGCGAATAGCCGCATCGAGTTGTTCGTCGACTTCGTTCATATTACCAGGTGCTCTTTTCACTTCCACGTCTGGTATGACGCCTGTGTTTTCAA
>Ga0255783_10002682_pt1 | contig 17514 bp, 14 predicted proteins | sample 011ome_22_FD_179981 | JGI IMG/M metagenome (GOLD analysis project Ga0255783, IMG submission 179981) | Coastal salt marsh microbial communities from the Groves Creek Marsh, Skidaway Island, Georgia - 011507BT metaG (version 2) | ecosystem: Environmental > Aquatic > Marine > Intertidal zone >... | reverse complement strand
CCAGCTGCAACTTACATGGCTGCAAATACTAAAGCAGAGGGTGCTAAAGCTTTGCTAGATATTGCATTCAGTCATCCAATTAAAATAATTGCAAATGCATTGGGCGTTCCGCCCGACTGGATGGTTCAAATGGGAAAAGATAATAATGTAAAAGTTGCAGCCCTACTGGGTACTGCAGAACACGCTATCAATCAAGTCAAGGCAGGGGTTGATATCTTAGTTGTCTCAGGTACAGAAGCTGGGGGTCATTGTGGCAGCGTTTCAACTATGGTTTTAATTCCAGAGGTTCATAAAGCCATACAACCATATGGTGATGTGCCAATTCTAGCTGCAGGAGGGATTGTAACCGGGAGGCAAATGGCTGCTGCAATGACTATGGGAGCATCGGGCGCATGGTGCGGCTCTGTTTGGTTAACAACTGCTGAATCTGAAGTTCCGCTTGTGATTAAAGAGAAAATGGTAGCTGCAACTTCAAGTCAAACTACTAGATCAAGAAGCAGAACAGGCAAACACTCCAGACAGTTGGTATCTGAATGGACAAAAGCTTGGGAAGCAAAAGGAGCTCCTGAGCCACTACCATTGCCACTGCAACCCATGGTGGCTGAACCAGCTTTAGCAAAAGTTAACCAGTTAGCAGAAAGCGGTCATGAAGGCGCAAAAGAACTCTCGACTTACTGGGTTGGTCAGGGCGTGGGATTGATGAACCAAACAATTTCAGCAAGTGATGTCGTGCAAGAATTTAAAGAAGACTTCATTGAAGCCTATGAAAGGCTGTCTAATTTTATTTCCGATTGATCTACAAGTAGCAGAAATATTCGAGATAAAGCTGTTTTATATCTAATTAACTCTCAAAGCATACCAGTCTAATGCTTAATATTAAGTTTAAATTAGATTTCTTATAATTGCTTCTTCAAGGAGATGCAATCGATCATTACCAAAAAACATTTTTTCTTTATAGAAAAATGTGGGTGAACCAAAACCTCCACGTTCAATTAACTCATCAGTATTTCGAATCAATAGATCTTTGGCTTTTTGTGAAGCTATATATTTTTTAAATTTCTTAGTATTTAAGTTTGAATTCTTGGCAATATCGGCCAATAAGTCTTCCTGGCTGATATCTATACCTTCACTCCAGTAGGCCTTGAATACATTGCTCGCAAACTCAACTAATTTACATTCTGTGTTAGCAAATAAACAACCTCGCATCGCTTTGACTGAATTAACAGGAAATACTTTGGGAAAACTAATGCTAATTCCTCTTACCTCACACCATAAATTCAAGTCATCATTTGAATAGTTTAACTTTAAATGGTTAGGCTTTTTTCTGAACTCATATACATCTTGATTAACGGTATTAAAAACTCCTCCCACGAGTACTGGCTTCCACTCTATTTCTAGGTTATGTCTTTGAGATAATGGTAAAATTTCACTAAATGCTAAATATGTCCAGGGGCTTGAACAATCAAAGTAAAATTCTATATAGTTAGCATTCATCGTTAATAAATATTGTAAATTAATTATCTTGTATAAACAGAAAAAAGCTTTGGGCTTAATAGCAATACTGTTGCTTAGTATTAGCATTGAGGCAAAAATCAAAATACCTGCGTCAGCTGAAAAACAAGAGTTGTGTCAGGAAATATATCAAAAGATGACAAATGAACACTTCTTCAATGATAAAGACTTGAGTTCTATCAACTCTCAATTATTTGATGCATTGCTGGATCAGCTAGATTCTCAAAAAATATACTTCACAGAAAATGAAATCACCTCATATAAAAGAAAATTTTCTAAATTTGATAATCATATTGGCTATCAAAAAAAATATTTAAAATCTTCTCTTTGTTCAATAGATTTAAAGTCAAATTTTGCATTTATAAATTTATACTTTAACCGGTTAATTGAGGCAACCAATTATCAACTTAAAGAAACTACTAAACAGGCTTTTGATTTTACTAAAGATGAAATCATTGTCATTGATGATGATCAGAAAAAATGGCATAAGAATAAATTTGAGCTTCAAAAAATTTGGAGAAAGTTGGCAAAAAATGATGTATTAACATCTATGCTTGCTGACAAGGAAGAAGAAAAAGCAACAGAAACAATTGAAAAAAGATACAAAAATAGACTTAGAAGAATTTCTCAGAGAAATGAAGAAGATGTCTTTTCAATTGCCATGAATAATTTAACATCTTATTTTGATCCACATTCTTCATACTTCTCCCCCAAGTCAGCTGAGGATTTTGAAATGACGATGAGTTTAAAGCTCGAAGGAATTGGAGCATTACTTACATCAGAAGATGATTATCCTACTATTGTCAGTATTGTGCCTGGAGGTCCTGCTGAAAAAACTGGGAAAATTAATCCAGATGACAAAATAGTAAAGATATTACAAGTTGAATCAACTGATTCAAATCCAACTGATGTGGTGGGATGGAGAATAGATGAAGTTGTTCAATTGATTCGAGGTAAGGCAGGCACTAAAGTTCAGTTGGAGCTCATTCCCGGAAAAACAGAGGATCTCAGTGAAAGAAAGTTTGTAACAATTACGCGTGAAGAGGTAAAACTAGAGGAGCAAGCAGCAAAATCTAGAGTAATCGAAATGGAAAGAAATATGCAAGTAATAAAAATTGGCATAATTGACTTACCTACTTTTTATATAGATTTCAATGCATGGCGAAATGGAGATTCAAATTTTAGAAGTAGCTCTAGGGATGTAGAAAACATTCTTAAAAAATTTAATAAGCAAGAGGTTGATGCCGTCTTGATTGATCTTCGTGGTAATTCTGGTGGCTCACTTTTTGAAGCAAATAAATTAACTGGATTATTTGTTTCTTCTGGAGCAACGCTTCAAGTAAAAGAAAGCAATGGCAACATAAGACCATGGGGAGATGTCAGGGCTAAGCAAATATGGAAAAAGCCAATGGCTGTTATGGTTGATAGATATTCTGCCTCTGCTTCAGAAATTTTTGCAGGAGCTATTCAAGATTATCAAAGAGGTATTATCATTGGGCAAAAAACATTTGGAAAAGGTACCGTTCAAAAATTAGATGATTTAAGTTCTGGACAAATAAAAATTACTGAGTCTAAGTTTTATAGAATTACTGGGGCTGGGATGCAAAGCAAAGGCATATATCCAGATATAACATTACCAAATAGCTGGGATATAGATGAAATTGGTGAAAGTTCATATGATACAGCCCTCCCATGGGATGAGATTAAGCCAATTCGTTTCCAGAAATTTTCTATGGAGACCTCTTTGATACCCTATTTAAATAATGAACATTTAAAAAGAGTTAATCTGAGCCCCAATTTGCTATACATTCTCGATCTAAGGAAAAGATATGAAATCCAAAAAAATAAAGAGGTTCTTTCTTTAAACCTAGCTACTAGAAGGGCTGAAAAAGAAGAAAGGCAATTATGGGCTTTGGATATCGAAAACAAGCGACGCACTTCGCTAAATTTAGAAATTTTTGATACCTACAAAGCTATGGAAGATTTTAATGATTCCAAGGAGACCAAAGATGATGAAAAAGATATTGAGATAGACATTGATAATGATTATCTTTTAAATGAAGGCGCACAAATTCTTTCAGACTATATGTTGTTTAGCCAAAATACCTATCTATCTCAAGCCCTATAAAATATGAAAATTGTATCCTTTAATATTAATAGTATAAGAGCTCGTCCCCATCAACTAATTCATCTTAGAGATACCTTTGATCCAGATGTGATTGGAATACAAGAGACCAAAGTAGATGATCCAGAGTTTCCAATTGATGAAATCAAAGAGATTGGGTATCACGCAGAATTTTGGGGTCAAAAAGGTCACTATGGGGTAGCCTTTCTCAGCAAGAATAAACCTTTGGATGTCCAAAAAGGTTTTACTGGAGATAGGAAGGATGATCAAAAAAGGTTTATTCAAGCTACTTTTAAATGGAAAAGAAAAGAAATTACAATTATGAATGGATACTTTCCTCAAGGTGAGAATCGATCTCACGAAACAAAATTTCCTAAAAAGATAAAATTTTATAATGATCTTGAAAAGCACATAAAAAAACTTAAGAAAAAAGAAGAGAATCTTATAATTATGGGAGATTTTAATGTTGCTCCAACAGATCTAGATATTGGAATTGGTGATCAAAACGTAAAAAGATGGCTGCGTGATGGCAAAACTGCATTCCTTCCGGAAGAGATTGACATGTGGAATAAAATTAGAGATCTCGGTTTTATAGACTCATGGAGAAAGCAAAATCCTGAAGAGGGATCAATTTATTCTTGGTTTGATTACCGTTCAAGAATGTTTGATGATGACCCTAAAAGAGGACTAAGAATTGACCATATACTTTTGTCAGAGAATATTGAGGACTCAATCCTTGATACTGGAATAGACTACTCTGCTAGAGCAATGGAAAAACCATCAGATCATTGTCCAATTTGGCTAGAATTAAAATAATATTCAAGAAGAGTGTTTAAATCTCTTGGATTGAAAGAATTTTCTAAGAAGATTAGATGATTGCTCTTTCATATGCCCCCCGCTATAGAGAACTTTGTGATTAAGGTCTTCTCTATCAAGAAAATGATCGATTGATTGAATTGAACCTGTTTTTGGTTCATGTGCACCAAAATATAGAGTGTCTATTCTTGCATCTATTATAGCTTTTGCGCACATATGACAAGGTTCTAAAGTTACGAAGATATCACACCCTTTTAATCTATAATTTTTTATAAATTGGCTTGCATCATTAATTGCATTTATTTCTGCATGCGAAGAAACGGAGTTTTTTGCAATAACTTGATTGAAACCTCTGCCGATAATTTCTTCATTTTGAACAACTATTGCCCCAACAGGCACTTCATCATGATTAAATGCTTTTTGAGCCTGCTCTAAGGCAAGCTCCATAAAACTTATATTAAAGCTCAATAGTCTGGTTGATAAAAAATTTAAACAAATTTTGCCCACTCATCAATTGGCCGTCTTTCAGAAACTAGCTGATTAATTTTTGCATTCTTGTCTCTATAGCCTATCGACATGCCGCAAAATAAGAGATTACTTTCAGTGTCTACATTTAAAAATTTTGAAACACTATCATTTTTTATTGACCAAGCTTCTTGTGCACAAGTATCAAGCCCAGCCTCTTTTGCAAGTAGCATTAAAGTCTGTAAAAACATTCCGAGATCTGACCATTGAGGCGGACCCATGTGTTTATCTATAAAACAGAATAAAGCGGCTGGAGCTCCAAAAAACTCAAAATTTTTCATTACTTGTTTAATGCGAGCATCTTTATCATCTCTGCTAATCTCAAGAAGTTTGTACATATCTTCTCCAAGCTTGTATCTTGAGGTTCGGTATGGTTCTTTTAATTTTTTTGGATATATTTCATATGCAGGCGTTTCCGGCTGAGTCCATTGATCCTGGAAGGATAGAAAATCCTTCATGCTTTTTTCATTGATTACATATATCTGCCATGGCTGAAGATTTCCTCCAGATGGAGCTCTAGAGGATTTTATGATGAGTTCTTTTATTAATGAGTTACTTACAGGGGTATCAAGAAAGGCCCTAACTGAGCTTCTCTGCAGTACAGCTGAGCTAACATCCATTATTTTTTAGCAATTAACTCAACTTGGAACCATTTTCTTTCAATGCGTGCATAAATCCTGCATGCAAGATGAAAGATAGGCCAACCTAATTTTGCAATCTTTTCAAAATGTGGTGGCCACTTATGATGATAAGGTCCCACATGCAAAACTTGAAAACCAGCTTCCGTGAATAGATTGCCTAGATTTTGAGGGCTCCAACTAAAAAGATGATAATTTATATCATCGGGATTATATGCATATTTAATCGAATCGAGGGGAATGAAAAAGTGGACAATACCATCCTCCTTAAGAAGCGTATGCAAAGACTTAATTTCTTCTAATGGATTTAACGTATGCTCTAAAGCATGATTTGATATGATTACATCAACACTACTGGAGCCTAATAATTCAATGCATTGCAGAGAATTTTCAAAATGTTCTATATCAAATTTTTGAAGTGTTTCTTTTGTTGCTATATTCGGCTCAATTCCAATCTTTCTTTTGCAATCAATGTTGTTTAATAAAAAACCTCCACCGCATCCAAAATCTAATACAGTATCGTACGGCTTAATTGAATTTACGAATTTAAAAGAATTCGCTTTGCCTCCAAAGGCACCAATATTCTTTTGCCAGTTAAAGTAGTCAGCATCATAGTAGCTAGATGAGTTAGAGGTGTCTGTTAATTTCATAAGTTGATATTACTACAAAATACCTTGTGAAAAAATTAAATTAACCTGAAGCCTTGAAGAAAAATATAGTTTATGGAGCATATTAAAGTAAGTAGTAAGGGAGCTAGAGCCGTAACTAATTTCTTGATAAAGCTTATCTAATCAACCTGCTCTACTCTCAATAAACTTGAAGCTGCATCCATTAAAGAATCAGAATAAATTTTCTGCTCTTGCCACGTATCAATAGCATTTTTTCTAGTTTGCTTAAAAATCTCCTTGTCGGAATATAGTTTTAAAACTTGATCATTCAACGAATGATTATTGCTAACAAAAATTGCATTGAAATTATCCTTACAATAATTCTTGATTTCTCCAACGGGAGTAACTATTGGAATTAAACCAAGCTGCATCGCCTCAACTACTGACATGGCCATGCCCTCTAGGATACTTGTTTGTATGTAGAAAGATGCGTTGCCAGCCAGGGTTTTTATTTCGCTAAAGGTTTTTTCTCCCACAAAAGAGACTGAATCAGTAAGATTAAGATGCTGGGTAAGCTCAAGCAATTTTTTTTTCATCCCACCATCAGGCCCTATTATTGTAAACCTTGCATCAGGAAAATCTCCCTTGATGTCATAGAATATTTTAATCGATTGCTCTAAGCCTTTATGCTTGTGAAGACGCCCCCAAAAAATGAAATTTTCAGATGGACTATCAGTGGTGACTGGCTCTAATTTATGATTCATAAAAGAAATAATTTTTGATTTAACTCTTTTAATTTTTGATAGTCTGTTGTCAAGAGTTGCCTTAGAGTCAGTCCAAACTTCGGAAGCAATCAGATAAGTCAAAATTGTTAATATTTTATCAACTAGATGAACATGCTCTGGAGAATGAAGCATTAAAACAATTTTACTTTTTCTAGAGAAGCACCAAACCATCAGACCAACAATACAAGACCGCCACAAAGAGATAATTATTAAATCTGGCTGCTTAACCAGCAATTTTCTTGCAGTTGTGAAATAAGCAAGCGTGTGCCTGCTGTTTTTAGTAAATATATACTCAATTGAAAAATTAAAACCCTCTCTTAAGTTTTCTGGAACAGAGCGAGCTGCTGACTCTGCGCCTCCTGTTCCATCATATGGAATAAGATGCACAATATTTTTTAAGTCCATGTTGATATTATAGAATAGTATGCCTAAAAAACTGCCTTGCCTTAAAGTATTCTAAAAAAATTTAAAAATATCTTTTATGCTTAATTAGCTGTTATGCTTAATGAATACTAGAAGCCATCACTTTATTTTTATGGATCATCATCAGGAACATTTAACAAATCTTAAGGAGTGTTGGAAAAATTCACCATTTCCTTCAATCAAATTAACAAATTATTTTGATACGTATGTTGAAGCATTTTGCCATCTTGTTGGTAAGAATTGTGTTTTTATAGAAACTGGTATCCTTGACGGAGGATCATTGTTTATGTGGAGAGACTGGCTTGGACCCGAAGCCAAAATAATAGGCATTGATTTAAATCCAGCAGCCAAAAAATGGGAAGAATATGGGTTTGAAATCTATATTGGGGATCAGGGAGATCCATTATTTTGGAAAGAGACTTTTCAAAAAATTGGTCCATTTGATGCGCTACTAGATGATGGTGGCCACCAAAGCTTTCAACAAATTAATACATGCATTGAGTCAATTAAGTCTGCTTCAAAACCTTGTGTGATTGCAATAGAGGACACTGCTACCAGTTTAATGAAAGATTTTCATCAAAATAAGAAATATACATTCCTTGAGTATTCAAAAGCTGTAACAGATATTTTGCTTGGAAAGCTTATAAAAAATAATCATGAAAGGTTTCAACAGATTAAGAGTCATATAAGCATGGATGAATATGAATCAGTTTACAATATTCGCTTTTATTCAGGTGTAATTACTTTTCATGTTGATAAAAATAAGTGCATGGTGCCAGAATTACTAAGAAATTGTGAAAATGCAGATGGCTCAACTGCATCTGATTTTAGGTACGACGGAAAGAACAGTGCTTTGATTAATTGGCCAGGTATTTTTTCTAAATCTATAGCTATAAATATAAAGGGGGGGCAAGGTAGCTACAAAAATTTTCTTAAAAAATTAGCTTCCATCATTCCACTAAATACCAAGCTTAAATTAAAGAAAATTTTTAAAAAGTAATTTTAGTAAGATTTCTTTCTTTTAAGTATCTTAATTATTTGATATTTTTTAATGAAACAGTTCTGCAATAATCAGTGACTGCTATGTCGCCAACTGCATTAAAGTGATGAGTTGAGACTATATTGTCTTTAAAAATGGGGCTAATATCTTTAACCCTAATTTCTTCGAAAGAATTTTTTGATAATGTCTTGACGAGGTTAACTCCAAAACCCTTGCCATAATGGTTTCTTCCATGAAGCTGATTAATCCTGTAAAGCTGATTATTAGAAATGAGAAAGCCACCATTTCTTGCTTTTTGAGAATCAAAGATTACTGGATTGCCGATTTCTAAAGGCTTCCAATCATCGCTGAGAAGAGTATCTGACCAAAAGATATGAAGCTCTGACTGATGCTCATTAATCTTAGCGCTGCAAATATTAGTAAATAAGAACCAGGAGTTTGCATGCTTAAAAATCATTGTATCTGCTGAAGATACATTTTTGAGCAAGGTCATTTTAAAGGTCCACTCCATAGGAAAGCTAGAGCATTCATATAGTCTTATTTCATCTGCCTGATGGGTTTCTGGAATCATATAAATAGTCCCATCATTTTCAAAAATAAAGGGGAATGATAGATGAAAATCTTCTTCTAATACAACACCTAGAAACTCTGGCTCACTATTTGAAATATTAATAGCTGATATTCTTCCTTTGCCATCATCATAAAAATAATCCTCTGCAAATATAATAGTTTGGCCATTACTTTGAAATAGAAATGGGTCGGCTAGAAAACGTTGGTCAGGATTTTTTATTTCTATATATTCTGATAAAGATTTACTAAAATTTTTATGCTTAGCATAAGCGATACTCCATCTGCTAACGTTAGACCCATATATAGCAGATAGAATCTTATTTGATAAACCTATGCGAATAGTATTTAAAGCATATTTTAAATAAGTAGATATATGATATTTTTTTGGTAACTGATTATACTTTTTAGAATTAGAGGGAGTAGCAATTAAATAATCATCTATTACTGCTTGATCAAAGATATTCTTTAAAAAAAAGGCAAGCTTGGCAATAAGATTTGAATTATTAGCACACCATGAATGAGTTGTCATAATGCTACCCAGAACTAAAGTACTATTTTTAAAAGGCATTTTATGCTCAATAGCAAACTGGGTGCTTGGTATATTATGTAAGACCTCCCATAAACCTCCTGCATTAAAGTTATAGCTTGAGATACCTGAGAAATGAAGCGATAAAATACCTAATCGAGATACTTTAAATAAATCATCTGTTAAAAAAAAATTTTCACGTTGCACAATAATATCAATTTGCTTAGATTTCAGCTCTTGTATTAGAATCTTTGTTAGTCTAAAGCTAGAATTTGCTTTTGGCTCTTGAACATCTATTCTCATTTCCTCCAATTCATCAAGCAAGTGAAGGGAGAGATCATTATCAGTAAGAGCTTGATTTGGAAAAATTGCAGCGTCTACTTTTTTAATAACTTTGCGAAAAGAAAAAGAAATTAGGCACTTTATTTTTTTAAATACAAGTCTTAATTTTTTAATGCCTTCTGAATTAGGCTTGATATTTTTAGAGCAGTATATAGCAACTGGCTTTTTAAAATTTTGATCCTTGCCAAGGGCTTCGATCAGACTATATATGTGGGGGTTAATGGAGGGTCCATCTAAAAGGAAAGCTACTTTAAGTCTTTTCATAATGCAAATTATACAGCCCTAATCTAATTAAGCGCCGTAACTACGAGTAGAAATCTTATCAAATCGATAAAATTATCTTCCAAAGTGGAATAGGAATTTTTATTTAAAATTAATTTTTTTACTACCCATCATATGTAAAAATACCATTGGAGTGGGTAACTTCTTTTAAAGTTATCAATAATTGTTCGGCAGATACTATGGGCTCCCCATTCTCTAAAATTCCTGAGTATCCAATATTACTAAATAAATCTAAGATATCAATCACTGAATCTTGATTCCGATTAAGATCTAACTCACTCAATTCAACAAAAACTATAGGTTTAAATAATTTAATAATCTCTGTTGCGCCCTGGAGCACTTTGAAATCAAACCCATCAACATCAATTTTTATAAGGTTTAATTTCGGAAGATCAATAAAGAAATCATCAAGATTAATGATTTCACCGTAAAAATCTTCATCCATAGTGTCTGCAAGATTAGCCGTCTTATTAACAATCCAACTTGATCGAATTTTATAACTTTTCTTTGATCTTTCTTTATCGGAAACAAAGCTTTTAATAAGTCTAGTATTTTGTTTGAGATGAGGGTTTAAATTAAAGTTTTTGTTAAGTTTTTCATAAGCATAGTCAGTGGGCTCAAAACAAAAGAGCTGTCCCTCAGGAGAGATAATTTTAGAAATTATCAATGAGTGAGCACCAATATTTGCTCCGACCTCAATAACAATGTCTCCTTTATTTAAATTATCGTGAAGCCAATTAATCGTTAGAGGCTCCCATCCCATTAAAAATATCGCCCTATCAACAGCCTCTTTTAAGTCTAGATGATATAAGATATTATCTCTGGAAACCGTCTGAAATCTAGAAATAGCTGCATATAAATTAAAGAAAAAATATGCTGTTTGTTGCAAGCGAAGTGAAATTATAATTTTTTTAAGAACTTTTTTAATCATAATTAAGGCTATTGTAAGTTGGGGATTTTACGTAAGCAGGCATCATACCAAAAAGTACACATCAAAGTTCATATTCTATAAGGGTTCTTAATGTAACCATATTAGTGTCCTGTTTTCACTCTAATTTCAATATACACTAATGTCGCAATATTGCTCATGTGCATATTTAGTTTTGAGATAATTGAAAAATAAAACTTTTAAATCGATATTTATCTGATGGTAGAGTTCTATGAAAATTAATTTCATTTTTATGAGTAAAGGAATAAACTTTTTTATATTGTAATGAGACCATGAATTGATCAAATTTTTTTTCAGAAATAAACATATTAGGAAATATTGATGGATATGAATTCTTTTGTAAGACAAAAATATTACTTTCTAATGTTGTAAAAACAGAGTACGAAATTACAAAAAATTTAGATCTATATTTCATTAAATCTACAAACATATTTTCATAATCTGGAAAATATTGAATCGAAGAGCCGAAGTAAGTAATTTCAAAATGCATGTTGCTTGGAATTAAATCAAAGCTGTCTATGTAAACTAAATTTTTATCTAATTTACTTTTGTTACTGGAACTATACATTTTTTTAACGAATTCAGGTCTTTCAAGAACATAACAAGTAACTCTTTTTTTATCTTCATCGCTTAAATAATTAAAAATTGGGAATATCCCACCACCAATATCAAGAATATTGATTCTAGAGCCTTGATGATTTAATAATAAAATTGGTACGATTATATCTTTTGCATCGAAGTGTTTATAGTTTGTTGAATAGTTTTCAATATACTTAGTATCCAAATCCGAACTTAGATGCTTTTCTTTTTGTCCAGAAGCTGCATAAGCTTTCTCAAAATTTGAAAATATATGCTCAAATGTATATTGAGTCCCTTTAATCCAGTTGATTAAAACTCCAAAAATTGGGGGAACGAATAATTTTATTAATGATTTTAATTTAACCACTATATTGTCTCGAAAAAACTATACTAGTTACTTTAATTATCTTAATTAAATTTACAAAAAATTATAAATGCACTGCTATTCCCACTCAATAGTTACGTTACTAAAATAGCCTGTAAAATCAATACTTTAAAGGCTTCATAATTAGACTTTGTAACTTCTTTGTAGCTATTATTATTCAGTAATCAATTTTGTTTTTACGTATGTTCTTGTTTTTATAGTATTTGTAGCATCTGTTGTTACAAATTTTGTAACTCCTTATCTCCTATCATCAATTTTTTTATTCAGACTTAATATACTTATTTACTACATAACCCCAAGGAACAAAGATCACCGGCAATATCACAAGTAAAAAAAGGGATGATCATCTTAATCTGAAGATTTCAATATACATTCTAGTATCGAAAGGCACTCTAGCGCTTATCACATGCAGGGTTATGAAGTGAACAAAAGGATTTCCAGTGACGACAGTGAAAGTTGCTTTGCCCATACCAACAAGAGTTTGAGTCATGACTATATATGTGAAAGAAGTAAACCCAGAAGAAAAACTGCTGTAATCTACTCCCTGATCAAATAAGCTAAATACCGAATAAAATAAGCCTCCAAGCAAAATTACAGTTAGCTTATTCTCAATTAATACTGCTACACGTGGAATGAAAATCATATGCATCATCACCACTACAGGCAATCCTGCTCCCAAGGTATTAATTAAAATTCCAAGCGGAATACCTTGAGCATATTGACTTGAACTAATGCCACCAATGAAATCAGTAGATCCAGAAAATATTGAACCGAAAAAATCTATTGCCCAATAAGCAATGATTATCCATAAATCCCTAATCCATTTAAAAGAACCAAAAAGTTTTTTTAAGGAAAATCCTCTTCCTCTAAGCCAGATTAAGGGAAGAATGGTATAGATAATTGTATATGTAATTACCCAAACCCAAACATCTGCTTGAGAGTGACTTCCTGTGGAATAAACATCTGTTCCAGGGAAGTGAAGTCCCATATTAAAACCTAAACCCAAAATTAATTGAGTAACTAGCAAGTAAACTACAGTCAACCATGCTTCTCTTTTTGCAGTAGATTTTTTAACTGAATAAAGATTGATCCAATTAACTGCGTCTCTCTTTCGGGTTAGATATAACAGCAAGAGTACTGAAAGAACTAATACAGGTATGTATGCAGTTAATAAACTTGTTAAACCATCCTCCGCTATAGGTGATATATCGAAACCTCTATGAACAGAGAAAAAATAAGAAAAAGTTGCAACTATCCAAAATGAGAACCCTGCTAAGAAGATTTTATTTTTAGGCATAGTCATCTTTCACTCCCACTCAATAGTAGCAGGGGGTTTGCTAGAAATATCATAAACAACGCGGCTAATCTCTTCAATTTCATTAACTATTCTATTTGAAACATGGCCAAGAAAATCATAGGGAAGTTTGGCCCAGGTAGCAGTCATAAAATCCACTGTTTCAACTGCTCTAATTGCAATAACGTCAGCATATCTTCTCTCATCTCCAACCACACCAACAGATTTAACTGGAAGATAGGCACAGAATGCTTGGCTTACTTGGTGATATAAATTAGCCTTAATAAGCTCCTCAATAAATATGGCATCTGCATTCTGCAGGATCATTACTTTTTCTGGAGTGATCTCGCCTAAAATCCTCACACCTAAACCAGGCCCAGGAAATGGATGGCGATTTAACATCTCAACCTTAAGACCTAGCTTAGCTCCCATTCCCCTAACCTCATCTTTAAACAGATCCCTTAAAGGCTCTACGAGATCCATTTTCATATCATCAGGGAGACCGCCAACATTATGATGAGACTTAATAACTCTTGCCTCCTTTGATTCTGATTCAGAGGATTCAATAACATCTGGATAAATAGTGCCTTGTGCTAAAAATTTAATCTCATCTTTTAATTTAGCAGCCTCATTATCAAAAACATCAATAAAAGTTCTACCAATAATTTTTCTTTTCTGCTCTGGATCTGAGATGCTTTTAAGATGTCTGTAAAAAACTTTCTTTGCATCAACGACTAATAAATTTAAATCCATCTTATCTTTAAATAAATTTTCTACATCTTCAGCTTCATTTTTTCGGAGCAATCCATTATCAACAAAAACGCAAATTAGATTTTTTCCGATCGCTTTATCCAACAGCATTGCTGTAACAGACGAGTCTACTCCGCCTGATAAACCAAGTAATACTTTTTGATCTCCTACTTTTGCTTTAATCTCATTTATTCGTTGCTCAATAAGATTTTCCATTCTCCATTGGGCTGCGCATTTGCATATCTTAAATATAAAATTTTCCAATACAGCATTTCCCTGTTTCGTGTGGCTGACCTCAGGATGGAACTGCAAAGCATAAATAGGTTTTTGGGCATGCTCCATGGCAGCTATCGGAGCTGATTTAGTTGAGGCAATTAAATTAAATTCATCTGGTAGAGTTGATACATGATCTCCATGACTCATCCAAACATCAACTGAAGAGCCAGAGCTAAAGCCATCAAAGAGCAAAGATGGTTTTTCCAAAATAATTTGAGCATGGCCAAATTCTTTATTTTTTGAGGAAGAAACTTGCCCACCAAATTGCTCTGCAAGAGTTTGCATCCCGTAACAAATACCCAGCACAGGCAAATCTAATTCAAAAATAATTTCAGGGATTCTTGGAGTATTAGATTCGATAACTGATTCAGGGCCTCCAGATAAAATTACTCCCTTTGGAGTAAGGGCTCTAATTTTTTCAGTTGAAACATCCCAAGGTAGTATTACAGAAAACACATTTAATTCTCTAATTCTTCTTGCAATAAGTTGAGTATATTGAGAGCCAAAGTCCAATACCAAAACCGTATCAATATTTTTCTTGTCTAAAGAGAGATTGTTGGAGTTGCTCATACTTAATAGTGAATGAATGAATTTATATTATAAAGGAAACTATATTAAATCTTTCTTAAGATATGAAAGGTTTAATTTTTTCAGCAAGGTCGAAGAGCTCAGGCTTAAACTCAATAATTTCATCCATAGATAAACCCTCAAGCTCGTGAGGAAAGACGAGCCATTTCTCAGTTTCATGAATATAAAAGTCAGGTTTTCTCTCAGTTTTATTTTTCTTTGGCTTAAAGTATGGGGTGGCCACTTTAATTTCAGGTGTATTTTTTTTACAAGCAGTTTGAAGATCTGAGATGATTTTCTGAATGGATATACCCGTGTCATGAACATCATCAACTATTAGAAGGGAATCTTCTGACTCAACCTGCTTAATAATATAGTTCAAACCATAAACTTGAACCTGGCTATCTCTCAGATCTATTCCTTTATAATGAGAAGTACGAATTGCAATATGGTCTGAGGGCACGCCAAGGACATCTAAAAACTCTTGAACGGCTATACCAATTGGGGCTCCCCCTCTCCAAACACCAATAATATAGTTTGGGCGATAACCACTTTCATAAACTTGCCAAGCAAGGTTAAATGAATCCTTAAGCAACTCCTCTGCTTGAATAAATAATTTTTCCATTATTGATAAATTGCAAAATTAATAGCTCATACTTAATCGCACCATAAATTGACGAGGCGGAATAAGCTCTAATCCAGTTGCAGCAACACCAAAGACATCTGTCATACTAGAATTAACTCCGTCTTCATCAGTTGCATTAAGAATCTTGAAGTCAAGCCCCCACTTATCTCCTACAAAATCAATGCTTGCAGTAAGATTCAACAAATCATATGAATCAATGGCATCAACAATAGAGTTATTAGAGACCCTTTGTTGGAAGTCTCCTCTATGAATATACTGCATTATCCCAGTAAAAATACTTCCAGAAGCAAGCGCTGTTTCATAGGTGAGACTAATGTCAGCTGAAAACTCTGGGCTTTTTGCCAATTCATTACCCTTAACATTTTCTCTTAAACCATATCGAAGATCCTCTTGACCAAAGAAATACTGATACGCATCAACATTATCTAAAACCATATAATCTGAAGTAACCTCAGAATCAAGGAATGATAAATTCATATCTAAGATCAATGAATCAGTTAAAAGTCCTTTGAACTCAATCTCAAACCCTGACATTTCTGATTCAGGGATGTTTGCTACCCCACCTCTATAGGGATCAGGGTCGGTAGCCTGAAATTGAAGATTTTCATATGTGTACGAGAAAACTGCAATATTTGCACGCGCCCTTCCATCCATTAAGTCAGTTTTTAGACCAAACTCAATTGAATCAACTGTCTCAGCCTCAAATGTAGGAAATACTAATGCAGGTGCTACAGGCCTGCCAGCAGCAGCATCTTCAGCTTCAGTAAAACCAAAAGTTAAATTGCTACCACCAGGCTTGAAACCTCTTGCAAAGGATAGGTACGCCATTGCTGAATCAGAGAAGTCTAATTCACCCGTTATCTTCCCAGTTGTCTCATCCGAAGTACCCTTTTCTGTAAAGGTCTCTACATTAAAAAAGTTAGTCACATTTGTTTCGAATGTATCTTCTGAATATCTCATACCAGCAACTAAACGAAACTCATCGCTGATGCTATATGTTCCTTGACCATAAAATGAATATGATTCTCTTGTCGGAAGTGCGTCAGTTACAAAATCCCAGTCAGCTCCAAAAACATCAAACCTGCCAGGGATACCATAATCATGAGTGTAGCAATATGATGGATTAGCAAAGGACTCTCCACATAAATATCTTAATTGGCCGGTTAAGTCGTTATCTCTGTAACCTCGAATAGTATTTTCAATTTCATGCTCCATGTAAAAAGCACCTATTGTCCAATCAAGCTTTCCATTGAGAATAGATTCATTAGAGATTAAATTAATTTCCAACGTAGTTGTATCCACAACAGAGGTTTCTGGATTGAATTCAGCTCTTTGATAGCGCGCATATTTGCACTCATCAGGTTGCGGGAAGACTTGTATACAAGTCTCTTGGACTGGAGGTAGTCCAGGAATAGATTTAACAAAGTCGCCATAGTTATGTCTATCATTATCCCTTACAACCAAAATATCATCCTCTTGAATACTAGCCATGGCTTTAAGAGATGCAAACCCTAAATCAGATTCATAAATTGCAGCAAAAACTGAGGATGTTAGCTCATGTTTAGATAGAGTATCTTGAGATAACTTTCTGATGTTTGGAGTTGGGTCATCTATACCCCTCATAGCTGAACCATTTCTATCAACCTCAAAAAATTGTCCAAAGAATCGTAAGCTTGAGTTCGCATCCAAATCAATAAGTAAGTCTGCACGCAAACTAGTGCTACTTGCGTCATCTAAGTCTTGCCCAGTAAAAATGTTATCACTAAAACCATCTCTCTCGGTGATTGCAAAAGAGACTCTAGCAGCAACATTTGAGGCAAGGGGAATATTATTAGATGTGCGAAACTTTGTTAATCCAAAATTACCAAAGGTAATGTCAGATTCACCTAAATACTCATCCATTGATGGTTTTTTAC
>Ga0255783_10002652_pt1 | contig 17631 bp, 13 predicted proteins | sample 011ome_22_FD_179981 | JGI IMG/M metagenome (GOLD analysis project Ga0255783, IMG submission 179981) | Coastal salt marsh microbial communities from the Groves Creek Marsh, Skidaway Island, Georgia - 011507BT metaG (version 2) | ecosystem: Environmental > Aquatic > Marine > Intertidal zone >... | reverse complement strand
AATCGATTGCATTGGATGTTTATGTCACATCACTGGAGGGAGTTCACCAAAATGAAAGCGGGGAAGAATCGAGTCCTCTAACCGTTTGCTAGCAAGAAATGCCTGCACGCCGTGAGATTACTAGAAAGAGCGCTGAGTGAATATTGCTACCAGGCACCGCTGGAGCGACGCACAATTAACTCGGTTTTTAATACAGAATCCGTCACCGTGTCACCATTAATCTGTGCCATCAGCTTTTGGACCAAAATACGCCCACCCTGCACAATATTCTGACGTACAGTAGTTAACGAAGGGCTACTGTAACTAGCTAAGGCAATGTCATCGTAACCAACAACAGCCACATCCTCAGGTATACGCAGGCCGCTCTCTGTGAGTGCTGAAATTGCGCTAAGAGCGATCAAATCACTACAGCAAACAGCACCATCAAAAGACACGTTTTGCTGCAGTAAGTCATTGATTGCCTCACTGGCGTGAGACATCTCAAATGGCACGTCAATCTGCAAGTGCTTATCGAAACGAATACTTTTCTCTTTTAAGGCTTTTAGATAGCCTTCAAAGCGCTGCTTCGGTTCGGGCATATTGATATCACCCATAAACACAATGTCCTTGCGCCCTAGGTTTAACAGGTGTTTGGTGGACAGATAACCGCCCACCACGTTGTCTGCACCGACCGTACAGTAACGACGGTCAGGCAGATTGGAGCCCCATACCACCATCGGTTTCTCAAGCTCGTAAAACGCATTGAGATGGTCATGCTGATTGCCCTGACCGATAAATATAATACCGTCAGATTGCCTAAATATCCGGCTATTATGAATATCCAATACATTGGTCATTGGGGAATTTACCAATAACAAATCGTAGTTTTGAACCGACAAGGCGTCAGCAATAGCGCCTAACATTTCAAGGAAAAACATATCCGACGTGTGTTGCTCTGACTTCGCATCCAACATTAGAACAACAGCAATTACATTGGTCTTCTGGAGACGAAAGTTGCGCGCGTTCTCATTAATCTGGTAGTTGTGCTTGGCTGCTAAATCGGCGATGCGAGCCCTTGTTTTAGCGTTAATTAAAGGATTGCCTGCCAGGGCGCGCGATACAGTCGAGACAGAAACACCGGCAACCTTTGCCAGTTCTTCCATCTTGGTGACTCGTGGAAAGCTTTTTACCATGGGGGGTATTACCTTAAAGTCGTTCAACACTCCGGGAGCCAGCATATTTACAATTGCAAATGATTGCAATGAATGGGGGCGCCCAATACGCTGAACTGGTCCAGCAAGGGGGCAAGGTAGCTATAAAAAGGCTTAATAGCAGTGCGGCGAGGTTTCGAGCTGTTGAATGCAATCGTTTGTATTTATCCAGATTATCCTTTAATGTCACGCTAACGTGTCACTAGAATACTGCTAACAACTCTCAGGGGAAACAGCATGACGAACGCTCAGACAAGCCCGGATAACACCATAATTCGATGGTTAACTTACATGATGTTTATGATGTTCGCCATGACGACAGACGCGGTAGGCGTGATTATCCCGGAGGTAATGAAAGACTTCGACCTCAGCATGACTGCTGCCGGTATGCTCCACTATGGGCCGATGCTCGCTATCGCTCTCTCCGGTATATTGTTTGGCTTCTTAGCCGATCGGTTGGGTCGTAAAAAGACCATCATTCTCGGGCTGGCGCTATTTACTCTTACCGCCTATCTGTTTCTTGCCGGCAGCACGTTTGCCTATTATTTGGGCCTAATGATGATCTCCGGTGTCGCTATCGGTATTTTCAAAACTGCCGCGCTGGCTTTGATAGGGGATATCTCCACCTCAACCACTCAGCACACCTCCACCATGAACGGGGTTGAGGCGTTTTTTGGTGTTGGCGCCATCATAGGCCCGCTTATCGTTACCTATATGCTGACCCAGGGAGTCGATTGGAAATGGCTTTATATTTTTGCGGCTACCTTCTGCGTTGGCCTCATTGTTATGGCGCTGTTTGTGAAGTACCCAGAGAGCAAGCAGACGCCCGAAAACCCCATTACTCTGCAGCAGACCCTCAAAATGCTCAAAGACCCCTATGCGCTAGGCTTTTCATTGGGTGCATTTCTCTATGTGGCCACAGAGAGTGCGATCTATGTGTGGATGCCGACCCTATTGCTTGATTACAGTGGTAACGCTCTGTTCCTCGCCACCTATGCATTGACAATATTCTTTGTACTGCGAGCCGCAGGCCGCTTTCTGGGCATCTGGATGATGGCGCGCTTTAACTGGGCTGTAGTAATGTCCCTATTTAGTTTTGCCATTTTAATGTGCTTTGTCGGAACTATTATCATCGGCACAGCTGCTGCGGTTTACCTGTTGCCACTTTCTGGGCTGTTTATGTCCGTGATTTACCCAACCCTTAACTCAAAGGGTATTAGCTGTTTTCCTAAGCAGAACCATGGTGGCGCTGCCGGAGTTATTCTGTTTTTCACCGCTCTGGGGGCAGCATTTGGGCCACTGATAATGGGTCTAGTGAGTGATAGCTATGGTGGCAATGCCGAGTATGGCTTTATGGTCGCCGGGATATTTGCTGGATTACTTTTTGTTGGCTTACTAATCAACCAACTGAAATCGCTGACCGATGCGCGATTGCAGGCACTTGAAAAAAGTGAGTATCGCTAGGCTAGAAAATCGAGGGGAAGTAAGGCTGGATCAGCCGAATATATTTAGAAGTTTAATGGTGCCCAGGAGAGGGTTGATAAAAACAGCCCCAGGGCTGTTTTGACCCCTTTGGGGCTTCGTCGCGATGCGACTCGTCCAAACTCTGCCGTGGGCATAGTTTGTGAACCTCTTTTCGGTTCAAGTCCCGGTCGTAAAATCGAGGGGTAGTAAGGCTGGATCAGCTGAATATGTTTAGAAGTTTAATGGTGCCCAGGAGAGGACTTGAACCTCCACCCCCTTGCGAGGACTAGCACCTGAAGCTAGCGCGTCTACCAATTTCGCCACCTGGGCATAACTTTAAAGATTAATGCTTTCACAGCCTCTGTGACGTGGTTCCTAAGAAACGGGAGACCGGCTCACACAGCGGGCGCGAACTATAGTAACCGCGAAAGATTTTGTCAATTACCTGCGAATAAATTTATCACTATGTGATCTGGTCTCGCTCTTGGTACACATTTTTTGCCAGTATTACCTCGTCATATTTTCGATCGAGGATGTGCTCCCGAACCAGGCTGCTGGTGATGGTAAGCAGAGACGATGGGTTATGACAGTTCACTTGACGTTATTAGAATCTTACAAGGAGTTAGACCATGTTAGTAACAACAAAAAAAATCCTCTTGATCAGCGCTTCGTTAATCGCCCTTTCCGGGTCGGCATCGGTTTTGGCTGCACCGGATCAACAGCGTAGTTCACTTGCATCTCAGCAGGTTCAGCAGCAGGTCAATATTAATAATGCGTCTGCGGTAGAGATTGCTGCGACATTAAAGGGCGTTGGGTTGAAAACCGCCAATGCGATTGTTGCCTACCGCAAGGCCAATGGTGCTTTTAAAAGCGTTGAGTCTATCGCTATGGTTAAAGGTGTTGGCAGTAAGACTCTGGCAAAAAACAGCGCGCGGATAGTGCTGGAGTAATGCGTGAGTCGCACATGAATCGTGCATTGACAGTACATCAATAGTACTCGAATAAACTGTCCGGTCATGTAGAATAATCCGGTCGCTCAGGCGGCCGGATTTTTTTATGGGGGAGAAAACTATGGCAACTCAAAAGGTCGACCAATGAGTGTTGATGCGATCATCACGCTGTGCCTGTTGCTGGGTTTTCTCGGTGTTGTGATCAGCGGTCGTCTGGCTGTGGATCTTGCGTTGGCTTTATGTCTGGTGGCGCTATTGGCGCTGGATGTCCTGAGCCCGGGCGAGGCCTTTGCGGGCTTTTCCAATCCTGCACTGTTTATTATTGCCTGTTTCTATATTGTCGCCGCTGCTTTAAAAGAGAGTGGAGCCTTGCACTGGTGGATTATGCGCTGGCTCGGCAATAAGGGCTCTGTAACAGGCGCGATTATGCGCATTATGGCGCCGGTGGCGGCCACCAGTTCGATCATCAGTAATACGCCTGTGGTGGCGATTTTTATCCCCTTGGTTCAAGACTGGGCGCGACGTCATAATCTGTCGGTGTCGAAGTTATTAATTCCACTGAGCTATGCGTCGATTCTGGGCGGCACCTGCACGCTGATTGGGACCAGCACCAATATCCTGATTGTCGGTATGCTGCAAACCACTCCTGAAGCCCAGAGTTTGAGTCTGTTTAGTCCGGCTTTGATTGGTGTGCCGCTGGTGGTCTTGGGTGTCAGCTATTTTTTGTTGGTCGGACATCGGCTGCTGCCAAATCATCGAGGGCTGGTCGAGAGCATTGCCGACAGTCGTGAATATGCGGTGAGTATGCGCGTAGAGGAGGGTGGTCCGCTGGTGGGTATGTCGATTGCCGACGCGGGCTTACGTCATCTGCAATTCAGCTTTTTATCGGAAATTCAAACCATGGGTCGGATTATCCCGGCGGTGAGTCCCCATGAAGTCCTCAGCGGTAATGATATTTTGGTTTTTGTTGGGCAGCCGGAGTCGGTCGGTGAGTTGCGCCAGTTCCGCGGTCTGGCGCCTGCTGAGGGTGAGGTGTTAGAACTCGATGTGCCACAGGGTGCTAGAACGTTGGTCGAAGCGGTGATTAGTCCGGTTTCCAATATGGTTGGCAAGACGGTCAAAGCCTCGGGGTTTAGAACCCTGTTTGGTGGGGTAATTCTCTCGGTGTCACGCAATGGCCAACGTATTAATCAGAAGGTCGGCAGCATTGTGGTTCGCGCGGGTGACACGCTGCTGCTGGAGGCGGCTCGCGGTTTTGTTCAAAGGCATCGCTACAATCGCGATTTTTTGTTACTCAGTCGTCTCGATGACGTCAGTATTCCCGATGTCAGCAAGGCGCCGATTACGCTGGGATTGCTGCTGCTGTTTATTGCAGTGGTAGTGTCTGGCGTTATGTCGTTGGTTGCGGCGTCTCTGTTGCTGGTGACGGCGCTTGCCGCGACGGGCTGTATCTCCAAAGAGTTTGCTCAGCGCAGTATTGATTTCAGAGTGTTGTTAGCCATTGGTGCCTCGCTGGCACTGGGCGTCGCCCTGCAAAAAACCGGACTTGCAGACTCTGCAGCGCAGGGTATTATGCTGCTGGCCGATGGTAATCCGCTGTTGAATCTGTTGCTGCTTTATATTGTTACGGTGATCGCCACTGAGTTAATTACTAACAATGCCGCCGCAGTATTGATGTTTCCAGTGGCCCAGGCGCTGAGTATTGAGTTGGATGCCAGTCTGTTGCCGTTTGTGCTGACCATCATGTTTGCCGCTTCAGCCAGCTTTTTGACCCCCTTTGGTTATCAGACCAATCTGATGGTTCAGGGCCCGGGTGGCTATCAGTTTGGTGATTACTTTCGGGTGGGTATTTGGCTCAGCCTGTTGGTTGGTGCCGCTGTTGTATTGTTGGTACCACTTTTCTGGCCACTCTATTAGAGCTGGTGACAGATTGATAAATTACTCTAGATATACAGGCTATCCTTTTCGGTTAATAAACTAATCTATACTATTTAGCATAACGTTAGCATAACGATCAGCACGGCTGTGCGCACATATAAAACCCATTACAAGAGAGGAATAAATGACAGAATTGACCTGCTTTAAGGCTTACGATATCCGCGGCCAGCTCGGCACCGAATTAAACGAAGAAGTCGCCTACCGCATTGGTCGAGCCTACGCAGAGTTTCTCCAGCCCCAGACGGTTGTTCTTGGCGGTGATGTGCGTTTGACCAGTGAAGCCTTAAAGTTAGCGCTTAGTGATGGCATTCGCGATGCTGGAGCCGATGTGGTGGATATCGGTATGGTGGGAACAGAAGAGGTCTATTTTGCCACGTCACACCTCAATGCCGATGGTGGGATTGAGGTAACGGCCAGTCACAATCCGATTGATTTTAATGGTATGAAGCCTATCCGTGAGGGATCGCGCCCCATTAGCTCGGATACTGGGTTGCTGGATATTAAACGTCTCGCAGAACAAAACAACTTTGCCCCGGTTGCGGTCGACGCACGCGGTGGTTATCAGCAAATTTCGATTCTCGATGCCTATCTCGAACATCTGTTGGGGTATATCGATAACAGCGCAATTACACCGCTAAAATTGGTGATGAACGCAGGCAACGGTGCAGCTGGCCATGTGGTCGATGCGCTCGAACAGCGCTTTGCCGAGCTCAACTTGCCCGTGGAAATGGTGAAAATCTACAACCAGCCGGATGGCACCTTCCCCAACGGTATTCCCAACCCAATTTTGCATGAAAATCGTGCGCCTACTATAGACGCTGTGCTTGAGCACGGCGCCGATTTGGGTATTGCTTGGGACGGCGATTTCGATCGCTGCTTCTTGGTGGACGAAAAGGGCAACTTTATTGAGGGATACTATATTGTTGGGCTGTTGGCAGAGGCTTTTTTGTTGAAGAATCCGGGCGCTAAAATCGTGCATGATCCGCGACTGACCTGGAATACTATCGACGTGGCTGCTGCCAATGGCGGCGAGGCGATTCAGTCAAAGACCGGGCATGCCTTTATCAAAGAGCGGATGCGCGCCGAGGATGCAGTGTACGGCGGCGAGATGAGCGCACATCACTATTTTAGGGATTTCTTTTATTGCGACAGCGGCATGATTCCCTGGCTGTTGGTAATGGAGCTGATCAGTCGCAGCGGCAAGCCACTCTCGGAGTTGGTTAATCAGATGGTCGAGGCTTATCCATCGCCTGGCGAAATTAATCGCAAAATCGCCGATCCCGCTGCGGCTATTCAACGGGTCTACAAGCACTACGAGTCGAGTGCGTTGGCTATCGATGAAACCGATGGTATCTCGATGGAATTTGCTCAGTGGCGGTTTAATTTGCGCATGAGTAACACCGAGCCGGTGATAAGGCTCAATCTTGAAACGCGCGGCGACAGGGCCCTGTTGGCAAAATGCCAGGAAGAGCTGCTTGCACTGCTCGACTAAGGGCAATATGGATCATTAAAATAATCACACAGGATGTTGGATATGGGGAAATGGTTTTTACTTCAGACAAAGTCGAAACAGGAAGTTCGGGCAGTTGAGAACCTTGAGCGTCAGGGAGTTAATTCATTCTGTCCGATGATTCGGGTCGAAAAAATCTTACGGGGTAGCCGTGTGATCAAACAGGAGGCACTGTTTCCCGGGTATCTGTTTGTTAACTTTAATCAGGAGTCGGTCTCATCGATCACTGTGAGATCAACCCGTGGGGTAAGTCGTTTCGTTACCTGTGCTGGTGCGCCGGTCAATGTTCCGGAAACCCTGATCGACCAATTGATGCGGCGCAGTGATTTGACTGATGATGAAGTGGTCTCAGTATTGCCGAAAGAGGGAGACTCACTGCAAATTATCGAAGGACCATTCCGCGGCCTAAATGCAGTATTTTCTCAGTCAGATGGCACTCAGCGAGCTATAGTATTGATCAATATGTTAAATCAACAGGTTTCGGCTTCTCTGCCCTTTAGCAGCCTGGTCGCCAGTAATGATGGCGACTAATTTGGAGGATAGTGCCAGTCTGTAGAGGATCTGCAGCAATTGAATGGAAGCCAGACAACTAACACGGAGCTGTTTAATGAACCACCAACCCCGCTTTTTTTTAACCTTCTTGTCACCTGATTTTTTTCGCTATTTTCTATTCTGCGTTTTATTCAGCGCTGTTGTAGTCGCCGTGGGCGCAATCGCGCAGGAACAGGATAAGTCGATCGAGGCGGCCAGCCAAAGTTTAAAAGAGGCACAACAGCTGTGCGGCAATATCGATGCGCAGGGCAAGCAGCTGGCAAAAAGCGCCGGCTATGATCTGGACAAACTCTGCAACAGTCTAAAGGCAATCAAGTTACCTGATGGTCAGAAATCCACAGAGCCACTCGTGGCCGCGCGAAAAGATCGCGAGTCGAAACCGGATGATAAGTCAGTCGAACAGGCGGCTAGAGGTAAGGGTGGCAATAATAGAGGTGGTGATGAAAATCGAGGCGTTGAAGCTGATAACAACAGGGAACGGTTAGACGAGACCTCCCAAGCACTGCAACCCTTTGGTTATGACCTGTTTGCCGGTGAGCCCAGTAGTTTTCAGCAGGCGTCTCATATTCCCGTGTCTGCGGACTATTTATTAGGTCCCGGCGATACGCTGGAGGTGAGTTTCTATCACAAGCTGAATGAATCTTACAGCCTGGAAATTAATCGCGACGGTTCTATCGACTTCCCTAATCTTGGGCCCATCCATCTGGCTGGCATAACATTCTCTGACGCAAAGGACCTGTTACAGAAGCGTATTCGCAACGAGATGATTGGAGTTGAGGCGAGCATCAGTATGGGCGAGCTGCGCTCAATTCAGGTGTTTTTGCTCGGTGAAGCATATAAACCTGGCAGTTATACCCTGTCAGCACTTTCCACTATTACCAATGCGCTATTTCTCGCCGGTGGTGTCAGCGACATTGCCTCGCTGCGCAACGTTCAGTTAAAGCGCGGTGGCAAGTTGATTGCTAGCCTCGACCTCTATGACCTGTTACTGCAGGGTGATACCTCTCAAGATGTGCAGTTGCAATCTGGTGATGCAATTTATATTCCGACTGTCGACCGAGTTGCTGCAGTGGATGGCGCGGTGCGTCGGCCGGCAATCTATGAGTTAAAGGGCACTGTGACCGCTGAGCAATTGATTGCGTTGGCGGGTGGACTGCAACCCAATGCCTTTGTTCAGCGCGCTCGAATTCACCGTGTTGGCAATAGTGGTTTTATGGCTGTGATCGATATGGACCTGACCACTGCAAAAGGGCTTCGAACACCGATCAAGAGTGGCGACCGCCTGATGATCGATGAGGTGGTAGAAGAACAGGAATCGGTGGTCACAGTATTGGGTCATGTGCATTACCCGGGGAAATTTTTGTGGCGCGATGGCCTGCGTATCTCCGATCTGATCAGCAATGTTAATGCTCTAAAACCCGATGCAGATCTCGACTTCGCGCTGATTCGCCGCGAGACGCCGCCGGTTGGCAAAATAGAGCCGCTGTTTGTCGATCTCGGGGCGGTGCTTGCCGATCCCGATAGCCGCTTTAATCTCCGGCTTTTCCCCAAAGATACGCTGGCTATTTTCTCTAATAAAAAAGACCGCGCAGAGCTGCTGCAAGGGTTTATTGAGGAGCTGCGTCTGCAGGCCAGGTCGGGTGAGATGGCACGCATTGCAGTGATCAATGGCACCGTCAGATCGCCCGGCGAGTATCCCCTGACCACCAACATGACCTTGACTCAATTGATTGCCGCGGCGGGTGGGCTCAATGAAGAGGCCTACACACAGTCTGTTGAATTATCACGCCACGATTACAGCAATAGCGAACAGGTGGAGTCGGACCATTTTAGTCTGAAGCTGGCCGACGCAATCCGTCATCCGGATCAGGATCCTCTGCTGATGCCCTACGATGTGATCTCGGTGCGTACCATTCCGGAATTTCATGAAACGCTGAATATTGAGCTTAAAGGCGAAGTCAAATTTCCCGGGGTCTACACCTTTAAGCGGGGCGAAACCCTGAGTCAGGTGGTTGCACGAGCTGGTGGTTTAACTGCTCTGGCGCACAGTGATGCGGCAGTGTTTACCCGCGAGGATCTGCGTGAGCAGGAGGCCGAGCGGCTAAAAGATCTGCGTGAGCGATTGCGCGCTGAGGTAGCTGCCAGTGGTTTGGAAAAAGCCAATGAAGGTAAGTCGGTTGATGCCGATGAATCTGCACGTATTGTTGAACAGCTCGATGCCAGCACGGCACTGGGACGCTTGGTAGTCGATCTGAGTGCTATTCTCGATGGCTCGGCAGATGATGTCGTGCTTAAAGATGGCGACTTGCTGGTGGTGCCTGAGTTTCGTCAGGAGGTCTCTGTGGTCGGGGAAATACAACATCCTTCAGCGCACTTGTTTGATGCGACTCTTGATATTGATGATTATCTCGAACTCAGTGGCGGCACTAATCGCCGTGCCGACAGTCGGCATATTTATATTGTAAAGGCGGATGGTTCTGTGGCGTTGCCAAAGCGCTCAGGGTGGTTCCGAAATAGGCGAGTCAATATTGATCCGGGCGATACTATTATTGTGCCACTTGATGTGGATCGACGGCGCAAACTAACCGTCTGGAGTGAGGTCAGTCAGATTGTCTATCAGCTAGCGCTGGGCGCGGCGGCGATCAATAGTTTTTGATGGTTTTAAATTATCGCTATCTCACGTTAAGTAATGTAACAGACAAGCGCTAACAGGAGTTTCGCTATGTTGATCAGGGTGCGATCACAACGGGTTAAGGGAAAGAAACAGCAACAGCGAGAGCATAATCCAACGGTATTCAAATCGTATGGAATCATACTGCTGGCAGGGTTATCGTTTCAGTGCTTCAGTTTACCTCTCAGCGCTGAGCCATGGCTCGATACTCGCGATGCCCCTCTGAGGGCAGATATTGAGCGCCTTTCCAGGGCGGGCATTATTTCGGTACCGATCAATACGTGGCCACTGCCCTGGTCGAGTATTATCGACAATCTCGAATCCCAAAGTGATCCAGATGCAGAGTTCCTTCCGCGGCGACAGGCAAGCATTGCCCGCGTGTTGGCTGCAGGCCGTCAGGCAATTAGACTCAATCGGCCACAGCAGTCAATCAGTCTGTCGGGCTCGAATCAGTCGCAGCTACTTCGGCACTTTGGTGACAGTAATCGCGATAAAGGTCAGATTACCGTTCGTCGCAATGGCATGACTGAACACCTGGCCTATAACCTTGAAATCAGCAAAACCCATAATTCATGGGATGGTGATCGGACTCACTTCGACAATAGTTATTTTGGAGTGGTCTGGGGTAACTGGATCGCTATCGTTGGGCACAGCGAAAAATGGTGGGGCCCGGGCTGGGGCAGTAATTTAATCCTGAGTAATAATGCGCGTCCAACCGCAGGTTTAACCCTTCAGCGAAATTACTCAGAACCCTTTGACTTGCCAGTGCTGAGGTATCTTGGCCCCTGGACGAGCAATCTATTTATCTCCGAGCTCGATGATCGGCGCCATATTGATGGCGCCAAACTGGTGGGTATGACCGTTGGTTTTAGGCCATTACAAAATCTGGAAATTAACTTTCGTCGCACGGCTCAATGGGGGGGTGAGGGTCGCCCACAGAGCGCTAAAAGCTTTATTGAGTTGGTGACTGGCATTGCCGATAACTGCGACAACCTGAGTTGTAAGCCAAACGAACCGGGCAATCAACTTGGTGGTATTGATCTGCGCTGGGACATGCCCTGGTTGGACGCATCACTCTATCTGCAGCGAGTCGGTGAAGATGAGGCCGGGGCACTGCCCTCGAAAAGCGCGAGTCAGTATGGCCTGCAGTTTAGTCTCGATAACAGATGGTTGCAGGGTATCGCTTTTGTGGAATTCGACGACACTAGCACCAGTTCATCATCGAGCCGCTATAACGTGCTCTACAATCATCATATATACCAAACAGGTTATCGCTATCAGGGTCGCTCTATCGGTGCGACCTGGGACAATGATTCAGCCGTTACCAGCCTGGGGGTGATCGGTTATTTAACCAGCGGAGACAGTCTTGAAGCGCGACTTAGTGTGGGTGAGTTGAACCGAGATAGTCTCGCATCAGGTAACCCGACACGCCATTCAATCAGCACCCAGGGAAGTCGATTTAAATCCCTGTCGGCAAAGTGGAAGAGGCTGTTTGTCTGGGGCGATCTTGAACTCGAAGGGCGCTACACGGATCGGCTGGTTGATGAGTTTGGTCGTCAGCAGGACAAGTTAAGGCTGAGCGCAACGATTAACTATCAGTTTTAGCCAAGCGAATGTAAAAGACAAAGGATATGTAATACGCAGATGGATACTGTCTCAGACAATCATGACGGGTTATCAGGCCGCAATCGCCGCTATAAAGGTATTGTGCTGGCTGGAGGCTCTGGTACCCGATTGCATCCCATCACATTGGCCGCTTCTAAACAGCAGCTGCCGGTCTACGACAAACCGATGATTTACTATCCACTATCGGTTCTGATGCTTGCCGGTATTCGCGATATTTTAATTATCTCCACGCCAAACGACCTGCCTGGCTTTCAGCGCATGCTTGGTGATGGCAGTCAATTTGGAGTCGCTTTCAGTTATGCCGAACAAGCGTCCCCGGACGGATTGGCTCAGGCGTTTCTGATCGGTGAAGAGTTTATTGCCGACAGCCATGTCGCTCTGGTGCTTGGAGACAATATTTTTTATGGCCCGCAATTTAGTGAAAAGCTCGCTGGCGCCACAGCCCGTCCCACGGGTGCCAGCATCTTTGCTTACCAGGTAAAGGACCCGCAGCGCTTTGGTGTGGTTGAGTTTGACCGCGCGGGGCAAGCGGTCAGTATCGAAGAAAAGCCTGTAGTGGCCAAATCCTCTTATGCCATTACCGGGCTCTATTTTTACGATAATCAGGTCGTCGAGATGGCAAAGCGGATCCAACCCTCCGAGCGCGGCGAACTGGAAATTAGCGATATCAATCGCCTCTATCTGCAGCGCGGAGAACTCAATGTCAATGTTTTGGGCCGCGGCTTTGCCTGGCTCGATACCGGCACCCATGACTCGCTGCTCGAGGCCAGTCAGTTTGTCCAAACCGTTGAACACCGTCAGGGATTAAAAGTTGCCTGTCTCGAAGAAATTGCCTTTCGCCGTGGCTGGATCTGCGCACAGCGGCTTCAGGAGCAGGCCAGTGGATTGGCCAAAACCGGGTATGGCCAATATCTGTTAAAGATAATTGAGGAGGAAGGATGAAAATTATCGAGACAGCTATTTTTGACGCGCTGGTGATAGAGCCCAAAGTCTTCGCGGATAAGCGTGGCTTTTTTCTTGAGACCTGGCACCTTGAGCGTTATCGACAGCAAGCCAATATCACGCTGCCTTTTGTGCAGGACAATCACTCCCGATCGAGCAGGGGAGTCCTGCGTGGGTTGCACTTTCAGAAAACTAAACCCCAGGGCAAGTTGGTGCGGGTCGTGCGTGGAGAGGTATTTGATGTGGCGGTTGATCTGCGTCGAAATTCGCCCACCTATGGCAAATGGCATGGGGTCTGGTTGTCAGAAGATAACCACCGCCAGCTCTGGTTGCCGCCGGGACTGGCTCACGGTTTTCTGGTCACCTCTGAAAGCGCCGATTTTGAATATCAATGCACCGACTATTATGACCCCACAGATGAAGGCTGTCTGATCTGGAACGATCCGGACATTGCCGTCGATTGGCCAATAGCTAATCCACTGTTATCCGATAAGGACAAGTTAGGTTTGAGTTTTCGGGAGTTAAATCGGTGAAACTTTTAATCACCGGCGCTGGGGGACAGTTGGGCTCGGCCTTCAATCGTGAGCTAGGAAAACAAAAGACTATTCACTACAAGGCATATAGCCGCAGCGAAATGGATATTACCGATTCGGATAAAGTGGAATATCTCGTTGCCCGGGAACAGCCTGACTTTATTATCAACACGGCGGCCTACACGCAAGTTGATCTGGCTGAGTCTGAACAACAAAAAGCCTATGCGATTAATCAGACCGGCCCGGCTAATCTTGCGCAGGTTTGTCAGCAGCGGGGGATTGGTCTGGTGCATTTTTCAACTGACTATATCTTTGATGGCCAGCAACAGGGTGCATGGTCTGAAAAGGATGTTCCCGCGCCACTCGGTGTTTATGGCGCCAGCAAGCTGGCGGGTGAGGAAGCGGTGCAGCAAGCCTGTGACCACTATCTGATCTTTCGCACTAGCTGGATGTTTTCTGAATTTGGGCATAACTTTGTTAAAACCATGTTGCGACTGGGCTCAACACAGGAACAGTTATCCGTAGTAGCGGATCAATTTGGCAAACCCACCAATGCAGTGGAAATAGCCACTGTGGTGTTAAAGATTCTCGCGCAAGTCGACAATAAATGGGGTATCTATCATCTCGCTCAGCCCGAGCCGATTAGTTGGCATGGATTTGCCCAGGCGATTTTTAGTGCGGCTAGGCCAATGGTTAAGCAGGCTATTATGGGCCAAGCTGGTACAGAGCGGGCTATTAAAGATCAGGAACTTGAGCGCTTAATGGTTAAGGAGGTTTTGGCTATCCCTGGCAGTGCCTATCCGACACCGGCACAGCGCCCCGCAAATTCGGTGTTAGATTGCAGCAAAGTGGAACAGACTTTTGGAATAAGGTTAAGCAGTTGGCGACAGTCTCTTGCTGATACACTGATTGCCTTAAATTATTCAATAACATGATGGATTACCAACCGAAAAATATTCTGGTCACCGGCGGCGCCGGCTTTATTGGCTGCAACTTTGTCCGGCTGATGCTTGCCCGCTACAGCGATATTCGAATCGTCAATCTGGATAAGCTCACCTATGCAGGGTCAACGGCTAATCTGGATAACCTGCCAGATGAGTCCCGGCACGACTTTATTCAGGGCGATATCTGCGACAGAAACTTGTTGGCCAGCCTTTTAGTGAAGCACCAGATTGATACCATTGTGCACTTTGCTGCCGAGAGCCATGTGGATCGTTCGCTGACCGGCCCCGCTGAATTTATGGCCACCAATATTATAGGTACCTTTACGCTGCTGGACGCCGCCCGTGACTATTGGCAGCAGATTAATGGGCTGGATAAAACGCGCTGCCGCTTTCACCATATCTCTACCGATGAAGTGTATGGGTCTCTTGGCATAGAGGAGCCGGCCTTTAGTGAAATGTCTGTGTATGCGCCTAATTCCCCATACTCAGCGTCCAAAGCCTCGTCCGATTATTTGGTGCGGGCCTGGCATCATAGTTATGGCCTGCCAGTCACCACCAGCAACTGCTCAAATAATTATGGCCCCTATCAAAATCGGGAAAAACTGATTCCCACTGTTATACAAGCCTGTCAGCAACAAACACCCATCCCGCTCTATGGCGATGGCAGCAATGTTCGCGACTGGCTCTTTGTTGATGATCACTGTGCTGCAATCGATGCCGTAGTGCGCCGGGGCAGAGTTGGTGAAACCTACAATATAGGCGGTAACAATGAATACTCTAATATAGAAGTCTGCCGGGTTATCTGCAGGCTGATGGATCAATATCATCCGAGCCACGCACACCATGAAAAACTGATCCAATCGGTTAGCGATCGCCCCGGGCACGACTGGCGCTATGCGATTGATAATACAAAAATTACCTCTGAGCTGGGTTGGCAGCCCTGCGAGACATTTGAGAGTGGGCTGGTAAAGACTCTGGAATGGTACTGTCGTTAATCGTGGCGCTAACCCCGACGTTGACCTCGAATTGCGCTTAATCATTAAATTTAGCCTGAAATATCAGCCTGCCTGTATTTTGCACAGGTTCCTTCCGCAATAATCTTTCTGTACTATCGATTTACCAGCATCGGCTGGCCTCTCTCTTTCCTATACAGGTCTGGTTTTAATGCGCATATGGTCGCTCAAATTTGATAATCCCTTCACTCTTGACCTGCGTGCGCTGGCATTACTGCGTATTGGCCTTGGTGCAATCCTTTTAGCAGACCTGGTTATTCGAGCGCCGGATCTGGCGGTGTGGCTGTCTGACCGGGGTGTTTTCTCCCGAGAGGCGTCAATAGATTTTAATGGGACCTGGCGCTGGTCGTTGTATTGGCTCAACGGCGAGCCTATATGGGCAGGCTTTTTGATGTTACTGGCCGCTGCGTTTGCCTTTTTGTTGATATTTGGGGTGCGTACGCGGTTCGTATCGGTAATGAGCTTTGTCCTGTTGTTATCGCTGCACAACCGAAATCCGCTGTTGTTGCAGGGTGGAGATAACTTATTACTGTTACTGCTGTTTTGGGGCTGCTTTCTGCCTTGGGGTGAGAGGCTGTCGATTGATGCGACGATGGTGAAAAACCCTCGGATGGATAACCGCTATGCTAGCGCTGGAACGGTCGCGCTGGTGGTGCAGGTGCTGTCGGTTTACTTCTTCTCAGCCTTTCTCAAGAGTGGTGATGAATGGGTCAAAGATGGCACTGCGATCTATTATGCTCTGCACAATGACCAGGTGGCGTTTGGATTGGCCGAGTATTGGCGTGACTTGCACTGGCTCACGCAGCCCTTGACTCATTATGTCTGGTGGCTGGAACTGGTCGGCCCATTGCTGGCACTAAGTCCGCTTTTCTTTATCGGATTTCGAACGCTAGCGGTGCTCGCGTTTATTACTCTGGAAATAGGCTTTATTTTTAATCTACGTATTGGGTTGTTTCCCTACGTATCGATAATATCGCTAATAGCTCTTTTGCCAACTGGGTTGCTTGATCGACTCTGGCCAAAACAGCAAGCCAACAGTCCTGAAATACAAATGTATTTTGACAAGCACTGTGCTTTCTGTGAGAAAACCTGCTACTTGCTAAAGTCTATTTTTGGTTTACCCAATGCAGCTATAAGCGCAGCTCAGGACAGTGCGCAGATTGGCCCCATTCTTGAGCGTGAAAACAGCTGGGTGGTAATTGACGCCAAGGGACAGCAGCGATTGCGCTGGTCGGCACTGATTTACGTGATGAGTAATGGCCAGCGATTAACCTGGTTGGGCGCGCTGCTTGAGCATTTTGGCCAGCGTGGCGACAGAATCTATAACTGGATTGGCGATCATCGTCAGCAGTTCGGCAGGCTCACAGGAGTGTTCATGCCCTGGCGCGAAAATTACCCTCGAACTGGTATAACAGGTTCATTGGTTGTTAGTGGACTTACTGTTTTGGTGTTTTGGTATAACCTGGCATCGATTGAGCGTTGGGATCCGGTGCATGGTATTGATACCGGCCTTGGCGTCAATTATCGAGTAGAGCCCCCCACAAAAGCTGCCCCAGTATATGATTGGCTGAGGTTGAATCAGCGCTGGAATATGTTCGCCCCCTGGCCACAAAAGAATGATGGCTGGTTGCTGACCCCTGGAGTATTAAAGAATGGCGAACTGGTTGAGGTCGGCTTTCTTACGCCGCTGGAGTTTTCATTTGAACGGCCGATGTTACACGATATGCAGTTTAAAAATTATCGCTGGCGCAAGTATTTAAACCGACTGCAGATGAAGAAAAACTCAAAATACCGCCTCGCTTATGGATCCTGGTTATGCAGAAGCTGGAATGGGCGATATGAATCTGATCAGCAGTTGACGGCTTTTAATATTTATATGGTAATTGAGCATACTGAGCCACCGGAATACCCGGCAGAAATAAAGGTTGAACTTTTACTGCGGTATCATTGCAGTAATGCCAATCTTGTTAATGAAGCGCAAGTGGATAGGCTGGTTAAGAAAAAAGCTGAAGATACTATTTGATCTGGTATTTAAGTGTAATTTGAATCCTAAGAGGGAGTTGTGCTACCGTTACCACAACTGTATTATGCCAGTTCTGATGATGATTTCCGCTAACTTCGGAGGAAAAAGCATTTTTTTCTTGTTAGCGGGGCTTGCACGGATTATCATGCTGCCGCAAACGATTCACAAATGAATAAACCAAGACGGATTCAATTATGAACAAGAAAAATTTAATCGCTATGACTGTTGCGCTCATGATTGGGTCCTCAGCTACGATCGCTCAGACCAGCTCGTCA
>Ga0255783_10002634_pt1 | contig 17705 bp, 15 predicted proteins | sample 011ome_22_FD_179981 | JGI IMG/M metagenome (GOLD analysis project Ga0255783, IMG submission 179981) | Coastal salt marsh microbial communities from the Groves Creek Marsh, Skidaway Island, Georgia - 011507BT metaG (version 2) | ecosystem: Environmental > Aquatic > Marine > Intertidal zone >... | reverse complement strand
ATTATTACAAATTGTATTGTCATGGGCAGAGCAGAAGCTTTTGCCATGAAAGAAAAACCATTCATTAGTTTTTTAGATGGTTTAGGCAATGGTCTTGGATATAGCATTATCTTGATTGCTGTAGCTGTTGTTAGAGAATTATTTGGAGCAGGAACCTTGATGGGCTATGAGATTTTACCTCTGGTCTCCAATGGTGGCTGGTACCCAGCGAACAATCTTTTATTACTTCCTCCCAGCTCATTTATTTTAATAGGTTTGATGATTTGGGGTATTAGAGCCTATAAAACAGACCAAGTAGAACCAAACGAGTACAAACTCTCACGTCATGCAACTGCACCAGATTTATCTAAGAGAGAGCTAAATGTTTGAACATTATCTTAGTATCTTTATAACCACTGTTTTTATAGAGAATATTGCTCTATCAGTTTTCTTGGGCATGTGTACTTTTATAGCTATTTCAAAAAAAATTGATGCAGCTTTTGGTCTTGGCATTGCAGTTATTGTGGTTTGCTTGATAACTGTTCCGTTAAATAATCTTATTTACAACTCTATTCTTAAAGAAGGAGCTTTAGCATGGGCAGGTTTGCCTGAAGCAAATCTAGAATTTGTCGGATTGATTAGTTACATCGGAGTTATTGCAGCCGCAGTTCAGATTCTTGAGATGTTTCTGGATAGATTTGTTCCTGCTCTCTATAATGCATTAGGAGTATTCCTGCCTCTAATTACCGTTAATTGCGCCATATTAGGAGCTTCATTGTTTATGATTGAGAAAGATTTGAAATTTGGTGAAAGTGTTGTTTACGGTCTTGGAGCAGGCGTTGGATGGGCAATGGCAATTGTTGTATTAGCAGGAATCAGAGAAAAATTAAAATATTCAGATATTCCAGAAGGCCTTCAAGGTCTTGGTGTCACATTTTTAATAGTAGGTTTAATGAGTTTTGGGTTTATGTCATTCGGGGGAATTTCACTATAGGTAATAATTATGCAAATTGATTTATTTTTAGGCGTTCTTTCTTTTACAGGCGTGGTCTTATTATTGGTTACCGTTATCATCGCAGCAAGAAGTCAGCTAGTTAGCTCAGGCGATGTAACCATTGAAATAAATGGCGATTCTTCTAATCCAATAGTTGTTCCGTCCGGCAATAAATTACTTCAGACTCTGGCTGAAAATAAAATTTTTCTTTCATCTGCGTGCGGAGGTGGAGGCACCTGCAGCCAATGTAAATGTCAAATATCTGAGGGTGGCGGATCTATTTTACCAACCGAGGAATCTCATTTTAATTCAAAAGAAAAAAAGGATGGATGGAGACTTTCTTGTCAGGTTGCAGTTAAAAACGATCTTAAAATTACAATTCCTGAAGAGGTTTTTGGAGTTAAAGAGTGGGAGTGTGAAGTTGTTTCTAATGACAATGTCGCAACTTTTATTAAGGAGCTTGTGCTTAAACTTCCAGAAGGCGAAGAGGTTAATTTTAAAGCAGGCGGCTATGTGCAATTAGAGGCTCCTGCATATTCTGACTTAGACTATAAATCTTTTGATGTTGCTGATGAGTATAGAGAGGATTGGGATAAGTTTAAAATATGGGATAACGTTGCAAACAATTCCGAACCTATCATTAGAGCTTATTCAATGGCGAATTATCCTGAAGAAAAAGGAGTGTTAAAATTTAATATTAGAGTAGCAAGTCCACCACCAGGCTCATCTGATATACCTCCTGGCGTTATGTCTTCTTGGACATTCAACCTCAAACCTGGTGACAAGGTAAGAGTATTCGGACCATTTGGCGAATTCTTTGCTAAAAAATCATCAGCTGAAATGGTATTTGTGGGTGGCGGAGCAGGTATGGCCCCAATGAGAGCCCATATTTTTGATCAATTATTAAGAATCAATACTGATAGAAAAATTTCATTTTGGTATGGCGCTAGAAGCCTGAAAGAGATGTTCTACGTAGATGATTTTAATAAACTGGCTGAAACAAATGAGAACTTTGATTGGCATGTTGCATTGTCAGATCCCCAGCCTGAAGATAACTGGGATGGATTGACAGGCTTTATACATCAAGTGCTTTTTGAGGGTTATCTTAAATCTCATAAAGCTCCAGAGGATTGTGAGTTTTATATGTGTGGGCCACCAATGATGAATAAAGCATGTATAGATATGCTGATTAATCTTGGAGTTGAGCCTGAAAATATTATGCTTGACGATTTTGGTGGCTAAATAGCTCATTGAATCGTTTAACTGTATCTAAATTAATTGCTCTATCGGTAGGGTTGATTTGTATATTTTCAGCATACTACTATAACAAATCAGCTACTTATCAAATTTCTGGACCTATATATGGTACCTATTGGCAATTGGTTTCTACAGAGTACATTCCTGATTCTTTAAAACAATCTATCGAGTTTGAGTTAGCTAGAATTGATTTGATAGCCTCAAACTATATAGAGTCTTCTGAGTTATCCAGAATTAATGCAGCTCCAATTGATAAAGAAATAACTATCTCATCCGATATGTATTCTCTTTTAAGTTATGCAGAAAAACTTCATAAGATTACTGATGGTTTTTATGATATCACCATTGGTTCTCTAGTTATTCAGGAAGGTTTTGGGCCTGCAACCACAATGAGTCAAAATACTATTCCAGTTTCCTTGGAAAGATTTGATTTAATCTCAAATAGATCCATTATTAAAAAAGACAATTTTCAATTTGATTTATCCTCCATAGCAAAAGGCTATGCTGTTGATTCAATTGCAAAGCTTCTCATCGACTCTAATAGGAATAATTTTTTAATTGATATAGGTGGTGAAATTATAGTCAACGGATCAAAGCATGGCGCTCCTTGGATCATTGGAATTCAAAATCCATTAATCACGCAAAACCAGTCAATTACGGAGATTATGAGAACTGATTTTTTGGCTGTTGCAACCTCAGGTGAATATAGAAATAAAAAAATTAATGATGCAGGAGATGTCATAAGCCATAGTTTTACACCCATAAACGAACGATCAATTTTAGATCAATCTTATTCAGTAACCGTTGCTTCAGAAGAATCGTCAATGAATGCAGATGCTTGGGCTACAGCTTTGAATGTTCTTGGTCCAGAAAAGGGGATAATTCTTGCAAATGATCACGGTGTTGCAGTTATGTATATAATGGCAAAAGAGAATATTAAAATTAAATCCAAATCATGGAATTATAGTGATTGAGTTTCTAACAGTTTTTTTATTAATAGCGATTTCATTTGCAGCAATTTCAATAGGTGTCATTGTTAAAAATAAACCCATTTCAGGAAGTTGTGGTGGCTTGGCAAATATAGAGGATGGTACGCCCTGCCAAATTTGCGGGCGCACCACCATAGGGGATTGTGAAACTAATTAAAACTGATTCATGGTATTGTCTTTGCCTGATGCTTTAAGAGCAGCTTCTCCAGCAAAGTATTCCTTATGATCATCACCCATATCCGATCCAGCCATATTTTGATGTTTGACACAGGCGATACCTTGACGAATTTCTTTTCTCTGAACGCCTTCGACATAACCTAGCATTCCTTTATCACCAAAATACTCTTTAGCCAGATTGTCTGTGGATAATGCAGCAGTATGGTAAGTTGGTAGTGTTATTAGGTGATGAAAAATTCCTGCTTCTCTAGCAGCATCGGCCTGAAAAGTTTGGATTTTTTTGTCAGCTTCTATACCTAGTTCTGTAGCATCATATTTCTCATTCATTAGATCATCTCTTTCATATGCAGACATATCGTCTCCATTATCTGTCATCGAATCAAATACCTGTTGTCTAAAATTTAAAGTCCAATTAAATGATGGACTGTTGTTGTAGACAAGCTTTGCATTTGGGACAACTTTTTTAATCTCATCCATCATCGCGCCAATTTGTCCTATATGAGGTTTTTCAGTTTCAATCCAAATTAAATCAGCTCCATTTTGTAAGCTGGTAATTGAATCTAAAATACACCTTGCTTCTCCTGTGCCTTCTTTAAACCGATATAAGTTACTTGGGAGTCTTTTTGGCCTGACAACTTTTCCGTTTTGATTAATGAGCACATCGCCATGATTTAAATCAGATGGATCTAATTCTTCTACGTCAAGAAAGGAGTTATATTGATCTCCTAAATCACCAACCTCATGAGTTATAGCGATTTGTTTGGTAAGGCCTGCTCCTAATGAATCGGTTCGAGCTACTATGACTCCATCATCTACTCCAAGCTCTAAGAATGCGTACCTAACAGCATTAATTTTTGCAAGAAAATCAGAGTGGGGTACAGTCACTTTCCCATCTTGGTGGCCGCATTGCTTTTCATCAGAAACCTGATTTTCTATTTGAATACAACATGCACCCGCTTCAATCATTTGTTTAGCCATTAGATAAGTAGCTTCCTCGTTTCCGAAACCTGCATCAATATCTGCAATGATTGGAACTATGTGAGTTTCAAAATTATCAATTTTATCTTGGATTTTGGGCTTGTCAGCTTCTGAAGCATTATCAAGCTCTCTAAACAACCCGCCTAGTTCGCGTGCGTCAGCCTGTCTCAAAAAGGTATAAAGTTCTTTGATTAAAGAGGCAACTGATGTTTTTTCATGCATAGACTGATCGGGTAAAGGGCCGAACTCAGATCTAAGAGCTGCGACCATCCAGCCAGAAAGGTAAAGGTATTTTTTATCAGTAGTGCCAAAATGTTTTTTAATAGATATAAGCTTTTGCTGTCCAATAAATCCATGCCAACAACCTAAAGATTGGGTATAGGCAGATGTATCTGAATCATATGCATCCATATCTCTTCTCATTAGGGAGGCAGTGTACTTAGCAATATCGATACCAGATTTAAATTGGTTTTGAAGTCTCATTCTCGCAGCATACTCAGGCTTAATGGAGCTCCAATTTGGACCACCAAATTCTGGAATAGCATTAAGTTTTTCAACTTCGGATGTAAAATTATTTTTTGACATTAATATACCCCTATATTTATGTAGTGAATTTGAATTTATTAGGAGCTAATTGTCAATATTTATTGTAAATACTTTTAAAACAACATTTATAGACAATATTAATAGTAGTTTAACTACAAGAATTATAATTTTGCCAGTTTAGATGCTATGCCAAGATAGTTTAGCGGGGTTAATTTTTTTAATTTATCTTTAGATTTTGCAGTGATCTTGAGGCCATCTACAATTTTTAGATAAGAATCTTTGTCTATATTTTGGCCTCTAGTTTTAGTTTTGATTTCCTCATAGGCATTATCGTAACCTTCAAGTTTCATAACTATTTGAAGCGCTTCAGCTAAGACTTGCCAATTATCAGCTAATTCTGTTCTAGCTTTTTGTTTATTTGGTTGAATTTTACTTAATCCATTTAAGCTTGAAGTAATCCCAAGATAGCTATATCCAAATCCAACACCTAGATTTCTTAATACAGTTGAATCAGATAGATCTCTTTGAAGTCGAGATTTAGTTAATTTATCTGCAAAAAAACTCATTAATGAATTAGATAATCCAAGATTTCCTTCTGAGTTCTCAAAATCTATTGGATTTACTTTGTGTGGCATAGTGGATGAGCCAACTTCACCATCTTTAAGTTTCAACTTAAATATATCATTGGAGATATAAATCCACATATCTTGGTTTAGATCAATCAAAATATTATTAATTCTTTGAATACAATGAGATATTTCTGCAATACCATCATGAGACTCAATCTGAGTGGTGATAGGATTTTGCTCAACTTTGAATGAGGACAAGAATTTATTAGTTTTGGAGACCCAATCAATATTTACATCAGATAGATTTAAAGTATGAAAGTTACCAGTGGCGCCACCAAACTTAGCCATAGGTTTCATTTTCTTTAGAAGTTCCCTTTGTCTTACCAATCGTTGGTGAAATACTTTTATTTCTTTTCCAATAGTAGAGGGTGAAGCTGCTTGTCCGTGAGTTCTAGCCAACAAGGGTAATGTTGCCCAAGATTTTGATTTAGAATTTAAATCCTTAATAAGAATATCTAGTTTTTTTGTATATATATCTTTAGCATCTCTAATAAGTATCGCGTAAGAGAGTGAATTAACATCCTCACTCGTCAATGCAAAATGAACCAGATTTTGGTATTTCTTAAGGTTGGAAAATTTATTCATTTCCTCTCTAATAAAATATTCAACAGCTTTAACATCATGATTTGTTTTAGATTCAATGGTCTTGATTCTTTTTGCTGATTTGTCATTGAAACTATTTTTGATTGCCAAAAGGTTATTTTTGGCGGCAGAGTAGAGCGGCTTAAAGTTTTTTCCACATCGTGTTGTTAGAAAAATAATCCAATCTATTTCAATTTCAAATCTGGTTTTATTTAAGTTAGATTCTGAGAAATTGTTTGCAAGGTCGATAATTTTTTTACTGTAGCGATTATCTAGAGGGGAAATTAATTCTTGATGTTTCATAATTTGAATTATAGCTAGTCTTTCAATGCTTTTGCTATTATGCCTCCACCTAAACATTCATTATTTTTGTAAAGTACAGCAGACTGACCAGGCGCAATTGCTCTTATTTTTTCTGAAAATAATAACTTCACACCCTTATCCATAAAATGTGCAACACATGAAACGGGTTTACCTCTGTGGCGAACCTGAACCTCGCAATTTAGTTGCTTAGGAACAACTGTTTTATTTATCCATTTCATTTCCTCCATCAACAAACCATCGCTCAGTAACAAATCATTAAATTCACCTTGGCAAACATAAATTTCATTTAGCTCAATATTTTTGTCGTAAACATACCAAGGTAATTCAGGTTTATCCTTGACACCTCCAACATTTAAACCCTGTCTTTGTCCTTGGGTAAAAAGAAGTGCTCCTGGGTGAACCCCAAGAATATTGCCTTCTGAATCTTTAATATTGCCACTCTTAAATTGTATGAATCTTTTGAGAAAGTCTTTTAAGTTTCTTTCTCCCACAAAACAGATGCCAACAGAATCTTTTTTATCATGATTGATGAAGTTATTTTTTTCAGCTATTTCTCTTACTTCAAATTTAGTTAAACCCTCAAGTGGAAACATGCATTTAGCAAATTCTTCACCACTAACTTCGTGTAAAAAATAGGTTTGATCTTTATTAAGATCTTTTGATCTCATTAAAATAGCGTGATCATTTTTATGATTAAGTCTCGCATAATGACCAGTTGCAATATGATCAGCTCCAATTTTTAATGCGTAATCTAAAAAGGATTTAAATTTGATTTCTCTGTTGCATAAGATATCGGGATTTGGAGTTCTTCCTTTTTCATGCTCAGAAAGGAATTCCTTAAAGACTCTCTCCCAATATTCGTCACTAAAGTTAGCTTTATGTAATGGAATATCGAGTTGATCACATACTTTTGATGCATCTGCAAAGTCAACCTCAGATGTACAAACCTCACCAGGCTCATTTTGCCAATTTTGCATAAATAAACCTTGTACCTTAAAACCTTGTTTTTGTAATAAATAGGCTGCCACGGAGGAATCAACTCCACCCGACATTCCGACAACAACTGTTTTATTTTTATTTGTCATATTTTATCTACAAACGCTAATTTTAAAGGTTTTTTTAGAGTATAATTCATCCAAATTTTACAATATATTTTCGTTTGAAAGAGGATAGTATGGGTTATAAGCATATAAAGATACCAGAAGAGGGCTCAAAAATTACATTAGAGAACGGGGTTCTTCAAGTTCCAGATAATCCAATTATCCCATACATTGAAGGTGACGGGATCGGAATAGATATTACACCTGCGATGATAGATGTGGTCGATAGTGCCGTCGAAACAGCATATAAAGGCGCCAAAAAAATATCTTGGATGGAAGTATTTTGTGGCGAAAAATCTACTCAAATATATGATGCAGATACATGGTTACCTGATGAAACTATTGAAGCTCTAAAAGAATATATTGTTAGCATAAAAGGACCCTTGACTACTCCTGTTGGAGGAGGAATCAGATCTTTGAATGTTTCTCTGCGTCAAATTCTTGATCTATATGTTTGCTTAAGACCAATTCGATATTTTGCTGGCGTACCAAGTCCAGTTAAAAATCCATCCCATGTTGATATGGTGATCTTTAGAGAAAACTCTGAAGATATTTATGCTGGCGTGGAGTTTGAAGCAGGATCTCCTGAGTCAGAAGCAATGGTGAAGGTGCTCCAAGAACAATTTGGCGTGACTCAAATAAGATTTCCAACAGAAGTTGGGCTTGGAGTTAAGCCAATATCTAGGCAAGGAACAGAGAGACTTGTTAAGCAAGCTCTTGATTATGCTATCAAGAACGATAGATCCTCAGTAACATTGGTTCATAAAGGCAACATCATGAAATTTACTGAAGGAGCCTTTAGAGACTGGGGCTATGAATTAAGTATGAGCTCATACAATGGAGAGCTTTTAGATGGAGGACCTTGGGTCACGATAAAAAATCCTACCAATGGCAAAAATATAATTGTAAAAGATGTTATTTGCGATGCTTTTTTACAACAAATTTTAACTAGACCAAAAGAATATGATGTTATTGCTACCATGAACCTTAATGGTGATTATGTATCCGATGCATTAGCTGCGTGTGTTGGGGGTATCGGTATCGCTCCAGGAGCAAATATTGGAGATGATTCTGCTTTATTTGAAGCAACCCATGGTACTGCTCCAAAATACGCTGGTCAGGATAAAGTGAATCCAGGCTCATTAATTCTATCAGCGGAAATGATGCTAAGGCACTTGGATTGGGTTGAAGCAGCAGATTTAATTATTTCTTCAATGGAAGCAGCAATTACAGACAAGATGGTCACCTATGATTTTGAACGATTGATGGATGGCGCCAATCTAGTTTCTTGCTCTGGCTTTGCCAAGGAAATGATCAAAAGAATGTGAGGATATCTATGTCTTCAGAATCGTCAAACGGTTCCAATGGTCTAGGTGATACAGGCACAGTTGTCCTAGAGGACAAACCTGATCTTAAAGAACCTCCAATGTACCAAGTTGTTTTATTGAATGATGATTTTACGCCTATGGAATTTGTTGTTTACATCCTTCAAGCTATATTTGGTTATGAGCACGAGAGATCAACTCAAATTATGTTAGCTGTACATACTAAAGGAAAGGGCGTCTGTGGTATATTTCCTAAAGAGATTGCTGAAATGAAATCTCACGAAATTAATGAGATGGCTAAAGCTCATGAGCATCCTCTCATAAGTGAAATCGAACCTTTAACGGATTAATGTTTAGTAAAGAATTAGAACAATCAATTGCAAATTTATTTGACCAAGCTCAAGATCAGAATCTTGAATATCTAACTATTGAGCATCTTTTATTGATGTTAATTTCAGATTTTGAAGTTCGCCAAGCTCTTGAAACAAACGATGTTAACTTAGCAACATTAAGAGAGAATCTCGAAGAGCATGTTCGTGATAATACGCCTACTAAAGTCGATGCAAAAAAACCCGTCCAACCTACTTTGGGATTTCAAAGAGTTCTTCAAAGAGCTGTCTTTCATGTTCAATCGTCAGGGAAGGGCGTTGTCAAACCAATTAATCTATTGGTTGCAATTTTTTCAGAAAAGGAATCTCACTCAGTATTTCTTCTATCTAAACAGGGCATTGGAAGATTGGATATTGTTTCATATATTTCTCACGGAAAACCTGATGAAATTTCAACAGAATCTAACTCTACTGAATCTGACGAGGTGACTGATACGGCCTCAACTAATAATGAATTAGAGTTTTTAATTGATTTAAACCATTTAGCTGAATCAAACAAAGTAGATCAGTTAGTAGGGCGTATAGATGAGGTTGAAAGAATTATCCAAATTCTAGCTAGACGCACTAAAAATAATCCATTACTTGTAGGAGAGTCTGGTGTTGGCAAAACTGCAATAGCAGAAGGCTTGGCTCATTTAATTAATTCCAAAGATACTCCAGAATTCTTACATGAATCTAAATTATATTCTCTAGACATCGGAGCATTAATAGCTGGAACTAAGTACAGAGGTGATTTTGAGAAGAGGCTTAAATCAGTATTAAAATTTTTAGACGAGCAGAGTAATCCTATATTATTTATTGATGAGATTCATACTATTATCGGCGCTGGATCAGCATCAGGTGGGAGCCTCGATGTATCCAATCTTTTAAAACCAGCTCTAGGCAAAGGAAAGCTTAGATGTATTGGCTCGACGACTTTTCAGGAATATAGAGGCGTTTTCAATCAAAATCAGGCCCTTTCTAGAAGGTTTCAAAAAATTGACGTTTTAGAACCATCTGTAGATGAATGTATACAAATACTAGACGGTTTAAAGGGTAATTATGAAGCTCACCACAATGTTAAATATTCAAATGAATCTATTAATTCAGCTGTTACATTATCTAAACGCTTTTTAAATGATAGATTCTTACCTGATAAAGCAATTGATCTGATTGATGAAACTGGAGCTTTGTTGAATATCTCTAGGTCAAATTCTAAAAAAATAACTGTAAAACAGACAGATATTGAAAAAACTATCTCTAAAATCTCAAAAATTCCTGAACAAACTATCTCAAGTCAAGAATCGATCAATTTACAAAAATTAGAATCAGATCTTAAGACAGTAATTTTTGGTCAAGATACAGCTATTAAAAGTTTGGTTAACGCAATTAAATTATCTAGAGCAGGGCTTCGAGATGATAATAAGACCATCGGCTCATTTTTGTTTGCTGGGCCAACAGGCGTTGGAAAAACAGAGATCACCACTCAGCTAGCTCATATTATGGGCATTGAGCTTGTAAGATTTGATATGTCTGAGTATATGGAAAGACACACTGTCTCAAGGTTGATTGGGGCTCCTCCTGGCTATGTAGGCTTTGATCAAGGGGGCCTTCTGACTGAAGCTGTAGTTCAAAACCCACATTGCGTACTTTTACTAGATGAAATTGAAAAGGCTCATCCAGATATATTCAATTTATTGCTTCAAATAATGGATTCTGGGGTTTTAACTGATAACAATGGTCGAAAAGCAGACTTCAGGAATGTCATTGTGGTTATGACTACAAATGCTGGCGCTGACTTATTAGAAAAGAAAAGTATTGGCTTTAGCGATCAATCTAATGAATCAGATGCATTGCTATCGCTCAAGAAACTATTTTCTCCTGAGTTTAGAAATCGATTGGATGAAATCATACAATTCAATTATCTGCCTTTGAAAGTTATATTATCAATTGTTGATAAATTCCTTACAAAACTTCAAGCGCAACTTGATGCTAGGAATGTGGAGCTAATTTACTCGAAAAAAGTTCTAAATTGGATTGCTGAAAATGGCTACAACAAAGAAATGGGTGCAAGACCTATGGAGAGATTTATTACAAATAAAATCAAGAAGCCATTAGTCGATAAGGTTTTATTTGGTGAGCTAAGCAAAGGCGGTCAAATAAAAGTTGATCTAGTTTCTAATGAAGTGAAATTTAGTGCTAAAAAGAAAACAGCTAAATCTAAAGCCTAACGTCCTCTAAAAGTAATTCTTCCTTTTGTTAGATCATATGGAGTCATTTCAACTTTAACTTTATCACCAGTCAAAATCCTAATGTAATGTTTGCGCATTTTGCCAGATATATGAGCTTCAATTATGTGATCATTCTCTAATTTAACCTTAAAGGTAGTATTAGGAAGAGTTTCAATAACCTCACCCTCAAATTCTAAATTGTCTTCTTTTGCCATATTAGTATTTTACACTAATTCATTTAAGTTTAAGTTATTAAATCTACATAAGATTTATTTACATTTATTGGTTTTTGCAAAACAATAAACCATAGGAGATGTTTATGTCAGAAAGTATAAGCGTGTATATGGTAGTTAACTTAACAATCAATGATCGAGATGAATATAGAATATATGAAAAAGGCTTTTTTCCATTCCTAAAGAAATACAATGGAACATTCATAACATTTGATGATTCGCCTATATGTCTTGAAGGAGAGAATCCAAAACAGTTTGATCGTGTAATACTATTTTCTTTCCCATCTGAAGAAGATGCAGATAACTGGTGGGCTGATGAGGGTTATCAAGAGCTTAGCAAACATAGAAGAAACGCTACTAATATAACCCTTCAAAGAGTTAAAGGCATTCCACCAAGATCTTAAAACCTATAATTTAACATAATATATATTATGCGAACCTAATAGTATGTCTTATACCTTAACCCGCCATAAACCTATTTATCGCAGGCTAAACTCTTTAGGTTTGTTTTGTTATTTTTTAACCTGACTCCTCTTACGAAGCTGATTAAATGCCCGCTGCTCATAGCGCATCAACTTGCGGTGAGTATCAAACTTCTCAAACAGCAAGCCCGAAAGGTCATTATCCTTCTGCACCTGCTTGAATCACAAAGCCACTACACTAGCCCTTTCCATAGGGGTTACCGTTGATAGCGGGTCCTCCATCTCACGTACAAAGCTTGCCACCGCCTCGGGTGTCATATCACCCAAACGCTCTTCATTTAACCTGTCTTTATAGGCGCTGTGCTTAGCTTCAGTGACCTGCCTTGCCGTTAATAGCGCCTCGATAATCTTTAAGGCCTCACAAGCTCCTCAATATGACTCAACATTTCTATAGCTAAAATTTTGCGATTGAACTTACTTGCAGCCAATCGACTGTTATTTGCTAGGTCACGATAAAAATTTTTATCATTTTTGATATTTAGCAGGGCTTTAGCAAGTCTATTAGGATTTTCAGGGGGTATAACCAACCCCGCCTTTTGGGTTCTTATAATCTGTGTAGATTCACCCTCAGGAACGGATATAATAATTGGCAAACTCATTGCCATAGATTCAAATATTTTCGATGGAATCACTGTTGAAAATAGCGAAGTATCCTTTAATGAAACTAAAGTAACATCACATAAACTCCAAATCTTTGGCATAATTTCCTTTGCTTGCCTAGGTATCATAACCACATTAGACAGGTCTCTTGCTTTAGCCAACTTCTCTAATCGTGATCTATCAGCACCACCGCCTGCAAACACTATCCTGACATCGTCGTCAGCTTTAAGTAGTTCGGCAGCTTCAATAATGCTATCCAGCGCGTGCGCCAAGCCATGGGTTCCAACATATCCAGCAACAAATTTGCCTTGAAGCTGGAATTCTTCAGCAAACGCCTTATCTTTTTCAGGTAAAGGCTTATATTTGGATAAATCCACACCATTAAGAACGACTTTAATTTTATCGGCTGACACACCTCGATTTTCAAGCTCTAGTTTAAAACTATGTGTTACTGAAATAATTAAATCAGCTTGGCTGTACAAGAGTAATTCTAGCTTCTCAAGAACTTTTATTATCCAACTTCCTTTCATTGCCCCAACGGCTGTAATAGAAGCAGGCCAAATATCACGCAGCTCAAAAACAAAAGGAACACGTTTGAATTTCGCCAAAGCCCAAGCTGTGATAACCGTAAAGAACTGCGGCGAAGTCCCAATTACAACATCTACCTTTCGGGTAAATAAGCCAAAAAACAGGCTAGATAACATGAAAGAAATAAAATCAATTGTGCGTTTTATGAACCCTTCATTAGCTGTGATATAGGTTTTTACTCGCCAAACATTAATTCCTTCAATTTTTTGCTTTGACAACCATTTGTTTTTGTAACCTACAAACACTTTTCCTTCTGGAAAATTTGGCGCACAGGTGATTGCTGTAACTTTGTGACCTTTATCCACCCACTCACGAGTATGCTCAAAAGTTCTTGTTGCTGGGGCATTGCCCTCGGGAGGAAAATTGTCGGTTAAAAAAAGTATATGCATATCAGTTTTTAGACCAGATAAACTCAATATCTAACTGATTCTTATTAAAGTTCAACAACAGCATTTTATTGGGTACTTCTGCGCCAAACTCTGGGTGCCAAAAGGAATCGACAAGCGAAGCAACTTTTCCTTTCAGATTGCTATGTAAAATAAACTCTGTTCCTTCAATTCTCAATAAATTGTCTTCTAGGCTAATGATTAAATCAGGATGAAAATAAAAACGTGATTTTGCATACTTAAATGTTCCTTGTAGTGAATCAGAAACAATAAGACTATTTTCACTAAAAGTTAATTTACGCGTATGAATACACCCACCGAATAATGACTTATAACCATTATGAGAAGCAATTATCTCAATGCTACGATCATTTTTTTGTTCAGTATGTCTGGAAATTATCTCTGCTCGATTGGCAACTCTAAAACCACTCCAAACCTGAGAAGAATCTTTGCCATCAACTTCTACTGTATTATGTGCAGCTGTTTTGCGCTGATTAAGCCGCTTTGTACTCAAACCATATTCAGAAGTGCCTGAATTCACAAATACCCGCTGAGCACTAATGGATAACTCAAAAGACAATGTGTCTGCATGAGCATGGCCAGGGATATAGTCGGGCCCAACTGGTGATGCATCAAATATTAGCTTGTTACCAGCTACTGTGGCACAAATATAACCACTGTTGGCGTTATCAATAATTTGAGTTTTACTAGAATCAAGAGGGCTAATTCCAAACCCCAGTTTTTTGGCATAACTTTCAATCTTTGCTTTTTCTGGAGCAATTCCGTCCGCAGAATCGTTAAAGAAAGATACTCCTCCATCAAGGTGGGTCATTGACTCCATAAAAACCAACATTTTCAGGATATAATACTCTAGTTGAGAAACTAATTTACCAGACACCTGAGTCGGATAAGCCCTACTTAGGTTGAAAATATCCAGCATATCCACCAGTATCAAGGAATGATACATTGGGCTTAATTCAAAATTGGCACCATCCTCAAGAATCTGCTCAGGAATTTCAGTCAATAACCCCTTTTCCGCAATGCTTAACCAGCGTGTATTTTCAAAAATAACGCCGGCAAATAACAATGCTTTTAAATTGACAAAATAGTGATTGCCTAATAAATGCTTTTCGAGGTCATTAGACAAAAAACTCGCTTGTGCGAAGACACTACTGAACAATTGTTTATCTAATTCTAGCCCACCAAGCCAAGCTTTTAGGATATTTACAATCCGCAAGGATGTGGGGTAAGGCTCCCACCCATTGCCATATCCAACTGGATTTTGATCAACCCAACTATTCAATAACTGTAAATGAAAATTGTGCTTTTCTTCAGCATTATCGGAAAGAAGATCTTCAAAATAATGTAAGTTATAAACCCAAAGCTTTGAGGGTGATTCATTATTCCAATCGGCTGGCAAATCAAGTTTCTTAGTGTGGTTTAAAAAATATGCTTCTAATTGACTATCAATTTTGTTGCCATAAAGCGGCAGATGCTTCCATGTTTTTGAACGCTTAGGTTTTGGTTCTTGAAAACTTTCGGTGACCCTTGGTTTTATTAATTTGCGCACTAACCTGAAGTAGATTTGCTGCCACTTTAGATATCGTAGGGTATTAAATAAAAGAAAAAGCTTCCTCATTCGGCGTAGTTGAAATAACCTCAGACTGATTTAATTATTTATTTTCTCAACATTTCTGCAATATCCACAGAAACGCGCGCTACCTCAAAAATTTCATCCTGTGGAATAGGGTTTTCTCTTCCTTCCCTCACGCTCTCAATAAAGGCACCAACACAATTTTCCTGCCCCTTATCCTGCGACCAAAGATTCATCTTGTTAAAGCCTTTCCATCCAAAACCGCGAAGTTTTCTGAAGTTATCCAGTTGGAGCACCGCATTATCACAAAAAATCTCTATACGCTCTTTGGGAAAGGACTTCCCTCCATTGGCAAAGTAATGAATAGATCCCATAGAACCATCCTCAAAGGTAAGTGACATTGAAGCCTTATCTTCAGTTACCTCAACAAAATTATTTTCGCCCATTTTCACAGCATTAAAGGATTTTATTTTCGATCCAACCAAAAAGCGCATCAAATCAATATAATGACACGCCTCACCAATAATACGTCCGCCACCTACTTCAGCATCCTGAGTCCAATGCTCCTTGGGTATTTCACCTGCATTCATTGTCATAATAAACGTTTTAGGTGAAGGCTTGGCATCAAGAAGGCTTTTAATTTTTTGAATATGCGGTGAAAAACGTCGGTTATACCCGACCATTACCATAGACTTCCACTTTTTCTGAGAAGCTTCAATTTTATCAATTTCTTCGTGAGTAAGAGCCAGCGGTTTTTCCACAAAAATATGCTTACCCTTTTCTAAGGCCTGAATGGTTTGAGATGCATGAAGATTGTGCTGTGTAGCAATAACTACGGTATCAACGGCATCATCCAGAGCCTGTTCAATATCAGTGGAGGCAGCTTCAAAGCCATTCTTTTTGCCGTGATGAACCGCACTCATTCCACCGCTAGTTACTAAAGCAGTCAAATTAGCTCCTGCACGCTTAAAAGCGGGTATAAGAACCCTCGATGCGTAATTGCCACCACCGATAAATGCAACATTGCCTTTCTGCGCTCGGCTAGAGCTTTTTTCGCTGAGTTTGACTGTATTTTCTGCTAGTGATTCCGCTGTAGCCCCATGATAATTTAACAGAATACCCAGGGATGACCGGTCATCTAGCTTCTCATAAGCCGCTACAGCATCATCGATTTTAAATCGATGACTTATTAATGGCTTAATATCAATCGAACCTGAAGCCATTAGATCCAAAACAGCCTCAAAATTACGCTGTTCCGTCCAGCGAACGAAACCAAGTGGATAATCCATTCCCTTATCTTCGTAGTCCTCATCATAGCGCCCTGGACCATAGGAGCATGAAACTTGGAAAGTTAGTTCTTTCTCATAAAAGTCAGCTCTACTGAGTTCAAGACCGACAACACCTACCAATACAATTCGTCCTCTTTTGCGACACATCGTTGCCGCTTGATGAACAATATCATTACTCTTTGAGCTTGCTGTTATGATTACAGCATCAACTCCACGCCCACGTGAATAGGCCTCAGCCATAATAATAGGATCTTGTTCTTTTGATAAATCAACCACCTCAGCGCCAAACTGTTTGGCGAGCTCACACTTAGCTGAATCAAAATCTATACCTAAAACCCTGCATCCATTTGCCTTCAAAATCTGAACTGTGAGCAAACCGATCAAACCAAGCCCAGTCACTACTACAGTTTCGCCAACAGTAGGATTCACAAGTCGTATACCTTGCATTGCAATTGCGCCCAAAACGGTAAATGCCGCGGTTTCATCATCTACTTTATCGGGAATAGTAGCCACAAGATTTTTAGGTACACGAACTACTCCTGCATGATGACCATTTGAAACAACACGGGCACCCTTTTCAAAGCCTGTGTCACTGCCATCAAGGACTTTTCCTACATTACAGTAGCCAAGAGGAATAGGCTGATCGAGTTTTGACTTTACAGCATCATACGTTGCCGAAAATCCATCAGTCTTCATCTTTTCTAGCACCATTTTTACCTTATCTGGCTGGGAACGTGCCTTATCAATCCAACCTGCTTTACCAAAGTCAATCAGCATGCGCTCAGTGCCGGCTGAAACCAGTGATTTGATTGTTTTAATAATTACATCGCCGCCCCTTGACTTGGGTGCTGGGCAATCTACCAAGGACGTTTTACCGTTGCCTATATTTTGGAGAATTTGTTTCACAATAGCTCATAAACCTTTTTGTAAAGTTGTATTTTATTTCGACTTTCAGCTAAAACTAACTTAGAACTCAATTTTACCGTAGATCTTAGTCCCTCATCTACCGCGTCCTCGAAATCCTGATAATTGCCGGTTTCAAATATTTTACACC
>Ga0255783_10002625_pt1 | contig 17741 bp, 16 predicted proteins | sample 011ome_22_FD_179981 | JGI IMG/M metagenome (GOLD analysis project Ga0255783, IMG submission 179981) | Coastal salt marsh microbial communities from the Groves Creek Marsh, Skidaway Island, Georgia - 011507BT metaG (version 2) | ecosystem: Environmental > Aquatic > Marine > Intertidal zone >... | reverse complement strand
ACTCGAGCTGCTTAAGTTTTCGCTTGGAAACCCCTAGCGTTCTAGCTTCTTGCTGCAATACCTCCGGAGAAACAATAGCAACTTGGCAGAGCTTTGCGGCTACATCTTGCTGATCTACCTGACGGGTTTCTGTGACAGCTGCTTCGGCATGCGCGCTGAGCCCAAATCCTGCAACCAACACCGACGTCAATAGCGTTGTAAAACCTTTAGATAATGTCTTATTCATCATTTCATCCCTCCTTTATCGCAAATATCGCAAAATCATTCTGGGTGTAACTTATCTTAGAATGCGTTCGCAGCTGTTCAATTGTTTGCTACCTTAGGAACACATTTGCAAAACATTAGCACCAAGGTCAAGAAATCTTTAAAATCTTAACAAAAACTTAATATTTAGTTACGAAGCGAGAACTTCCTGATCGCCTAAGGTTTATTGAGACCATTAGATATGGACAACGACGCTAAGATGAGAAAAGGCTAATAATGTTAAGCAACCTTAATAGCCAGTCGCAGGGACCTGCAACTGGCTTGACTAAAGCCTCTGGCGAACTTAAAAACTTTAGCTACCTTGAGTCAGTTAAGCTTGACCACCCCCTGCAAACCAACGCATCAAAAACACTGTAACAGGGTAACGAAGCACAACTGATCGAAACCAGAGCGTTAAGAGCTAGAACGCAGAGAGATAAGGGCCAGAACGCAGAGAGATAAGGGCTAGAAGGCAGAAAGACAGTGAGATCGAGACTAGAGAGATCTAAGACAGCGCAGTACGCAAAGAGCCATTTAGACAAACGAACAACGTCTTGAGGCGAAACCATCGACACACTCATTACCCGCCCTCCACTTAAACCTAAGGGACTCCGCAGGGGCGTTCACCCCTGCGGGTCACTCGATCAAACTAGAGCTGATACTTTATTTTTACGCTGAGGCTAGACCCAGGGCTCCGCTCGTAAACTGTCACATTGCTCGCACTGATGGTAGTGATATCGTCCAACAGGTTTTGAGCTTTAACTTTGACACTCAACTGTTCTGTTGGGAACCAACTGTAAGTGAAGTCCAGCGAATGGAAAGGTTCTTCAAACTCGTCGGGTGCACCCAAACGCCCCGCCTTGTACAGACGCTCGCCAAAGACATTGTAAATTAATGATGCGGTGTGAGCACCATCATCAGAGTCAAACCCTAGCATGAGGTTCATGAGGAAATCAGAGGCACCTGCCGCGGCTCTGACTTGGTTGGTCGGAGCGTCTGCACGACTACCGGCAACCGTCTCAGAATCTTGGATGGTAGCGTTGCCTTGAATAAAGAACAGTTCACCCAGCTCACCGAGAACACCTAATCTTAAGAGCCCCTCGAGCTCAACGCCCGTCATGGTTGATGACTCAGCATTTATAATACCCCTCGCACGATTGGTATCAGAAGCTGGCAACTCATAGAATTCGATAGGATTGTCGATTTCTTTGTGGAACACCCCAACGGTAAAGCTGTTACCGTCGTCCCATAGAAAGTCTAGTCGGATATCAAAATTGTCAATATCGCTGGGAACAACATCGGGGTTACCAAAGGTCAACTCGTCGGTTAAAGGGTCAACGTAACTCGTTTCCGAGACCTCTCGAAGGTCCGGCCGAATCGCTGTTCGACTCCAACCTACACGCGCTTGAAATTCATCCGCCCACCAGTTGCCGGTATACCCCAAAGTAAGAGAAGGAAACAATTCGCTGTCTTCGAAACTTGCGCGAGACAGAGCCTCTGGATCAGTGGTCACCATCGGTAACTGAACCGAATAACCGAAAAGATTCCAGGGAAGCGCAACCTGTGCATAATCTTCGCGCCGAACCCCCGCTGATATCCGATAAGTTTCGTCTAACCAAATATCAGCCATGGCAAAATAACTCGTGGTCATGGTCGCTGCTAGGTAGCTCCTAGATCCCGCACCTTGAGTCCGAAGCGTAAACTGATTTTCCGGATTCAAGATATTTTCAGTTGAAAAGACTTCGCCAAACCCACCATCAATGGATACATTCGATGATCCCAGACCAAACTCTCTTTGCGCATATTGCCGGGCTTTACGATCAAATTGGTACCCAAAAGCCAACTCAACCATCGTCCGCCCTGTCTCGAAAGGCAAAAGCGCCTTATAACCATAACTTAACGCATCATCTTCAAGGCGAGTGAAGCGAAAATCGGCTGCAGAGCTGTCACGTTGAATAGTTCGACTCAACACAGCAGCAGTTTCTGGATCTGTAACTGTGTCGGAGTTAAAGCTCACGGCATTCGGTATGTCTGTGGAGGCTTCCGACTCTGTATACTGCCAAGTCACAACCAGATCTGAAGGCAGATAATCGAGCACAGGTAACAAAGCACGTGAGTCATCACCCAGGGTGTGCTCCCCGACGAGTTGAATTAACGATAGCTCGCGCTGCTCGAACTCCACACTGGATCGACTAAAGCCAATACCGTCAGACTTGATGCGGTTTTCATTGAAAAAATCTTCGACAGCGGCTTCGTTGTCAGTGTCGCGAATGAACAAGTAAGCAGCACTGACCTCATGCTCACTACCATAGGCGACCCCTACGTTCGCAATACTATTAAGCCGCACAGAACGAGTGGTTCTAGACTCGGTCGAAAATCGCTCTCCCGGGTCGGCGAAGTTATACGTTTTTCGAGCGCGTTGGCGCCAACTTGAATCATACCCTCCGGACAACTGAACGCCCAATTCAAGGTCATCCGTAATCAACCAATTCGTGCCACCTGATACTCGAATGTTTTGATCAAGTTTATCCCCTGTTTCTCGAATATCCACATCGCGATTCAGCAACGTACCAAGCGAAGCATTAATCGCTTGTGCTTCAGCAAAAGAAGCATCAGCTTGGCCATTGGCGTAGAGCGCCGTGAGTATAGAAGCCGCACTTAAATTACCTCGATACTCGTCTGTCGCCTGTAACAGGCCAAGTGGAAGCGCCCGAGTTCCATCGTCTTTACCGAAGTCATCATCACTACCTTCAGGATAGGTAATAAGATTGCCACGGGATTCGGCATTGAAACCTGAACCCAACTCGATACTCAAATTGGCACCCTGGTCGGGAAAAGCAGTTGTACGTACGTCAATCGAACCGCCTGCAAAATTAGCGCGAATGTCGGGCGAAAACGTTTTTTGCACGGACAGACCAGAGACCACAGCGGCCGGGAAAATATCCAGTGGAATCACATTTCTAGTCAAATCAGGAGACGGGATGTAGGCACCGTTTAAGGTAGTTGACGAATATCTTTCGCCTAAACCCCTGACATAAACAAATTTATCAGAGACTAGAGATACACCTGTTATCCGTCGCATTGCGCCAGCGACGGTCGAGTCTCCTAACCGACTGATCGACTCGCTATCGAGTACGTCAACCACTGAATCGGAGTCTCTGCGCTCATTCAACAGCTGCTGGGCCGCATTTAAAAACCTGCCAACCACAACGACTTCTTCGACGCTGTTACTTGATCGCGCGTTCTGGCCTTGGTTCTCTTCCTCCAATGCTAGCGAACTTTTTGGAAAAAGTGCTATCACAATAAAAATAAAGCTTTGAGAATAAATCAACACTCGCGTCTTTAGATTAGACATCATTCCCTTACCTCAATAATTTAGTCGGACCGTTGTACGAACCTCGGCTTGAGGTTCGTACTTGCGGAATGTCGAATGTCTTACTGCTGAAACCAGAAAGTTTGGTCCAAACCGAAGGTCCATCCGGCTGTCCAATCACTGGTTTCGGCGACGGCGCCGAGAATTTCGCGCTCCACGGCTTGTTCAGGAAGCGATGCGTCATTAACTACCACCTCGCTGACGGGCACCGAGTAAAAACCGTTGCCGCCGAACAAAATCAAGTCTGTATTCGCAGCTTGAGTAGGGTCTACTGCCGCTGTTAGATCAGCAAAAACGGTATTGCTGTTAGCCTGCAACCAGTCCGACGCATCATCACCCCCAATGGATTTGTCCGACTTGGTTACCGCCGCAAAAACGGAATCCGAAATGGCAGCATTACCTAACACAAATCCGTCGGAAGCCACGGTATCATCAACTCGGATTGCCCAGTGATCGCCAGCACTCACCTCGTCGCCATAGCCGCCAAACACAACAGCACCGGAGATCGTTGGCCACAGACCTTCACGCAGTCGCAACCCTGCGCCAGGATCATGGGTTCCCTCGCTCGGAGAAAAGATACAAGTAAGACCGGTAATAGATGGGCGAGAATTGAGGCCCCGGGCAAACATATCTTGGATGAAGTCAGCAGACTTGCTGCTGTAAGAGCCGATACCATCAGCCTCTACACAGCGGTTACCATCTGTCTCCTGCTGGATAACCAGCGCATTGGTAACTGATCCGATGTAGCCTTCGTCTACATCAATAGAGTCATCCCTCACATAAACGGCGACAAAGTTTTCAAAATTAACCGCACCACCGAACATTTCTATTCCGTCATCGTAAGTGGAGTAGACCTGCAGATTTTTAATAATTGTATTTCGTCCAACCCCCCCAAAAGAGATGCCATTTAATTCGTCGCCATTGGCCACTTGGGCGCCTGTGTGCTTCACAACAACATACTCTAATCTTCCGGAGCTATCGTCGTCATTGGCGCCACCGTAATACGACTCATCTAGCCCTTCCGCACCCTCGGCAGCAATATTGCACTCACCTACTAGGGCTAAGTCATCACCGCGGGTACCGGTGTATTCACATTTATTGCTGACGCCAAAACCATTGATAACCATGCCGCCCCAGAGTTGCACCTCTTCGGGCCCGGCCGCGCCCTCAACGGCATCTTTGGTTGCGGTGAACGTAATAGGCTTTTCTTTAGTTCCAACGGCAAAAAGTTGGGAGCCTCGGTTAATGATGACGAACTTGGTGTTATCAGGCCATGCCAAGGTCGCGCCAGCTTCGATCGTCAATGTCGGTCCATCGCCACCCTCTGCTATACCAGCGGCAGCGAGTTCTGCTGAGTTTGAATGGGCCTCTCCCACGAACAGGCTTCCGCTAAACACGTGGACGCCACCAGCTGGTAATTCGGGAATCGTGATGTCAGTGGTGATGTTGTTGCCAGCATCAGCAAAAGCCGGCGAATAGGTACAATTTTTCCCGTCAAAATCTCCCTCGATGGTCTGGCCACCAGAATTGACATACGAGGCGCAGGGGTTTTCTTCAGCAACCGGAGCTGCAGTAGTATTGTTAGAATTTGAAACAGAGTTATCGGTCGAGTTGTCCGACGTCGAGGGATTTATATTGATGTCGCCGCTGTCACAGGCCGCAAGGGCCGCACAAAAGGTTAACGTTGCAACAAATCTAGATTTCATGGACTGATCCTAAGGCTCGTTTTAGATTCGGCGCATTATGAAGAGCCAGTACAGCAGCCCGATAAAGACAAAAATAAGAAAAATTAAAATCAGGTTCGAGATGTTAAACCTGGTTAAGAAATCTTTAATTTATTGATGGTTAACTCAGAATTTTCACCACAACTGACAGGCAAATCGGACTCGCCGTCACCGGCAAATGAGGGCAAGAGATGCGAAAACCGAGAAAGAGCGCTCAAAACTGCTTCGAGCAGCTGCAGGCTGTAAGCCCTTAATACAAGGTGCGGACCTTTGCGCCGCGGCGCCTCCAATCGGTTGGCTCGTGTTACCAATTGCCAATCAAAGCGCTACCGCAGCACCACTATTTGGAGCAAAACAGCTCATGCACTTGCTGGAGCCTTTCAGCTTTGCAAGTCGCCGTTGAACCAGTCATCCACAACCCCCTTATTAGCCGTTGAGCTACGGTAAGGATCTCGAACCCAACCGACAAACAGCCGAAACATCAGTCCCTGAACCACGCCGGTCCTACCGCGAAACTTTATTCTGCTCCCGAAGTCGCTCACAGCTTTGGTGCGGAGCTTATTGTCATAGCCGCAAAACCACCCACCAGCGAGGTTAGATCAGGTCTCTCAACTCGGGTCGGCAATTTTCAACAATTGTTTTCCAAGATTTTGACCGGTAAACAATCGCTGCAGCGTATCGGGAATGTTGTCAAACCCTTCCTGCAAGTCTATCTGGTATTTCAGATCACCTGAACCAATCCAACCCAACAATTCAGCGACAGCTTCACCGGCTTGAGCCATATAATCAAGGACGATGAATCCTTCCATTCTCGCTCGCAGGGTAATCAAGTTCATCAGGTTTGCAGGCCCTGGCGTAGGCTCGGTTGCGTTATAGCCAGAGATCCCACCGCACAGCACGATTCGAGCTTTCATATTCATATGATCTAGTGCAGATTCTAAAATATGACCGCCAACATTATCGAAAAACACATCAAACTTAGGGCAAGTTTCCGCGATCGCTGCCCCCACATCCTCCGATTTATAGTCGATTACCTCATCAAAGCCTGCTTCGTTTTTAAGCCAAGCGCACTTATCAGGCCCACCCGCTATACCCACAACCCGGCAGCCTTTAATCCGAGCAATTTGGCCCGCTACTGATCCGGTTGCGCCTGCGGCACCGGATACCAATACCGTTTCACCTGCTTTGGGTGTGCCTAAGTCCAGAAGTCCAAAGTATGCCGTCAGCCCAGTCACGCCCAATACCGATAGCATCATCTCGGGGCTTACACCTTGGGGTACCTTACTTAAGCCCATCGGCCCTTGATTGGGGGCTGCAATCACAAAATCTTGCCAACCACCCGTTGTTTGCACCAAATCACCCGGCGAAAAATCCGGATGATTAGACTGTGCTACCTGCCCTACCGAACCCGCTCGCATGGGTGCACCAATAGCGACAGGCGGCAAATAACTCTCGCGGTCAACCATCCAACCTCTCTGGGTTGGGTCAAAAGACAGAAAAAGATTTCGAACCAAGACCTCGCCGTCACCAGGCTCTGGAATGGGCGTCTCGGCATATTCAAAATTCTCGCGAGACACCATCCCATCAGGACGTCTTGCCAATAACCACTGTCTATTCGTATTCAATCTATTCTCCTCAACATTTTTTGTGTCAGTGTTTTTTTTCTGCACGGCTTGGACGATATCGCTAACAGTTAACGATCCTATTTAGCGGTTCGTGTTTAGCGTCTCTGTTTAACATGTCTATTTAACGTGTCTACTTACCGTATCTATTTAGGGTTTCTGTTTAAGGTGTCTATTTAGGGTTTCTGTTTAACGTTTCTATTTTACGCTTCCGTTTACCGTTTCTATAACAAGGTACGCCAAGGCTCTCTGGTGCGGCCTCAGCTTGGCACCCTGCCTAGCTTATCGCATGATTGGCTCAACTTTAGCACTAACTCGCGCATGTATGTTCTCCGTGCTCAACAAAGAGCACTGACTGCCGCTGCATTTAAGATCTGATAAGTTTCCCGTTTGTTGGTCCTTTTTAGCATTTTGCCCAACACCCTGATGCAAAGTCATATCTAAATCCTTAAAAGCTTCTATACTGCAGGCATGGCTCTTCATGCTCTCATTACCGGCGGATCATCCGGCATCGGCTTCGCTTATGCACAACACCTAAACCGATCAGGCTGGCAGTTATCCTTAGCCGCACAATCGGCACAAAGGCTGAGCGCGGCGAAAAAGCAATTGGGCCCTTCTGCACAAATCTACCCTGTGAACTTAGCAGCGCCTTTAGACGTTGGCCAATTAATTGAAATGGTCGAGGTACCAGATCTTTTGATTGCCAACGCTGGGATTACCCGCTCTGGTGCAGTTGGCAGTATCAGCCAACCGGAATCGGCAGCGCTGCAGTATCTTTTGTGCGGCGGCATCATTGATTTGGTTCAATGGGCAGCGCCAATCATGAAAGCCCGAGGGTCTGGCCGAATCGTGATCATTTCAAGTATCGCCGCCGAGACACCTATGCCAAAGTCATCGATCTATGCGAGCGCCAAAACCGGCGTCACCGCTTATGGCAGATCGATACATCGAGAGCTGAAACCCTTTGGAGTCAATGTCACCGTCAGTCTGCCAGGTTACGTGCGTACCAACCTTCATGCAAAGGCGGGTCTAGATCACTTGATTCGACAAATACCAAGTTGGATGTGGCTCGAACCGGATACGGTGGTGGCAGAGACCGAGAAGGCGTCTCTAGCGAATCGGGAAATCGTGATTCCTGGACGGGTCTATCGCATGACGCGACCATTTTTAGGCTCCCGTCTTGCGGACAATACTTGGCGGCGACTCACCCGGCGTCGCCCGCGAACGTGATCCACCTTTACCCAGAAGCTCTCAGCCGCGCTAAGCTCTAACCGCAACGCATGGTCCAGCCACAATGTCGCGGCGGGATCTGCTTTAAAAGCTCGGGCCTCATGACCTCGATCGATCACGCTGAGTGGCCCTTGATAGTAAATGTTATCTGCTGGAACTTGATTTCTACGTATTAGGACGATTCTGAGTTAACCGTTCAGTGAAGCAACGGCTTTGACGGAAGACCAAAGGTTGGTCACGTCGCATCGCTCATAATGGTAAGCATATCCTGCACCAATATATCGGCGTGCAGGAACGATACCGAATAGACTTCGCGCAAGTTTTTCGCGTCGTCAATTAAGTACACGCGCAACAAGTGTGAAATACTACCAATAATATTCCCTTCAGAATCAACATCTTGTATTATAAACTGATTATAATCTTTAAGAACTTGTGCGAGCGCTTGATCGCTCGGCGTCGTCAAGAACTGCCAATGTTTCGTCTCACTTGCCTCAAATCGATCCGAGTATCGTGCCAATACCTCGGGCGTATCATTGATCCGATCGAAACTGAGCGACAGCAGCTGGACCTTTGTTTGCAAGCGTTCGTCGTTCGCCAATCTTTGCATCACACGATGCAGCACATAGCTCGCTAGCGGACAGCCATTGACATCGCTGCAGGAGGTATACATAAAACTCAACAAAGTCACTTTGCCTTGCATGAGCTGGTGCAAAGTTGTCTTGCGACCGAAACTGTCGATCACCTCAGCATCCGCAGCTCTGCCAATCACAGGCCGCTCGTAACTGCCAACCGGCGGCAATTCAAAACCTAGCGGCCCATAGCCAGGTGCTCGTGGGGCCACTGCGGCCTTGGCCTGATGCGCTTCATGATCGGCAGAAGCCCAAACCTGCCCGCCGACGGCCATCACCAAAAAACAAAGGGCCTGAAAGACCCTTTGGATTACCCCTTGCAGAAGGTTGGCTTTCATTCAAGCCCCACAAATTTGGGAGCGACCTGAGGGACATTCATACCATAAAGCGAATAGGCGCCAAATCGCATTTGATGTGGATAACCTAGTTTCTGATCAATAAAATCGATGGTGTGTTGCAGTGATAGCTCGCCGTCTTTGTGTTCGTAGATCTTAAAATATTGCAAATCTTTGCCAGTGCTTGTGGTCTTATCCCAATTCGCTAGTAACGACGAGGTATAGTACAGCCGTTTGCCGTCCCAGCTCTGAGATACCATATTGACCTGCTCTCCGATCGACACCTCATTGGCAAGGGTTGGCGCAAAAGGATCGCTTATATCAAATAATCGAGTCATGCCATCGTTCCAGGTATTAACCCAGAGCTGTTGATCATCGGCCGAGATGGAGATGTCCACTGGCAAAGGAATTTTTGAGGCATCAGCAATGTCGGCAACCTTCTTTGCATGCCAATCATTATCCTGCTCGTAGATTAACCAAATCTCGCTCGTGAGCGCAGTTGTGGTGAAGCAATAGTTGTTGTTCGACCCCCAGGCGCAGCGGATTTCAAGCGGTGCGCCGGGAACATCCAGGATTTTTTTAGGCTTCCTAGAATGTAGATCCCAAACCACAACGGTGTTGCCAAAGTTCGCCATCGCCTCTGGGCTTGCCATCATCTCACCCAGGTTCATCATGTAGTTGTTCCAACCCGTGAAAGACGACGTCATGAAAATATTCCGTCGAGGCAACGCCCGCACATCATAGCCATAGCCATCAGCATATTTTCCGGACTTCGTTGCGCCGTTCAAGGCACCATCTTTTGGCATCCAGTGGGTCGCGATGTAATCGCCCTCATTGGTGTATTCCACCAACCCGGTTACACCGCCCAAATCAGTGGCATTAGACAGCCCGGTAATAAGAATCCGGCCAGGCAGCGCGTAGGACGTGTGCGGCCCCACAACACCTCCGGATACCTCAACAAAATCCTCAATAGTTTTGTAAAGACTTGGCTTGCGCGGATCGGTATGAACATCAAATATAAAAATCTTATTACTATCCAAGCCACTGGCCCACAAATAGCGCCGATCATCGGTAAACCCTGAGTGGTGCGCTTCGTTGCGTGCCCCTACCGAGAAACTATTTACGACTTCGCCGTAGTCTTCTGCGTTAGGATTGACTGACACGGTGACCAATTTGTCTTGCTCATCGCCCAGACCTTCAACGCCCAATGTCCAGATATAAACGAAATCCTCCTGTCCCACGATTTTCGCCATATAGGGCGACATACAGGTCTCATCGGCTTTTGTCACAAGCGCACCCAGCAGCAAACTCATTACGAGGATTGTTTTCTTCATAGGATAGACTCCAGTTAAATTTCAGCCGTCAAGCGCTAGTCTGCCTGACACTGAGACAACAATAAACCCGGCTTTATGCGATTAGGATATAGGCTTATACCAGAAAAGCACCCGGCACAGCGTGACCACGGCGCCCATACACCAAGCGCGTTAATGTCCTATGGTATGCTCAAACTCCTGGAGGATAGAGCCGCTCTGATCTTATGACCCCTGTCGACTACAGCATCATCGGACTTTACCTTGCCGGCATGTTGGCCCTAGGCGTCTACGCCCAGCTCCAGCAGCGAACTGCCGAAGACTACTATGTTGGTGGCAGACGATTAGGCACCGGATCAATTGCCATCCTGTGGATGGCCTCTTGGATTGGCGGCGCTGTGGTGATTGGTAGTGCCGGACGAGCCCACGAACTTGGGGTTACTGCAATTTGGTACGGCCTCGCGCTCGCTACTGGATGCTTTTTATTTGCGGCTTTGTTTGCCGCCAGAATCAAACGGATTGGCGATATCAATCAACACGTCACTTATCCTGACCTAATTGAAACCAAATTTGACGCTCGGACTCGAGTCGTTGCGACCATTACCACGGCGCTGGCATTCATTGCTTTTGCCGCTGGTCAACTCTCAGCAGCAGCCAGCATCATGCAGGTCATGTTTGATTGGTCATTCGGGATCAGTCTGCTGCTGACGACCTTTGTGGTGGTGGTCTATACCGCCTTTGGAGGGTTTCTGGCCATTACTTATACCGATTGGTTGCAACTAATTTTGCTCGTGCTGGGTGTTGTGGTAATCGGTGTACCAACGGCTGTTATCAGCGGAGGCACCCCCGAGGCGTTATTGGTCTCACTTCCTGATCGGTTTTTCGATCTCGGTGAATGGGGTTGGCCAGCCGTCGCTGCGCTTGTGGTCTCGGTCAGCCTAAGTTTCGTGGTGTCAATGGACAGTTTCACCCGGTGCTACGCTGCCAAGGACGAAACCGCAGCCCGCCGAGGCCCAATGATTGCCGTTATTTTAATCATCGTGATCGCGGCTTCGGCAACCTGGATCGGTCTCACCGCCGCGCACCTTTACCCCGATATTGAGGGCGGCGATCAGGTGCTACCGCAGTTTATCGAAGCGCTGTTTCCCGTCGGATTGAAGGGGCTGATCCTGGTGGGTTTGCTGGCTGCCGTCATGTCGACCGCCGACATTTGCATATTAACGGTCTCGGCAAACGTTTCTCGGGATTTGTATCAGCGATTCGTCAATCCAAGTGTTAGTAACCGAACTTTGCTGAAAATGAGCATCGCCACCTCGCTCGTTGTCGGAGTCTTGGCCGGACTGATGGCTTGGCGCCTGCAGGATGTGATCGATATTCTCTTGATCGGATTTACCATCAATGGCGCTGCCCTGGTGATACCGACCGTCGCTGCACTTTCTTGTCAGTATACCGATGCCACTGCAGCGTTTTGGAGTATGGTCGTAGGCTTGTTGACCGTGCTCTGCTGGCAAGTGATCAATCAAACAAGTCTATTCGACTATAACCTTGACCCGCTTTGGCCAGGTCTTACCGCCGCCTTTACCGTTTTTGTTTTGGGTCATCGTGGTCGTCCACCTTGGCAGCCGCCAACGGGGGTCGTGTGACCACACCTCTCACTTTCGAACGTGCCGACGATGCCAATCTGATTAACTTAGCGGTTGGTCAACCGTCCCCCGACCTAATTCCTCGAGCAGAGCTACAACGTCTGGCTTCTAACGCCCTTTTGCAAGCTCCTGACAGAGCGTTTAATTACGGAGAGCCCCAGGGTGAGCAGCACTTTCGTGATACCCTGGCAGTGTTTCTTAATAGTTTGGGACAGACAAGTTCCCGCCCAGACCGCCTATTTCTCACTGCGGGTTCGTCTCAAGGCTTGGAACTGATCTGCGAACGCTTTACCCGACCTGGCGACGTCATTTTTGTGGAAGATCGTTCCTACTTCCTCGCGCTGCAAATTTTCAAAGATCATCAACTCAACGTCGTCGGAATAAAAACCGACCAAGACGGCATGGATATCGATGCCCTAACAGAAGCGCTCCGACAATCATCACCGCGTCTGCTCTATACCATCCCAACTTATGCAAACCCGACTGGCGCCTGCTTAAGTCTCGAGCGCCGGCGAGCAATTGCAAAACTCAGTCTTACTCATGACTTTTTAGTGCTCGCTGACGAAGCCTACCAATACTTACATTTTGACGATTCACCGCCCCCTGCTTTTAGCGAGCTTTTAGAAGAAGGTCACATTGTCTGTCTCGGCACTTTCTCAAAAATATTGGCACCGGGACTGCGTGCGGGCTGGATCGAAACTAGCCCTAGCATTCTGGCTCGGTTACTTGAGTCTGGCTGGGTGAACAGTGGAGGCGCGATCAATCAATTGACGTCCTATATGGTCGCAGAATGGTTAGATACCGGCGCTCTCGGGCGTCATCTACCTAAGCTACGAGCAACTTTGGAAAGTCGGCAAGTGGCGATGCAGGCTGCCCTCAACCAACACCTTGGGGATCTTGCTGCCTGGACTCCCCCGAAAGGAGGGTATTTTTTCTGGCTAACCCTAAACAAAACACAAGACACGTTAGCACTGTTACCCACTGCCAGAGCTCAAGGGGTCGGCTATCAACCTGGCAGTTTTGCGGGAGACACCTCGGCGCACGGGCATTGCTTACGGCTGAGCTTTGCGGCCTATCCGCCGGAGGCTATTCATCTTGGCGTTGCCCGTCTTCGGGACACCTTATTAGCAACATCGCCCTAGCTTCAAATATGGATGCTGTCTGCGCCCCGAGCTAGCTTACCCAATGTGGGTCACCGACAGATAACGACCAGGTCCTTTTAGCCTCTTTATGCCTATCAGCCGACATCGTAGCCACCAAAACCATGAGCCCGATGCTTGCCAAGCTAAGGCTGCCATGCCCAGCACCCCTTTAAAGCCTGGCGCCGTTTTGTTAGCCTTTGTTTTTTCCGCAAAGTGTCACTTATGAACGCACTAAAATTTATCGGCTTACTGTTTTCTCCCGTCGTCTTTGGTTTGGCCTTTTTTGGACCGTTGATTGCAGAAATGATCGTTTTGCTGGAGCTGTCACTGCCCGTCGGTATACCGCTGTACTGGGGTCTGGCAATGGGCGGGTTGCTCGGGGCCATCGCCCAATGGCGAGGGTCATGGATTTGGGTGAAACCCTCATGAGTCGCGTGACCCTAAGTCGAGCCGAACTCGAGGCGATGTCACCCGACGCCCTCGACGCCCTTGAGCGTCAAATTGCTGGGCGTTATATGCACAGGATCCCTTGGGGCGCTGTTGCTTGGGGCCTTGGCAATCTCGCCCTTTGGCTCGCGCTCTGGCCACTGGTTTTGTTCGATTACCTATCAATCTGGCTTGCTTTTCCCATCGCAACCCTGTCGATCTCCCTGAGTTACCTGCCGTCCCATGAGGCGCAGCACAACATCATCGCCCGAGAAGGCCATCGACTTCGGTGGCTAAACGAATTGGTCGGCCATTTGTCACCGATTCCATTGGCCCAGCCCTATCGAGTATTGCGGGCCACCCACATGGAGCATCACGCACATAGCAACCATCCTGACCTAGATCCTGATTATCCCGTCCATGCACCCAATGATTGGGCTTTTTTAAAAAATAGCCTACTCAGACGTCAACCGGGCGGCAGCTCACAAAAGTCCTATGGTGAGGCGTTAGAAAGAACTGGCAATTCCGCTTTGATGATCGATGCACTTGTCATGAACACCCTATTTGTCGGGGTACTGTTCAGTATGGCCTGGACCGGTCATGCGATAGAAGCAGCGTTGCTATGGTGGCTACCTCGACACATCGCACTAACCTATATTCAGTACTACTTGAGCTGGGCGCCACACCACCCCGGTATTCGCCAAGAACGCTATGGCCAGACCCGTGCCTTTAAAAGCCAGCTAGGCAATCTTTTGAGTATGGGTATGCAATATCACATAGTGCACCATCTCTACCCGAGAATCCCGCTCAGCAGCACGCCTGCAGCCTTCCGCGATCTAAAGGACATCCTTGCGCTTAAGGGCTGCGATATTGGTGGCTGGGAGACAACAGAGGCGAAAAGAGACGGCGGCAAATAAATCACTGCCTTTCGCACGATGTGACAGACCAAAACTGCCATCGATTCCTGTTTAAAAAAGGAACAGCCGCCCAGCTCGGTGCGCCTAACTATATCTACTTCGCCCATAGGCGCTGGTCGCTTGGCGATGTATACCACCCGACAAAAGATCGTCTTTAAGAGAAGCTAATTGAGAGAAACTAAGTGAAAGAAACTAAGTGAGAGAAGCTAACTGTGTTGAAGGCATCTTCGGGCACGTTAGTAACTTTATCTCGTTTGTGACAACTTATAGACCAAAAGCATCCGCCAACGCCGCGGTAACGCCTTGCGCTAGACGTTGACTCACCCGCGCCTCGGGGAAAAACCCCTCCGCAGCGTGATAGACGCCAGGCCAAACAGCAAGTGTACAGGCGACTCCCGCGGCATTTAATCGCATCGCGTAAGCAACGTCTTCATCAAAAAATAAGTCCTCTGTACCTACACAAATATAGCTTTTGGGTAGACCTTCCAAAGACTTAGCTCGCGTAGCCGCTGCATAGGGCGAGGCGTTAGCGCCCGGGATTCCATCTAAATACATCTCCCAGGCGGCAAATGAGGTATCTCGCTTCCAGACGGGATGATTTTCGATCGTGCCTGAAGCGGTTGCGTGTAAATTATCGATCATCGGATAGAGCAATAACTGTAACTTTAACGGCGGGCCACCAGCATCTCGAGATTTCAAGGCGAGCCCAGCTGCTAAACCTGCACCAGCGCTGGCACCCCCAATGGCCAACTGCTCAGTATCGATCCCCAACGCTGCAGCTGCTGTTGGCAACCATTTTAGTACTTGCCAACAGTCCTCTAGCCCGGCAGGAAACGGATACTCCGGCGCTAGCCGATAGTCCACCGATACCACGGTGATGTCGAGATCCCGTGCAAAACGCTTGGCCCTGACATCTTCAGCCCGACCCAAAATATAACCTCCGCCGTGAATCCAAAGAAGACAGGGCTGATTCGGCCGGTTGCTTTTACGATAAATCATAACCCGAGTTTTAAGCGACGGTGATTCAACCCATTGCTCTGCTTCTAAAACGGGCACATCAATAATCGGGACCAATCCCTCTTCAAGCAGCGCTCTAATCTTCTCGATGTTATCCCGGCGAATATCCAGTGCGTTGTGTTCCGTTTTACCGTCTTTGAGCTCTGGATCTATGCGATCTAAATCAAGCTTCACCTTGGCCTCCTTGATTTACCTGTATCGGGCGCAGGGCCCATCAATTCATTGTTTTTGAATCTGCCGCGATTACCGGCTGGTCATCAACGAGTGATTGTCTATCAAGCCTACCAAACCCATCGCCTTGTGTTAGCGCTTGCGGGTTGGAAACTGCAACACTTTCGCAGCCAGCTGCTTTAGACCTCGCTTGGGCGCTGCCAAAGCACGCAATGACTGACTCATTTTGGGTAACAGTTCATCAAACAACTGCCAATCCTGTACTTGGCTATCCGCAACCATGGCAACTAATTCAGCACCGGCCTCTCCTTGAAGATTGGCTTTACAAAAAGCGCGACCCAATTCATTGCAATGTTCTGCGCAGAGCTCTCCGTCCAGCACAGTCGTCAAGAATTCAGCACCTTTCAGGTCTTGCATTTTTAGACGCGCTACCGCCGAACCGTGTCTAGCAACAAGCACATTGTCGAGCAGATCTCGGCTGGCCAGGAACGCAACGATAACCCCAAGGAGCTGAGTGTTGTCCTGCTCTCTTCCAAATTGAACCGTTGCGTAAACCTCAGACATCATTACCCTCTTCTACCACGGCCCTTCCTCAACGCTGCTAATCCTTAGCACGCCTTCGTGCTGGGGGCTATTTTGCGGACGCTATAAGCCTTCAGTTAATTTACGCATGCCAGCACCCAGACTCATAAGCTGCTGGCGCAAGATAAATCGATCCCAACCGATACAAAAGTGCTTCACCCCAAGATCGATGTAACGTTTCGCTTGCTCAACACTCCCAAGCTCAATTCTTGGCGCAATACCGTATGCTAGCGATTTTTCAATAACCTGCGCCTCAAAGGGGCGAATGGCGGCGCTGTGCTGAAGGCTTGGCGTACCTTTTGAGAAACTAAAATCTGCGGGTCCCCATTGGGTCATATCTACTTTCAGCGCCTTAGCTACAGTGAGGATCTCATCGAGCGCATCAAAAGCCACAGATTTCTCAATCATGATGCAAAACACTGTCGCAGATAGATCTTCTAAATAAGCCTCAGTATCGTAACTGCTGAGCGCCGGTCGTCGCAGCTTAACGCCCATGTGACCGCCAGTTCCAGGCTGGTCCGGTCTAATAATTTGATGGGCATTGACTACATCTTCCGGAGTTCTGATATCGGTAAAGAGTACTGCTTTAAAACCGGCCCCGAGCGCACCCTGGGCCACAAATGCCTGGGAAGCTTGGTCAGGTTTAATCATTAGAGGCAGCCCTCCAGCTTGGGCTGCTCGCGCCATGTGATACAGCAGCGGCAGATCAAAGGCAGAATATTCAGCGGTGAATTCGCCGTAGTCGAATAACTGGGTATCGCCAATTAACTCAGGAATATCTGGGTCATTAAACATAAAATGGGTGCCCAAGGTGGGGCGCCCTTCCTCCAGAGCTGACCGAAATGTATTGCTTTGAATCATAGTGATTTAGGCCTTAATTCCTCTCACCGCACCCACCGGTGGCGCTGGCGAGCCAAGCAGAAGTTTCGTCAGTTTGTTCCGACCCCAACATGAACTTGCTAGGCAACGCCTGCATCTAGCGTATTCGACGTCCATCTGAGGCTCGACTATCTTGATCAGAGCCGCGGGACATGCCACTGCGAATCATCTCGACAAACCCTTCACGTTCACACCGGTCCATTTGACACCGTACGTCCCAAGTAACGCCGTCGACCCAAACATAACGAGCAACACCCTGTCTTTGACCACGTTCAAATCTACCTTCGTACCGATCGCCGTTATTTTGCGAACCTCTACCTCCATACACCATAACACCCTGGCCGTGGGGCAGGCCCATAGCGATCTCTCCCGTGTAACGGTCACCATTGCTAAAGACCATGGTGCCCCTACCATGGGGTTGATGATTGACAAGCGGGCCCTGAAACACAGTGCCCTTACCATCTCGCCATTCCGCAAAACCATTCAAACGGTCTCGTA
>Ga0255783_10002623_pt1 | contig 17753 bp, 17 predicted proteins | sample 011ome_22_FD_179981 | JGI IMG/M metagenome (GOLD analysis project Ga0255783, IMG submission 179981) | Coastal salt marsh microbial communities from the Groves Creek Marsh, Skidaway Island, Georgia - 011507BT metaG (version 2) | ecosystem: Environmental > Aquatic > Marine > Intertidal zone >... | reverse complement strand
CGCACATTTTGCGAACTCCACGTGCTCACGACGGAAGATTTCACAAGCATACTCGAATTCGCGCCTGAAATAGAAGAGTACATGATTCGCGCGAGACTTGAACTGTTCAGCGATTGCGAGCCAACTGATGCGAGACATTCAGCCTCACCGAGCGCTGACGACGTCGCCGGAAATATCAGCGACGAAAACACCAAAGAAGCCGCTATCCGCCGACGCCTCACACTCAACCGTGCCATACGCCGAGAGCGACTCGGCACTCAAGCCGCCGAGCTCGTGTCGCTCAATGCCGCAAACGACCTCTCCGACCGACTCGACCGCATCGAGTCTGCTCTCAACGATATCCGTCGATCATCCAGAGTCGTTCGGAAATTGTAACACCACATCCCACTTCCTTCTCGCGTCCGAAACGCGCACCATCGCGTCGGAAAGTGCGCGCATATGTCGAACAAAGCCTCACATGTTCATTTTCCAGGCGCGCAGCCGCCATACGCGCGCGCGCACAAAGACAACGCCATATCGCGCCGCTTGCGCTTCGCGCCGCCTCGCGCACGCGCCGGACGCACACACGCACGCGCCCTCGGCCGTTTCCCTCGCACGCCACGCGCTCTCGATGTCTTTCGCGCGCGCTCACGCGCCACTTCGTTCGTCGCTGGGTCACCCAGCGGCGAGCACCACTGACGGCGGACGACGCCGGCTCACCACCCGCGCGCGTCCGCATCGCGTCGCTCGCGCCGTCATCGCCGACGATGACGTCGATGACGTCGATGCTGACGCGCAGGCGCGCAAGATGGCCATCGAGTTCGCCGTCATCGCCGACGACACGCGCGCGGTGGAGGTGCAAGTGCTCAAGACGCCCAAGGATGTGTACTTTGCGCGGTATTTAGTACTCGCCACCGCATTTAACCGTCCGCAGATGAACGCATGCTGCGCAAAGATGCGTGATTTGGCGAATGATGATTATGGGTTGTGTATATCAAAGTCTGCGGCAAATCAAGGGGATTGGGTGTGCTTGGATTGCGCGGATGTCGTCGTGCACGTGTTTACGCCGAGCTCGCGGACGCATTACGATTTAGATTCATTGTATAAGAAGGCGACGAGTGTGGAGTTACCATTCGTAACGGAGACTCGGAATGGAAAGCAGGATGAGTTTGAGTACGAAGACGACGAGGACGATGAAGAAGATGAGTTTGAGGATGATGAATTCGAGGTTTTCACGTGAAGAGGTTTCAGTCGTTTGATGTTGAGCGCCGCGACGCCAAAGAAGAAGAAGACCACGACACAGTGTGACGCATTCAGCGTTCAACGCAGAGTTTGATATTTGGGGTAGTTGAGTAATTATTTTTATCTTGTAATCACGCATGTTTTCACGCCGCCGGCGATCAACACACATAAAAGTCGGACAGTCGCACAGCCGTCGCTTTATTCGTTGGCGCGCTTTTTGCGCGCGCACGTCGATATGGTGATCCCGACCCCGGTGCTCACCGCATCGCTCGCGCTCACGACCACCATCGCTGCTTTTGCCACGCGTTCGCTCGCCAAGACCAAGGCTGACCTCGACGCCGCGCAGGTTGACAGGCTGAGACTTCAACAGACGCTCCGCGCGCGCTCGGCGCCGCCTCCCGCGACGGATGTCTTCAAGCCCATCGCCACCGCTCGTTCGTGCTTTAGCCGACGCAACGGCACACCGCGACAAGGCGGTGCACTCGTCCCGAGCGCGCGATGCGAAATCACCATCGATAGCTCGCTGCCGAGGCATTTACTTGAAGGCTTGAGTGAGTACTCGCACGCGTGGGTCGTGTACGTGTTCCACGCTAACACCAACCTCGCCGGTACGAAGACTGGTGGGAAAGCCAAGGGTAAGGTGAGCGTGCCGAGGCTCGACGGTGGGCGTGTCGGGGTGCTGGCGACGCGGACGCCGCATAGACCAGTGCCGGTGGGGTTGTCCGTGGGCGCCATCGTGACCGTCGACGCTGCCCGCGGTAAATTAGTGCTCGGAGGCATAGATCTCGTAGATGGCACGCCAGTGTTGGATATCAAGCCGTATGTGCCATTTTGTGATTCCATTCCTGGGGCCACGGCGCCGGATTGGGTTGGACGAGAGGCGGTAGGAAAGGATGAGCCGCTGAAAATCGCCCGCGTGGACGTGGCGGCTCGAGCCGAGGCGCCGATGTCGAGTTCGTTTACGCGAAGCGCGGCGAGTAAGCTATATGATAACGTCGGTGAGTTCATCGAGTTTGTCAAGGAGGTGTTGTCGTATGACATACGTTCGATTCGTGAGCGTAACGCGCCTCTGGAAAAACGTAAATTTGAGACGTATCGCGTGGTGTTGTGTGACGTGGAAATCGAGTACACTATTAGTGACGAACGCGTCGTAGAGATCATAGGCGCGCAGGCGGTCAAACGCGAGGTTTGGGATGACCTCGAACGCGCGCGGGCTGAGAGATGGGCGAATGAGGAGTGAAAGTGATGATATTAGGTGCGATAGAAGAGATTTCTTGTTGGAAATACATTTTTTTAGTTCTGTACGGTACGCGTATCCGTCTCCATCGACTGCCTAAAGCAACATCGTCATCGGATCCTCTAGATAACCTTTGAATGCAGCAAGCCACTGCGCACCTACGGCGCCATCCACCACGCGATGGTCGCAACTCAACGTCGCGCTCATCACGAGAACTTCCTCGTACCCGGCGTCCGTCTTGACGACTTCCTTTCTAGTGCCACCGACAGCCAGAATGGCAGCTTGCGGCGGATTCACAATCGCCGCGAATGATTTTACGCCAAACATACCCAAGTTGCTAATAGTAAACGTTCCTCCTGTCATATCTTGCGGCGTGAGCGAACCTTCTCGAGCCCGTCCAGCGAGCGCCTTGACTTCAGAGCTAATCGACTTCAAGCCCAAGCAACACGCTGAACGCACGATGGGCACCATAAGCCCACGCTCGGTTTGTACGGCGACAGAAATATCGGCTTTTTTATACTTGCGAATCTTATCTCCCAACCAGCTCGCGTTGACATCAGGCACGGCGAGCAAAGATTTGGCGCTCGCCTTGACGATGAAATCGTTGACGCTAATCTTAGCTCCAGCCGCAGCCTTGTCGTCAGCGAGCTGCTTATTCAACGTTTGTCGGATATCCATGCACTTGTCCATACGAATATCTACCGTGAGATAGAAATGCGGCACTTGCTGCTTACTCTCCGTCAAACGCTGCGCCGTCACGCGCTTGATGGCGCTCACACTCGTGTCCTCAAACTCTGGGAAAAACTTACTCAACGGATGCTCCTCCACGACTGTGCGCACCGCAGCGGCACCAGCGTGATCTTCCGCGCGCGCGTGTTCAACATCGTCAGCAATGATGCGCCCGTTAGGGCCACTTCCACGAATATTCTCCAAACGTACGCCGCGATCCGCCGCCAACCGTCTCGCCAGCGGCGACGCGAACACGCGCTCACCTTCACGCCGCGCGCCCATCGTCGCCGCTCGGCTCGCACTCGACACCGGTGCACTCGACGCCATCGGTGCCGACGCACGCACACCACCCACCACCTCCGCCGAGGCCTCCGCGCTCGCGCCCGCCTCCGCGCTCGAAGACTCGGCCACGTACGACGCAAACGCCCCGACGTCCCCGGCGTCCTCAACCATCACACACACCGCCCTTCCAACCTCAACATCCGTCGCACCCTCCTTCACTAACACCGCCGCAACGTATCCATCATCCGTCGCCTCCATCACCATTGTCGCTTTATCCGTCTCGACATCCGCGAGCGCGTCCCCGCTCGCGATCGACGCGCCGACGTCCACGTGCCATTTCACGATCCCACCGTGCGTCATCGTCGGCGACAGCGCCGGCATGGGTATAATCGTGTGCGGCGGGTAGCTCGACGCCACGTACGCGCGACGCGACGACGATACCGGCGCGATGCGTGCCACTGCGCCCGCGAAAGACTTGAGCGTTGATGATGATGATGATGATGATGATGCCGCCGATGATGATGATGCCGTCGCGAGCGCCGTTCTGGCGCGCGCGACGACCGCGCGCGCGCATCGACGCGCGGCAGACATGGCGTGCGAGCTCGTCGAGCGCGTTCGAGCGCGGAAACGCGCGGACGTGTGCGGGGCGCGGCGGGGCGCGCGGCGATGTGCCGGGGCACAGGTCAAAACACCCGGGTGTATGGGGGGGCATGTCTACGCGTCGCGGTGGCGCATCCTTGACGGCTACATTCGATCGTTTCGATGCGTTTCAATAGTCTACTAGCTAAGTGATGCGCTTGTCGCTATGCAACGCCCGCGGTTGGCGCACATTAGGTGTGAGACGCGGCGGAGACGGGGATTGGGACGGCGCCGAGAGCGGCGGCTGGGCGCGGCTGGGCGCGGCTCGACGGGCGGACGGCGAGGTCATCATGACGGTTTCGCGCGCGATGGCGGCAACGCGGGCTTCACGCGAGGCGTGATGATTGGCGCCGCACCATCGGCGTCGTTTGCGGCGGTATTCGCGCGTGGAGGTGGTGTGGGCGGGGAGATTTCGACCCGCGCGAGTCGACTCGAGACGCTCGCCGACGACGACTGCCCGCGGCTGACTCGAATCTCAATCTCTTTTGACGCGTCGAACGGATGAAATTTCGGCGCGGTCGACGCTAACGCCGTCGTCGCATCGTCGCGCTCGCGCGTCGCTCGCGCGACCGCGGCGCGGCGCCATTCTTTCGTCAGCGCGTCCGCGCCGCCGCCCAAGACTCGAACGTCATCCCCGCCGACAACCACCGCCCCGCACACGCGCGTCGTCATCGCTCGCCTGAACGTAATCTTCACCCCTGGTCGTACGTCATCAATCGTACTGATATCCGTCAACCGTTCGCGTTCGATCGCCGCGAGCGCGTCGCCCGCGGCGCTAATCAGCGTCAACTTTAACACTCTCCCGCGCGCCGTCGTCCCGGCGTCAGCTCCACGCGCGCTCGCGGCGCAATCCACGACGTCCATCACTTGCCACGCATCTGCGAGCGAACACGACGTCGCCCCGTCGCCATCACCGTCGCCGTCGTCGTCGCCAACGTCGTCGCCAACGTCGCGAAGGTCGCGAAAAAGCCAACCGTCCATGGCCATCGACACCACCGCGTTCACGCGCGCGCGCAGCGCCCTCGCGCCCGCGCCGACGCGACGACGACGCGCGTGCGTTTCACCGTGTGCGTCCTGCGCGCGCGGGCGCGCTCGCGCGTGGGCACCTCGACGCGGTGCGCCGACGTGTAGCGCGTCACAGTTGGGCGCGCGTCATCTTGTAATCAATGTCCACGCGACGACGACGCGAATCAGCGAGCGCGAGCGCGCCCGCGCGCGCGGATGACGACGATGATGACGAGTCCGATGGCGTCGCGCGCGCGCGGGAGGCGTCGAGCGCGTCGCGCGGGCGTCAGGCGCGACGAGGCGCGGCGACACCGTTGGTGACTGTTGAAACTTCAGACGATGATGATGATGATGTTGACAACGACGACGACGATGGGATGGATTCGCGCGCACGAATACATGGACGTCAAAGTATCCCGTTTATCGTGGCGACGGCGTGCGTGACGGCGACCGCGCTCGTGGCTGTGGTGCTTCAAAGCATCAGCTTGCGTTTGAATGCGTTTGCGGTGGCGTCGGCGCGCGTGAGCCAAACGCACGTGGATTTAGCTCCCATGACGCGTCGATTGCGAGACGTTGAGCATGCGATGAAGAAATGTGAAGAGCGTGATGCTGGACGAGCGTCGACGATGCGGGAGTTGAGGCATGAGATGGATAAATATGCGAAAGGGGTGTCTCCTTTGGAAGCCGCCGTCGACGCGTTGAAAGTGAGTCAACGGGACGTCGTTAAAATGGTGCAGGTTGATGAATTGAAGAAGCAAATCGCCACGCTCGCGACAATGTCGCAGAAGAGTAATAACGCCAACAGTGGATTGCTTAAAAAGGCATCGTCAAAGGTGTCTGAGACGGATTTCAAAGCGCTGGAAGCCGCCGTCGACGCGTTGCGAGGCGCGCAGGACAAGTACGTCACGCGCGACGCGTTGAGCGCGCTCACTGCCGTGGATGTCGCGACAGAGAAGCAATTGAAGACGTTGAATGATGAACTCGCGACTGCGACCGCGCAATTGAAGGCGTTCAAAACATCGTCGGCGAAAGATCTCGCGGCGTTCAGTTCCGCTACGTCGAGCGACGTGAAAGACATGTTGGCGCAAATCAGTGCGCTCTCTGGATCTGTGGATACACTTAGCAAGAGTCAAAATGACTTTGCTAGAATGTCGCATATTGATGAACTAAAGAGGCAGATCGACGCGCTTTCAACGAGCTTGCAAACGAAGAAGTCGGGCGGATTCTTCAAAAAGACGCCCGCCCAAATCGCCCAAGTTTCGAACGCGCAAATTACCGCAATACAAAACACTATTGATGCTTTGAAAAAAGCGCAGGGAGAGTTCGTAACTGCGACACAGCTCAATGGTATTGACAGCGATATTAGTGCGATTAAAAAGAATCAGGCAGGGTTTGCAAAGTCGGGCGATTTGAAGAAGCTCGAGGCTCGCATCGCCGCCACCCCGGCTCCACAGTCGGCTGATTTCACCTCGTTAGAGAAGCACATGACGGAACGCGTCGATCAGTACATGAAATCCTTACCGCGCACGATGCCGAAAAGCATATTTTCGAAAAGCGCGGATGTGTCATCAAACTTGTGGTATGCTGACCGCACAGGTCGTCCTGATTACGCGCTCGCGTCTGGCGGCGGACGCGTCGTCGCGCACTCTCCTATTTCACCTTTTGTTGCCCGTGGCGATGGCCCCATAACCGCCGCACTGACTTACTTGCGATCTGGTGTGCATCCGAGAAGTGATGACTGGCTGTTAACGCCATCATTAGAGCAACCCGGCGATTGCTTGGCTTTGCATTCGCCGACTGGTTTCATCGACGTTCGACTTCGCCAGCCAATCACGATTGCCGCGGTTACCCTTGAACACTCGGATAGTTTGGTTGCCTACGACACGCACAGCGCACCAAAAGATTTTGGAATTTTCGGCTGGCTCAGTAACACGAAGAAGAGCAAGGTACCCAAGTCTATGATGCCGTTAGGAAATTTTTCATACTCTGTGGATCTCGGCGCAGTGCAAACGTTTGATGTCGAGGAGCCTCAAGTCGTAGATCACGTGCGCTTATTCGTCAAAAATAATCACGGTCACAAAGGCTGGACGTGCGTGTATCGCTTCCGTGTGCACGGTACGCCAGTGTAGCGTGAGTCTTAGGCATTTAGCGGGCTAATTATGTGTGTAATGATAACCATCGCCAGGGCATCGATTTTCATGCATCTTCAAGCACGTCTCTGGGAGAGTGGTTATTTCAAGCTAAATCTAATGACATTCTACGCAGTCGATGCACTTGATCGTACTGCTGTCAGTGTCACACTGAACGTCAGTGTTTACATAGCGAACGCCCGCAAAGGCGTCGCGGAGTGGGTGATTTGTGTTACACGGCGATTTAAAAGAGAGACGTCTTCTTCATGATGCGGAAGAATTCCTCTTCGTTAACTTCGCCATCACCATCACGGTCGGCTTCGTCAATCATTTCTTGGAGTTCTTCATCAGTCATGTTTTCACCCAATTCCTTGGCGACGCGCTTCAAGTTCTTGAAGGAGATCTTGCCCGTTTCGTCGTCATCAAAGAGACGGAACGCCTTCATGATTTCTTCGCGGCTGTCGCGTTCGCCCATCTTGGCGGTCATCATCGTAAGGAATTCTTCAAAGTCGATGGTACCGTTACCGTCCTTATCGATATCGGCAATCATCTTCTTGATTTCGTCCTTGTTCGGTTCAAAGCCGAGGGCGCGCATGGCAACCTTGAGTTCCTTGGCGTCGATCGTCCCCGAACCGTCGGTATCGAAGAGGTCAAACGCCTCGCGGATTTCTTGCTTTTGCTCCTCGGAGAGGCCGGAGGTGCGGCCTTTGCCCTTAGTACGCGTAGTTCCAACCTATTCGTGCCAAAACAAACAACCATTGTCAGTACGCGCAAAAAGTCAACAACTCGCGCGTCGGCGCAACTGCATTCAGTGCAACCGACGCGCGCAATTCTCTCAACCCACGCCTCCGCCCTCGCCCAACGCCCGCACCCAACGCCCACACTCCCGAGAAATTTTCATCCCATCGCTCAAACCTCGCACACGCGCCAACCCACGGTCGCACGACGGCCAACACCCCCCATTTAGTGTTCAGAATGCGCGATCCGTTGACGCCAGCACAATCCACGATCGCCAACCCGCGCCCGCACCGCGTCGCGCGACGCCGCGTCTCGCGCCCGCACCGCACAGAACGCCGCCACAAAACTCCATCGCGCATCACCGTCACCCGCGCGCCGAGATCCGCGCGTCTGCGCGCGCGCGCGGCGATGCGCGCCTCGACCAATCCACGCGCGCGATCGCGGGAATCCACCGACGCGCGCGCGACGCAGCGACGCGCCCAGCGCGCGACGCAGCGACGCGCGCATCGACGACGGGGCGAAACGCGCGTCAAACATCGCGATCGATTCGCGTCGCACGCACCATGATGTTCGTAGCGGTCGCGGCGACGGTGTGCGGGCGACAGCCGGGCGACGTCGCGGCGAGTTCGCGTGCGTGAGAGGGGGTGCTCTTGGAGTCATGATTGGTGGAACGTACGACGAGTCCTGACTCAAGACGTGGAGGGGGTGGAGAAAAAATTCAAAATGGGTGCGCGACAGGCGACCGGCGCGGCACGACGCGACGTGGACGACGACGTCGGCTTTGGCGGCGTCGGGCGCGAGATATCAATATATTGAGCTCGAGGTGAGGATGCCGCCGAAAAAGGCGTCGATGGCGTCGACAGCGAGTGGGAAAGGGGATAAAAATCTCACCCAAAAGTCACCCGCCGAGTTTTTTCAAGACAATAAAGGCATCGCCGGGTTTGAAAACGCGGGCAAGTCGCTGTACACGACGTTGCGGGAGTTTATTGAGAATTCTTTGGATAGCGCTGAGGCGATCGGGACGTTGCCGGAGATTGATATCACGGTGGAGGAGGTGTCGGTGTCGCAGTACGAGCGGTTGATTGGGTTGAAGGCGCACGTGCGGTTGGATGATGAGTTGTATGCGGATTTTGAGAGCGAGAAGGCCAAGGCGAAACGGTTAGCACAAGAAGCGCGTAAGGCTAAGGCGGCGGAGAAGAGCGGTAAGCGCGGTGGTGGGGGCGGAGGCAAGCGAGAGCAGGCGAAATGCTTTTATAAGATAACCGTACAAGACAACGGAAAAGGCATGAATCACGAAGACATTCCAAACATGTTAGGCCGCGTTTTGAGCGGCACTAAATACGGCGTGCGGCAGACTCGAGGTAAATTTGGTCTTGGGTCGAAGATGGCGTTAATTTGGTCCAAGCAGACCACGGGATTGCCGATTAGCATTCGAAGCGCGCAGCCGAATCAGTCGTTTGTGTCTGAATACGAGCTCGACATTGACATCGAAAAGAATGAACCGAATATTCACAAAGAGGCCAAAGTGCCAAACGATGATAAATGGCACGGTGCAACGCTGTCGGTGACGATCGAAGGGAACTGGACGACATATAGACAATACGTGCTATCGTACTTGAGGCAACTCGCCATCGTGACGCCGTACGCGCAGTTGCGATTTCGCTTCATCACCTCTGCAGCCACGACGTCTTCGGCGAAAGATATCGACATTTTGTTTAGACGTCGAACAGACATCATGCCTGCGTTACCATCGATCACAAAACATCACCCCACGGCGGCGAAGGAGAATATGTTGCTCATTAAGGACCTGTTGTCGCAAACGCGTGAGAAGAATTTAGTAAACTTTTTGCACAAGGAATTCACGTGCATCAACAAGGATTTATCGATACGTTTGATTCAAGAGCTTGGCTATGGATTTGATACGGACATGCATCCCTCCGAAGTGACGGATAAGCAAGCGACGAGAATTCAACAACTGTTGGCCGACGCGCGCTTTGACGACCCAGACGGTTCGTGTTTGTCGCCCGCAGGCGAATACAACCTACGTCTCGGTATTATGAAAGAGCTTGGCCCAGAATGGATCGCGTCATTTTGCGCGCCAGCGCTCGCATGTGGTGGGCATCCACTCATAGTCGAAGCTTGCGTATCGCTTGGTGGTCGCGAAGTCAAACCCGGCTTCAACGTGTTCCGATTCGCCAATCGCATTCCTCTATTGTTTGAAGGTGGTAACGATGTCGTCACTCGTTGCGTGCAGCGTTTGAACTGGAGCACGTACAAGATTGATAAGAACAATGATAAGATTGGTGTGTTCGTATCCATCGTATCGACAAAGATTCCATTCAAGGGGACGTCTAAAGAGTACATTGGCGACGAAAACAACGAAATCGCGGAAGCGGTAGACAAAGCCATCAAGCAGTGCGCATTGCAGCTCCGAGGAAAAATCGTGCGCGCGCAAGTCGCTCGTGATCGTAAGGCTCGTAAAAAACAATTAGTCAAGTACATCCCCGATGTCGCGAGAGCGGTGTTTGCCATGTTAGCTGCAGCGGCGGATGCCGACCAACCGCCCTCAAAGCGCGCTCGCATCGGCGCCGCGTTGTGGAACATTGACGAGAAGTGGGAGTCTAATGTTTTGGAGCAAGCGCGCGAGGGTGAAGTGAGTGAAAAAGTGCTCATATCGAAGCTCGAGGAGCACGTGCAGCGCAGTGATCACGAACAGGCTCTAGAATTTGCCATGCAGAACAGCAAGGATGGTTTGAACGAGCACTTGTATTTGACTCCGAAGACACCAGCGCACGAGTACGTGCATGAGATTCGCAACTCAGTGTGTGCATTTCGACTGCTCAAGGCGTCTGAGATGCGCTGAAGTGACAAAAAATGTAGCAAGTAGTGAGAGAGCATGAAAAAACGATGATGAGTAAAAACGTCTCTTTTTTAAAAACAACAAAGATTTTCTAGTATGACCTGCGTGATTACCACCCGCCTTTCGAGAACTCAGTGGGATTGTAAAACTTCTCATAGCCCCACTCCATGGGCACCGCGAACGGCTCACCAATCGTCACGCCATCTTTTGTGACTTTGCAAATTTGAAACTTGTTCATCATTTGCTTGTCGCGCATGACACACGCGTACAACGCCATCTTCATAATCTCTGTCGCCTCTTCCTCGCTGAGATCGTCTGTGTAGCGGTCTCTAAAGATCGGTCGCGCGATGTGATTCCCAAACCCAGCCGCAACGTGATCGTCTTCATAGTGCGTACCAATCATCCCAATCGTACCTAAAAACGTTGCGCCCTCCCCGTCGACGCCGGCGACCACGAGCGAGTTCCATAACGGGTCAAATTTGCACCGTCTGTTATACATCACCCGTGTCAAGTACTGATAAATCTCCCGCGCGTTCCTCACCGTTCCGTTATCGTCACAGAAATCCCCGGTGGTCAACTCGTCCAACAAGTCGCACACGTACGCGAAATCGCTCAACTCCCCAGAGAAACCAATCGCGCACTTATCATTCACTCGCTTCATGCGCTCGACGTTCTTATACCGTTTCGTACTCCCATAGCACGCCAACGTATCGCACGCCATCAACGTCCCGCCTGCGAATTTCAACCCGAGCACTGACGTACCCGTCACGTACGGCGTCTGCGTCCGCGTCGTCGGCGTCTTCTCTCGCTGTTTCCCATCAATCGTAAACGCCCGTCCACCGCCCGATGGCACGTGCGTCACGTGCTTGTACTCATTCGCGTACTGTGCATCGTACTGCGGATCAGCACCGAGCGGTACGACGCCCGGACCGATGATCGGATTGTGCGACACCCGGCGTGGAATCATGGGGCCGTCCTACGCTCTTCCTCGCTCGTCGCGCGCCTCCTTGCAGCGTTCGTCGTCAACGCGCAGTCGAACGCGTCGCGGTTTCGCGTGTCACTCGCGCCGCGTCGCGGTTTCGCGTGCGATGCGTCGGGTAATGGCGAGATCGCGGTCGCGAGGCCGTTGCGTCAGAACGCGCGGCGCGCGCTGCGATGGCCTCGATCGAGCTCGCCGATCGCGCCGCCGCGCGGCGCGACGACGATGACGTTCCATCGACGTCCGCGGCGACGGCGTCGCGCGACGACGACGACGACGACGTCGAACGCGGGCGGCTCGACAGGGACACCACAGAAGACGACGAGAAGTCATCGATCGATGGGTTGAACGAGGATGGATATTTCGGGAACGCCGACGGCGCGTGGATCGCGAGCGATCGCGTACCGCTCGTACTTCGCACGGAGGAGGAACGCGTGCGGCGCGAGAGGGCGAACGCGGCGACGTCGCTGAGGGAGGACGTGGAGCTCTTGTGCGCTCAGTGGGGTTGGTTGCTCGTCGCGGGCACGTTTTGCGTCGGGCTATTGCTCGCCGTGCTGTGGTTCTTCGTGTTGGAAGTCGAACCCGGGCACCCAGGGGTGTGATGATATTGATTGATTGCTTTTTATTTGACAGCGTAGCGTGTGTTTAGCGTGTACTTAGAATTGTAACGCGGCGTCCCGAAGAAGTCGCGAAAGCTCCAACAGCTCACTTGTCATTCGTCATTCCTCGACGCCATCGCGACGCGGTAGTCATGTATTCGACGACGCGCGCGATGTTGACGCGATGCGTCGTGCATGTGCGGCGCGGGGTGAGCGCGTATGGAACGTTTGGGCGACGACGCGACGGCTCGAGACCTTTGCAACAGCACGCCAACAAAAGCGCCGTCGGTGGTGGCACCGCTCGCACGCGCACGCTGTCGCACGCGCACGCGCCGAAAAACACCGCGGACGTCTCGTCGGGTGTATTCTTAGGTTCGGGCGCACTCAACGCCGGCGCGCGCGTGGAGGTGAACGCACAAACGTTGGTGCTGGGCATCGAGACGAGTTGCGACGACACAGCCGCCGCCGTGGTGCGCGGCGATGGTGTCGTGCTGGGCGAAGCGATCGCGTCGCAGGCGGCGATACATGGTCCATGGGGTGGTGTTGTGCCTAATTTAGCGCGCGCTGCGCACGAAGAGGCGATTGATGCGGTGGTGGCGGCGGCGCTCGCGGAGGCGGGAACGACGGCTGAGGCGTTGAGCGCCGTCGCCGTGACGTGCGGACCAGGGCTATCCATGTGCCTGCGCGTGGGCGTGCGTAAGGCGCAAAAGATGTCAGCGCAGTATTGTTTGCCGATCGTACCCGTGCATCACGTCGAGGCGCACGCGTTGGTGGCGAGGCTATGCGCCGGGACGGAGGCGGTGACGTTTCCATTTTTAGCGCTCCTCGTGAGCGGCGGGCACAACATGCTCATCACTGCGCGCGGGGTTGGAGATTATACCATATTAGGTTCCACTTTAGATGATGCTTTGGGCGAGGCGTATGATAAAACTGCGAGGTTGTTAGGATTACCAGTGGGTGGGGGTGGCGGGCCAGCGTTGGAAAAGCTTGCGCTCGAAGGCGACCCGACCAAGTATAAATTTCCAGTGCCGCTGCGGCAGCGAAAGAATTGTGACTTTTCGTATGCTGGGTTAAAAACTGCGGCGCGCATGGCGATAGATGCCGACATCGGTGGTGGTGATGGCGATGATGTCGAATGGGATGGCCTCGATAAACGACAGACGCGCGCCGACATCGCTGCGAGTTTCCAGGCCAAGGCGGTCAAGCATCTCGAAGAGCGCTTGAAGCGCGCAATCGTGTGGGCGCGTGAAGACACTCCTGATCTATCGTGCATTGTCGTCGCTGGCGGTGTAGCAGCGAACGCCACCGTTCGTTCCACGCTCGTCAAAATTGCCGAAGACGCGGATTTACCACTCGTCTTTCCTCCGCCCAAATGGTGCACCGATAACGGCGTCATGGTGGCGTGGTCTGGGTGTGAACGTCTCGCCCTCGGACTCGCTGAAAGTGCCGTCGATGCGGATTTAGAACGCAAACACGAAACGATGGATCCTCGGGATATCCATTGTAATCTCCTGCCGAGGTGGCCCATCGGCGAAAAGGATAGCAGAGCGACGCGGGAGAACATCAAGAGTGCAAAAACCGCACGCATCGCCGATCCTTTGCGTGGCGCTGATGGCGACCGCGATATTTCTGGCTCTTCCGTTCGCGCTGCTGGCATTGAGTAAACAATTACGAATGTTTCGTGCATCAGTGTTGTATTTTTATACCAACGTTTCTTGTACAGACCTCATAGCGAGGCTAACCTCCACGTGCATCCCGCGCGCTCGCGCGATAATCATCACGCGGTCATTCGCAATAACGCGCGCGCTTTTAGCCGCGCGTACCAACGCGCGTAGGTCTCCGTCTTTCGGCTCTTCTCCCGCGTCACCGTCGTCGTCGAACCGTCGACTCCTCACAGCCGCCGCCTGCAGCCATCGCGGCGTGATGTCTAGCACCACCCTCAAGCCCGCCCCAGATGTACGCATCGACCGAGCAGCGTTTGAAACGTCTATGACCGTGCGCGCGCTGCGAGTGCCCGTGGAGAAGACCGATGCGGTGTTGCGTGCACTGCGTGGGTTCGCGTTGGACGTGCCGCGGGTCAAGGCTGTAGTCCGGGACCCGAGCGAAGGCCGGGAGCGCGAGCGATTGGTGCTTTTGAACGATCGTGTCGTGGATGACTCGCTTCAAGGCGTGCCGGAAGATAAGTTGAGCGCGGTGAAGGCGCATGTAGAGACGTTTGACATGACCACGTACGAGGTGCCATTGACGTACGAGTACTTTAACGCGGCGCAAGCATTGAGCAAGTTATTACCACCAGGTGTTGAGATTCCGAGTTCGTTTGAGACCATCGGGCACGTCGCACACATGAATTTACGCGATGAGCATGCGGAGTATAAGTATTTGATTGGCAAGGTGGTGCTGGATAAAAACGAACGGTTGAAAACGGTGGTGAATAAAGTCGGCTCCATTGAAAGTGAATTTAGAGTACCGGAATGGGAGCTGTTAGCGGGTGACCCGAGCTTGGTGACCGAGGTGAAACAGCACGGGATGACTTTCAAACTTGATTTCGGAACGGTGTATTGGAACTCGAGATTAGAAACGGAACATAAGAGACTGGTGGACTCGTTTGCAGATACCGACGTCATTTGCGACGCCACGAGCGGAGTCGGACCATTCTCCGTTCCCGCCGCACAGCGCGGTATTCGATGCTTCGCCAGTGACTTGAATCCAGACTGCTCAAAATACCTCAAAATCAATGCCCAGGAAAACAGGGTGAAGAACTTGGTGAAGTGTTACAATATGGATGCGCGTGTATTTATAAAGGCTCTTTTGTCGCCACTGGCAAGTGATGACGTCGACCACGAGAAAGCTTGGGTCGCGCACAAGGCGGCGTACGATGTAGCTTTATCAGAATTCAATGCCAAGAAGAGAGAGGCAAAGGAGAAGAAGATCCCGTTTCGCGAGACTAAGCCTAAGCTTGTTTGGGCTGCCGCCGAAGACGACGGCGAGCCCCCAGCTGGGTCGACGTTCGATCACCTCATTACGAATTTACCGGCATCAGGAATAGAGTTTTTAGATTGCTTGAAAGGTTCGTTTGATCGCAAAGTTTGGGCGGATCGAGATTTACCCATGATTCATACGTACACGTTCAAGGCGGCGACAGAGACGGATGACGACGTCGTGCGAAGAGGCTCGGGGCATCTTGGAGCAGAAATTACGAACGCAATCGTCAGTGAAGTTCGCGATGTGTCACCAAATAAGTTGATGGTTTTACTGTCGTTTAGAATTACACCAGACGTGGCATTTCCTTCAGAGAATGAAGAGACGGATGCCAAGCGTCAACGCGCAAACTGATGTTTCTTGTTGTGACCGTCGTGCGGATACGAGGTAATAGCCAACGCACCTAATAAGTCTGATGTTACAGGATGAATAATGTCTATAGCTATAATAATGCGAACAAATAATTGTGATTGTTTTTAATTTGCCGTTACGTGGAACGAAGAGCGTATGGCGTTCTCGAGTTCGTCAACATTTGAACCGATGAACGCAACGTGCCCGTCAGGGCGCACGAGCACCAATACCTTGTCACCGAATGTTCGAGTTTTCAGTGCCCACGTTCCATCGATATCGATAACGTTATTTTTTGATAACGAATCGTCGCAATTTTGATCTAATATGTGGATGACTTGCGTTGGAAAAGCGCTTCTTGAAGATGTGGTGACAGCGTCTTTCGCATTCGCAGCGAAACCGCTAGCAAATACGGTCATTCGCGGCTCGGCCATGTCAGCATCAACCAGATCAATCGTTGAAGTTCGCCCAGAAATCGTGTTTACCCACGCATGGGGTACGCGAACACCGACGCGCAATGTCCCTGGTTCGTATAATTTGGCTTGCCCATTCGCATCCGCCGATTCATATGAAAAACCAACATCCTCCTTCGGGAACTGTAGCTTCAACGTGCCGTTTGGATCTTCACACATCTCTCGCACCGCTGCGCGACGCGCAACGCCTATGGGGTTGTCAGCGGTAAGCAAAGAACCACACTGCGCGCGACCAATGGCGAGGCCCGCTTCTAATATATTTTTGCGCAACGCGCTCGGAACGAGCGTCGGCAAAGCTGAAACCGCGTCACGGAGTACATCGGCCGCCATAGGAGGTAAACCAAGAGCATTAGGGATTTTTAAAACACCTTTGAAGTTCTCCACGCTCAGCGCTGTGTTTCGAAGCGCGACTGGACGTCGCTCGGTTTCGTACGTACGCAACAATTCAGACGACGAAATCGCGCGCGTCACGGCTGCAAGTTTCCAGGCCAGATTGTGCGCGTCTTGAATGCCCGTATTCATACCAAAACCCCCAGCAGGAGGAAATCGATGAGCTGCATCGCCTGCAAGAAACACGCGATCATTGTCTATAAACTTCTCACTGACCTCGGCGGACATTGTCCACGCCCTGATGCCTAAAATGTCAAGCGCCTTGGACGCATCTTTCCATCCGATTGCCGACCGAAGCATGCGCTCGCATACACTCGGCGTGAAATCGCTTAATTGCTGCACCGGTGGCAAATATGGAATCTGCGCCACGAATTCACCCCGGCTTAAATCATGCGCGACGATGACGGCGACCGCGTCCGGATTGAACACAAAATACAACATCGCCGGATCCGCGCTCAAGTCCGCCGCTAACGCGCTCGAAGTAAAGTGTACGTTTATCAAATGCTGCAGAGCTCGCTCGCCACGCATCTGAATTCCTAGTCTATCTCGAGTTTCACTATTCGCACCATCCGCAACAACGCAATATTCTGCGCGTACGGTTAATGTCTCCGCTTCGCTCGCGTCCTCGCTCGCCTTAACTCGCGCTCGTACATGCACACCGTCGTCGCTCACGCGAACATCATCAACTCGCGCACCAGTAACAACGCCCGAATCACCATCGTCATGCATCGCCCGAGCGCGCGTCAACATTTCCTTCGCCAACCGGTGCTGTGAAAAATGCGTCGGCGCCGTCGGACTCGTCGCCGAACCCGCGTGCTCGGCGCCATCGAATTGATCAACCCTCCCCAGAACCACCCCATGCACGAGCGACGTGACGTATCGAAACTCCCGCCACGTCCGTAACGGTGGAGACTGCTTCGCGATGACGTCACGCATGCCCAACGCCCCCAACGCTTCCATTGACCGCGTGTTGATAAAGTGCGCCTGCGGGTGCGTCGTCGGCGCGTGCGCGCGTTCAAGCGTCACCGACGCCACGCCGAGCTTAGAAAGCAGCATGGACAACGCCAAGCCCGTCGGTCCGGCGCCGATGACGCACACCGTGGTGTCGCGCACGCGCGTGGGCGAGGAGGAGGAGGACGACGACG
>Ga0255783_10002619_pt1 | contig 17767 bp, 13 predicted proteins | sample 011ome_22_FD_179981 | JGI IMG/M metagenome (GOLD analysis project Ga0255783, IMG submission 179981) | Coastal salt marsh microbial communities from the Groves Creek Marsh, Skidaway Island, Georgia - 011507BT metaG (version 2) | ecosystem: Environmental > Aquatic > Marine > Intertidal zone >... | reverse complement strand
CATCGTAACCATAAAATTTATTTAATAATCCACCAACGATACCGCCAACAAAAATTCCAAAAGATTGAGACGTATTATACACCCCTAAAGCTAAACCTTTTTCATAATCAGGTGCGATTTTGCTAACTAAGCTTGGGAGTGTTGCCTCTAAAAAATTAAAGCCAATGAAGAATGTTGTTAAGGCCAATAAAATTCCAAATAAATCCTGAGACATAAAAATGAACAAAAACTGTGCGAGAATCAAAATAATAATCGATAGTAAAAAAGTAGTTTTCGTTTTTCTCAATTTTTCCGTAATAATTATAATAGGGAAAATAATTACAAATGAGATCATCAATATGGGAAAGTATATTTTCCAATGCGCACTAAGCTCAATACCACCCTGATTAATTAAATAAAATGGCACAATCATAAACATGGCAATCTGGCAGGCATGCAGTGCAAAAATTCCAAAGTTCAATTGCTGCAAGTCGAAACGAAGAAGAATATTTTTAAATGCCGCTTTATCAATCAGCTGAGATTTTGGTTTAATGGTAAGCTCTGGTAGAAAAAATCTCACAATAAACATCGCCAGCACAGAAAGAAGTGCAATCATCATAAAAATTCCAGGCACCCCAATTTTATGATTTAACACGGGGGCTAGAATGAGGGATAGAAGAAAAGTTAAGCCAATGGATGCCCCCACGATTGCCATCGATTTCGTTCTTTGCGTTGGCGTGGTAAGGTCAGACAAATACGCTGTTAGAACTGCTGATATCGCCCCAGAACCTTGAATCGCTCTGCCCAAGATAATGTATTCTATTTGGTCTGAAGCCCCTGCAATTAATGAACCTATGACAAATAAAAATAAACCCAAATAAATCATCGGTTTTCTGCCAAAGAAATCTGACGCAACACCAAAAGGAATTTGCAATAGCGCTTGCGTCAATCCATAAACACCTAAGGCCAAGCCAATTTGTGTTGCCGTTGGGGCATTCGATAAATTTGAAGCGTAAACAGCAAAAATAGGTAAAAGAATAAACATACCAAACATTCTCAAGCCATAGACTGAAGCTAAAATTAAAGTTGATTTCAATTCTTGATGGGTCATTCTGTCAATTTCGTGAGGATTTAAGCAAAGGTTTCTAAATTCATTAATATTCAGTATATTATCAGGTTGCCCTCAAAATAAATAATTTAAATGGACTATCTAAAAATAAAAGGTGCGCGCACCCACAACCTTAAGAACATTTCGGTTGATATCCCAAAGAACAACTTAGTTGTCATCACCGGTTTATCTGGCTCAGGAAAGTCATCCCTTGCCTTTGACACCCTGTATGCGGAGGGACAAAGACGCTATGTAGAATCGCTTTCTGCTTATGCCAGACAATTTTTGGACCGTATGAATAAACCTGATGTGGATACCATTGAGGGGCTATCGCCAGCAATTTCGATAGAACAAAAATCAACCTCGCATAATCCTCGATCGACCGTAGGTACCGTGACCGAAATACACGACTACTTGCGCTTGCTCTATGCCCGCGCAGGGGATCCTTATTGCCCACAGCATAAAATAAAATTGGAGGCTCAAACTGTCTCACAAATGGTCGATCATGTCCTGTCGATGGAAGTTAATAAAAAAATTATGATCCTGGCACCGGTTGTAAATGATCGAAAAGGTAGCCACCTTGATCTTATTAACGAGCTTAAAGCGCAGGGCTTTATCCGCATACGCTTGAATCAAAAGATCTATGAGATTGATGACCTACCGTTACTTGATAAAAATAAAAAACACCAAATTGATGTGATCGTTGACCGACTTAAAGTTAACCCAGATATCAAGCAAAGGCTCACCGAATCCATAGAAACGGGACTAAAGATTGCTGAAGGGAAGATTATTATTTTAGATATGGATACGGATGATTCAGCCCTTTTATCTGCAAAATTTTCTTGTCCGCATTGTGATTTTTCATTACCTGAACTAGAACCAAGGTTATTTTCATTTAATAATCCCGTTGGGGCTTGCCCCGAGTGTGACGGCCTTGGTCATAAGAATTTTTTTGACAACAAACGTGTCATTGCCTTTCCAGAGCTCTCATTAGCTGCCGGTGCCATCAAAGGCTGGGACAAAAGAAATCAATTCTATTTTCAGATGCTCCAAAGCCTTGCTAACCATTATTCATTTGATTTGGATATTCCATTCAAGGATCTGTCAGAGGAAATCCAAGAGATTATTCTCAATGGCAGTGGATCCAAGAAAATCGAATTCAGATATTTTAGTGATCGGGGGACGGTCTTTAAAAGAATGCACGCGTTCGAGGGTATTCTAAACAACTTCAAAAGACGCTATCAAGAAACTGACTCGAATACTGTGCGCGACGAGTTAGCAAAATACCTCAGCGTTCAGAGCTGTCCAAAATGTTCTGGTTCAAGGCTAAGAGAGGAAGCAAGGAATGTGTTAATTGAAGATTTAAACATTCATCAAATTTGTGAGCTGCCTTTAAAAAAAGCCTATGACCTTGTTGACTCTTTGAATTTAACGGGTAACAAAATACAAATTGCATCCAAAATCATTCAAGAAATTAAAAACAGGCTATTCTTCCTGATCAATGTTGGCCTAAACTATTTATCCTTATCTCGCTCAGCAGACACCTTATCTGGAGGGGAGGCGCAACGCATTAGACTCGCATCACAAATCGGCAGTGGCTTAACTGGTGTAATGTACGTGCTTGATGAGCCATCTATTGGTTTACACCAAAGAGACAATGACAAGTTACTCGAGACCCTTAAAAATTTGAGAGACTTGGGCAATACCGTCATCGTCGTTGAACATGACTTTGATGCAATCATGCAAGCAGATTTTGTCATCGACATCGGTCCCAACGCAGGCATTCATGGGGGAGAAGTCATAGCATCAGGAACTCCCAGTGATATCGCACATCACCCAAAATCACTCACGGGTCAGTATCTATCTGGTAAAAAAAAGATTTTTATTTCGGCTGAAAGGAAAAAGGCGGAGCAGGGTTTTTTAAAAATCATCAACGCACATGGCAATAATCTTAAAAATATTGATTTAGAATTGCCCGTGGGTCTCTTGACGTGTGTGACTGGCGTATCAGGTAGCGGTAAGTCCACTTTAATTAATGACACACTCTACTATTCAATGGCAAAAATAATTTATCGCAGCAACTTAGATCCTGCACCATACGATGAAATCATTGGAGCAGAAAAATTCGATAAGGTGGTGGATGTTAATCAGAGTCCCATCGGTAGAACTCCAAGATCCAACCCGGCAACTTATACGGGCCTTTTTACTCCGATACGTGATTTGTTTGCCAAAGTACAAGAGAGTCGCTCACGTGGCTATGGTCCTGGACGCTTTTCATTCAATGTCAAAGGAGGTCGATGCGAGGCGTGTGAAGGTGACGGTGTCATCAAAGTTGAAATGCATTTTCTGCCTGACGTTTATGTGGAGTGTGATGTATGTTTAGGTCATCGTTATAACCGAGAAACCTTAGAAATCCGTTATAAGGGAAAAAATATTCATGAAATTTTGTCGATGACCGTTGAACAAGCTCACGAATTTTTTTCGTCTATACCAATTATTGAGAGAAAACTTAAAACACTTCTCGATGTTGGTTTGGGCTATATCAAGCTTGGGCAAAATGCCACAACCTTATCTGGGGGCGAGGCGCAACGTGTAAAATTAGCATTAGAATTATCCAAGCGTGATACCGGCCAGACACTCTATATTCTTGACGAACCCACCACAGGGTTGCATTTTGCAGACATACAGCTTTTACTTAATGTTCTTCATCAATTACGCGATAACGGCAACACTCTGGTTATTATCGAACATAACCTTGATGTTATAAAAACGGCAGATTGGATAATTGATTTAGGTCCCGAGGGGGGAGACGGTGGAGGTCAAATTATTGACCAAGGGCCTCCTGAACATTTAGCGAAAAATAAAAGTAGCTTTACAGGTAACTATTTAAAAAGACTTCTGTAATTTGTTTATAACTTCAAGGGTGTTTGGCTCTAAACCCTCATGCCAGAGGCGAAAAGATTCTGCAGCTTGGCAAACCAACATACCTAAGCCATCCGAAAATTGTGCTCGGCAATTTTTAGCCGCCTTTAAAAAAGCGGTATCTTTGCCATAGGTCATATCATAAAAAAAAGCACTTGATTGGAATATGTTTTTAGGGGCGAATAACTCATCGCCTAAAATACCTGCGGAAGTTGCATTAATTACCAAATCAAACTTAAAGTTGTTTGAATTTGGATCAAATACTGAAAGGGTAATATTTTTTTTCTGCGCCTCACTCTGGTATGCATCGACCAAATTTTTGGCTTTTTCTTGCGTACGATTAAAAATCGAGAGATGCATAGGTTGGTTTTCTAAAAGATCAATGAGGACACCTTGTGCAGCACCTCCCGCACCCAGCAGAAGAATATTTGATGAGCTTAACTTAACACCTTGTAATAACAAATCCTTCACAAGACCAATACCGTCTGTGGTGTCCCCAAAAGTGCAATCATTTTTAAACGTGATGGTATTCACTGAGGATGTTTGCTTTACTTTTTCGGATAACTTTTCGCAATAGAGATAAGCTTCGTGTTTAAAAGGTAGCGTGATGTTGAGGCCAAAATAGCCCATTTTTTTTAGATTATCGACCTCCTTTTTAAAACAACCGGAAGGAAAATCAAATTTTCTATATTCTAGAGCAATTCCAAACTGGGCAGCAAAAAGATTATGAATCATTGGAGATTTTGAATGGGCAATTGGGTGCCCCACAACAGCAAATTTTTTTGTATTTTTCATAAGCTGATTATATGTAATTGTTAGGATAAAAACTATCTTAAATATGCACTTTTTTAGTGCATAAAAGGATCATTTTTGCATTCTAAGAGTGCAATTTTTTCAAAAAATCTATATATTTAGTCAAAAATCATGTATTTTAGCGATTCGAACTTTTTGGCACGAAATCTGCTTACTAAATTATAAATAGATAAAAAAGGAGTTTTAAATGGCTGTTGCTGATGTACTAAAACAAATAAAAAAACATGGTGTGAAGTTTGTTGATTTTCGCTTCACCGATACTAAGGGTAAAGAGCAGCACGTTTCTGTGCCGGTTTCTGCGTTTAGTAAGGAAAAGTTTACTGAGGGACATGCATTCGATGGGTCGTCGATTGCTGGGTGGAAAGGCATTAACGCATCTGACATGTTGCTCATTCCGGATCCAGATACTGCAACCATCGATCCATTTATGGAAGAAACCACACTTGCATTAACATGCAACGTGATTGATCCTACTGATGGCAAGGGTTACGATAGAGATCCCCGAACGATTGCCAATCGCGCTGAGGCTTACCTTAAATCAACCAAAATTGGCGATGCTGCCTATTTTGGTCCTGAACCTGAATTCTTTGTCTTTGACTCTGTTACATGGCAATCGGGCATGAGTGGATCATCCGTAAAAATCAATTCTGAAGAGGCATCATGGGACTCAAATAGCGAGCATGAGGGAGGCAATGTTGCTCACCGTCCTGCAGTCAAGGGTGGATATTTTCCTGTTCCCCCAGTGGATTCCATGCAAGATCTTCGATCAGCGATGTGTTTAACGCTTGAAGAGATGGGTATTCCCGTTGAGGTTCATCACCATGAAGTTGCTGGCTCAGGCCAAAATGAGATTGGCACTAAATTTAGTACGTTAACACAGCGTGCCGACTGGACACAAAAATTAAAGTATGTCGTGCTCAATACCGCACATAATTTCGGTAAAACTGCCACATTTATGCCAAAACCTGTCTTTAACGATAATGGGACAGGTATGCATGTTCACCAATCGATCTGGAAGGGTGGTAAAAATATGTTTGCAGGAAAGAAATATGCTGGATTAAGCGAGACTGCTCTTTACTACATTGGCGGCATCATTAAACATGGTCGTGCTCTTAACGCTTTATGCAACCCATCAACGAATTCCTATAAGCGCTTAGTGCCTGGTTTTGAGGCACCTGTGATGCTAGCTTACTCAGCCAAGAATCGCTCTGCTGCCATTCGAATTCCTTTCGTTTCATCCGATAAGGCAAGGAGAATTGAGGTGCGATTCCCCGATCCAACAGCCAATCCATACTTGGCATTCAGTGCCATGTTAATGGCGGGACTAGACGGGATTCAAAATAAAATTCATCCTGGTGAAGCGGAAAGCAGAGACTTGTATGATTTGTCACCTGAGGAAGAGGCCAAGATTCCTCAAGTTGCTTTCTCACTCGAGCAAGCCCTGGATTCACTCGATAAAGATCGTAAGTTTCTAACCAAAGGTGGTGTCTTCACTGATGATTTTATTGATAGTTATATCGGTTTAAAAATGGCTGATGTGACAAGAATGCGTATGACGCCTCATCCAATTGAATTTGAGATGTACTACAGCGTTTAAACTTGGTGGGCGGGATTTAACACCGCCCCTTTTTTTAATTCACAATACCCCTGATAAAGTATTTTGGAGTAAGTTTTTATGGCACCCCCAGTAATACTAAGTGAGTTTTACGGTTTAGAGTATCTGGCATGTGGGGCTATTGTTTGCAGCTCGGAGGGGTCCATTCGTTACATTAATCCATCCGCAGAGGCCATTCTTGAAATAAGTCATGACCAAGCATGCAAACAAAATGTTGACCTTTTTTTTCAAGATAAAAATTTCTTTCAGCAGCTAAAAAAAGATATGCAAAATCACGTTGTCCTTCGTGAAAATGAATACTTTATCAATACTAAGAATAACAAGAGTGTGTGTACCACGCTCACCGCTAGCAGCATTGTAAATTCCAACAATATTCTTATTGAGTTACTGCCAATGGATCAGCACCTAAAAGTAACGAAAGAAGAGAGGAGAATTATCCAACAACAAGCTAATGCGGAATTGTTGAGAAATTTGGCGCATGAGATCAGGAATCCTCTTGGCGGCCTAAGAGGCGCGGCGCAACTTTTGGAATTTGAGTTAGAGGATAAAGATTTAACCGAATACACCCAGATTATTATTGCTGAGGCGGATAGGTTACAAAATTTGATGAATAAATTGCTATCACCTTACCACCTGCCAAAATATGAATACACAAATATCCATGAACTCCTTGAGCGGGTAAGAGGCCTTACCATATCAGAATTTGGTAATGAGATTGCTTTAGTTAGGGACTATGATGTTAGTCTGCCTGAAATTGTGGCTGACCGTGAGAAGCTCATTCAGGCACTTCTAAATATTACGCGAAATGCGTCACAAGCGTTGAAGAACAACGAACAGGCTAAGAAAACAATCACCATAAGAACTCGCTCAGACCGACACATGTGTGTGCATCAAAAAAAATATCAGACCGTCATTCGAATTGATGTGATTGATAATGGGCCGGGTATTGCAAAAAATATTCTTGACAAGGTGTTCTACCCCTTGGTGTCTGGTAATCAGGATGGCGCTGGTCTGGGGTTATCACTCGCACAAGATTTTATCTCATTACACAAAGGTATAATTGAAGCGAGCAGCAAAAAGAGTCGCACCTGTTTTTCAATTATCCTACCGATCAAAAATGATCTCCAGTTGAGCGAGGTAAAAGATCATGAGTAGCATTTGGGTACTTGATGACGACAAATCCATTCGATGGGTGTTTGAAAAAGCCCTAGAAAAAGCTGGTCTCGAATTTAAAACTTTCTCAAATACTAATGAAGCGATCAATCAATTTAATTATGAAAAACCATCGGTTATTTTAAGTGACATTAGAATGCCTGGAGAGTCTGGTTTAATTTTCCTGACCAAAGTAAAAGAAAAATTTCCAAACATTCCCATTATTATTATGACGGCCTATTCTGACCTCGATACCGCGGTTGCCTCCTTTAAAAAGGGTGCTTTTGAGTATATCGCTAAGCCCTTTGATATTGAAAAGGTGTTGGAGGTCATTCAAAAAGCGTTGGCCTTAAATCAGTCAGAACCTCAGCCCATTGAATTTGAAAGCTACCCAGATATCATTGGTCAAGCCCAGTCCATGCAAGAAATATTTAGAATTATTGGAAAACTAAGCCAATCGAATGCCACAGTTTTGATTAATGGCGAGTCAGGCTCGGGAAAAGAATTAGTTGCCAATGCCATTCATAAGAATAGCAGTCGATAGGAAAAACCCTTTATTGCAATTAATACCGCAGCCATCCCAAAAGACTTACTTGAAGCGGAATTATTTGGTTACGAAAAAGGTGCTTTTACCGGTGCCAATCAGAGGCAGTTAGGCAGATTTGAGCAGGCAAACGCTGGTACTTTATTTCTTGATGAAATTGGGGATATGCCTGTAGAGTTACAGACCAGGCTCCTCAGAGTCCTGAATGACGGTCAATTTTACAGGGTTGGTGGGCAAGAATTAATCAAAGTGGATGTCAGAGTTATTACCGCAACCCACCAAAATTTACAGCATCTTGTGAAGGAAGGTAAATTCAGAGATGATTTATTTCATCGGCTCAATGTTATCAGGATGAATGTTCCGCCCCTCAGAGAGAGGATCGAGGACATACAAAGCCTCTCTCAATTCTTCCTTAATCAAAGTGCAAAAAAATTGCAAACGGAAGTCAAAGTGCTAGCACCGGATGTGATTGAATTTTTTAAGACCCTGCAATGGCATGGCAACGTGAGACAACTCGAGAATGTCTGCCATTGGTTAACCGTGATGGCTGCCGGCAAAGTAATCCTTATATCAGACTTACCCGCTGAGCTAAAAAATGAACCTATCGCGGATAGTAGCAATGATATTGGCACATGGCGAGAAAAACTGACGCGAGAGATTGCACGAGATTTATTGGCGGGAACGGGAGATATCTATGATCGATTTGTCACAGAAGTTGAAAAGGTTCTGATTGAGGAGGCGCTGAAGGCTTCTAGGAACAGACGCATTGATGCGGCAAAATTACTAGGCATAGGGCGCAATACCATCACCAGAAAGATCAGCGAATTCGAAATTAAATAACTCGTTCACGCCACACATAAAAAAAGCCCCGATAAATCGGGGCTTTTGGTTTATCCAAACTAAGCGTTAAGACCTAGAAGAATAAGATCGCACCCAATGAAACTGAGTCAGCTTCATTTTTTAAACCATTGTGTGACTCTGATTCCATTTTATTGAATTCAGCAACAAGGTTAAGATGCTTTGTAAGTGGGTGGTAAGCACCAACTGTCAAACGGTTATTTTCATCAACAAGAGCAGAGTCAGCTTCGCCGCCTGCTTTGTCAAGGTTAGATACACCGTATGATACACCAAGCTTTGTACCTGATGGAATCACGTATGTAGCTTGTACATAACCACCATCTGATTCACGCTCAGAACCTGAATTATGAGCATTAGCGTGGAAGAATGTTGTACCAGCACCGTCAGCAGTATAAGCATAAGCCGTTAAGCCTAAGTTACCTAGGTTAAAGTTAATACCTAAGTCAATCGCTGTAGCATCGTAACTACATCCTGTACCACAATCAACTTCGTATGAAGCACCAGATGTCCAGATTTTACCGTTCTCGAAAGAAAAGTCTAATGCTGCTTCAAGACCAAGACGGTCTTGGTTAGTAGCTTGATGAGTTGCGTCAGCACTTTGGTTCGGGTTAGTTACACCAACGGTGAACTGGAAGCCGTTCATGTTAGGTGATGTATAAGATACTTGACCTTTCCATGCTGGGTAGATGTAACCAGTACCAATACCACCACCAGTGAAGTTACCACCTGAACGTGGTGATTGGATCGCACCCACACCAAGAAGTGTCATATCACTAAGGATAGCGTTTTTAGAAAAGATACCGATGTCTTTACCCATCTTCACGGTACCCCATGAAGCATCACCGAATGTTAAGAACGCTTGACGCCAAGCAACGATATCGCCTGAGTCACCCATAACGTTATTTTCTGAAACGTTTGGTTGCATTGAAATTGTGAAAGATACATCCAAGTCATTTTGACGTGTTGTACCCGTAAAGCCTAACCATGCTGGTAAAAGACCAGTGTTGATAGACTGTGAATCGCCTTCGCCTGTTGCGTCTTCAGTAGGTGTTGTGCCACCTGTGATAGTGTTGCTATCATCAGCAGAGTGCATCGTTACATAGGTATTAACGTTACCGTTAATGTCTATTGTCCACTCGCCTGCTGGGATAATAATCCCTGCGTTAGCAGTAGTAGCACCTAAAACTAAAGCAGCAGAAGCAACCGCAGCTGTAATTTTTGTGTTCATAATTAAATCTCCTAAAAGTTTAACTATTCTCAATATCGAGAACGTTATAAGAATTATCCCTCTTTCCAAGACTCAAAATCAAGTTTTTTGTTACATTTTGTTACATTATGAGCAAAAATTTCATTTTTTTGTTGTGAAAAAACAACAAATCACGTGATTAGCACTTTTTGGCGAGCTCTATGGCAAACCGGTCGGTCATCCCCGCAATGTAGTCAGCAATCTTACGTTCTAGGGTATCCGAGCTCTGAGCACAAAAATCAGCTGGCAGCTTACTGGGGTTACGCTTAAAAAATGCAAACAATTTATCAATTACCACCTGGGCCTGGTTACTCATTTCGACAATCTTGCTATGGCCATAAAGCCGCTCTCTGGAAAATTTTTTAATCAACTGAATCTCACTAGAGATCTCTTTTGAAAAACCAATTAAGGGCATGTTTTGCCTAACCTCATCGACCGTGTTCGGTTTAGCTGCAGTAATTTTTTCCTGACTCACCTCACACAAATCACTAATAATCAGATGCATCATTCGACGAATAGACTCATTCATGACTTGCTCATCCTTAATATTTTGATGTTTACGCATAACATACTCATAACATTGATTAAATAACGGCAGCTCTCTGAGTGACGGTAAATTAAGAATTTTTGAGCGAAAACCATCATCAAGGTCGTGATGGCAATAGGCGATTTCATCGGCAAGATTTACAATCTGTGCCTCCATTGAGGGTTGATTTTTCTCTAAAAAACGATGGCCGAGCTCACCCAACTGAAGGGCGTTTTTTCGCGAGCAGTGCTTCAATATTCCCTCACGGGTCTCAAAGGTGAGATTAAGTCCAAGAAAGTTTGCATACCTGGCTTCAAGCGTGTCCACCACCCTGAGTGACTGCAAGTTGTGCTCAAAACCCCCGTAGCGCTTCATGCAAAGATTCAGTGCATCCTGTCCGGCATGGCCGAAAGGGGTATGTCCCAAATCATGCGACAGAGCAATCGCCTCAGCCAGATCCTCATGGCAGCCTAACGTCCGCGCGATACCTCTCGAAACTTGTGCCACCTCAAGCGAATGGGTGAGACGATTTCTGAACATATCACCCTCGTGACTCACAAATACTTGCGTTTTGTATTGCAGTCTACGAAAGGAAGTCGAGTGAATAATGCGATCACGGTCTCGCTGAAATTCATTTCTCAGTGGGGATACGGCTTCAATATGTTGCCGACCCTTGGAAAATTCTGGGTGGGCAGCATAGGGCTTTAAATTCATCATTAAAAAACTTTTTGTTTAAGGGTATCCAATAAAACTTCGTGGGGATAGTCATTGGTGAGAAACGCATGGCCAATCCCCTTCTGCAGAATTAAGTTAATCTTGCCCTGCAGCGCCTTTTTGTCTGAGCGCATCAATTCAATAAATTGTGCCTCATCAATTTGCGGGGGATCGACGGGGAGTTTTGCCGCCCTAATGACTGATTTTATTCTGTCAAAATCTTGCGCGTTCAACCAACCTAACTGCATTGACATGTAGGACGCCATCACCATACCGCAAGCTACTGCCTCGCCATGAAGCCAGTTTCCGTAACCCATGACGTTCTCTATGGCATGCCCAAAGGTGTGCCCAAGATTCAATGTCGCCCGAATTCCCTTTGTTGACTCAAATTCATCCTCAGATACAACGCTGGCCTTGTTTTCGCAAGATACAGAGATAGCTTGCATTAATTGTTCAGGGCTCTTACGTAGTAAATTTGCCATCTCTTTCTCAAGCCATGCAAAAAAAGCTGCGTCACGAATGACTCCATACTTTATTACCTCAGCAAGCCCGGCACTCAGTTCCCGATCAGGCAGCGTTTGCAAAACGTCAAGATTAATTAACACACACTTTGGCTGATAAAAGGCGCCTATCATATTCTTGCCTAGCGCATGATTAATCCCTGTTTTCCCCCCCACCGACGAATCAACTTGCGACAAAAGCGTTGTCGGTACCTGCATAAAATCCACACCGCGCATATAGGTTGCGGCAGCATAGCCCGTGATATCCCCAATCACACCACCACCTAGCGCAATGAGCAAAGTGTCACGCCCAAACTTATGCGTTAATAAATCATCATAGATCACATTTAAGCTGTCATGACTCTTGTATTGTTCGCCATCAGGTAAAACAATGGCTAACACCTCCTCATCACCTAACATTTTTTTGAATGCTTGCAGGTAAAGGGGGGCTACGGTCTTGTTTGTGATAATGGCAATCTTTTTTTTGCTCGTGTACTTCGCAATTAGGTCACTATTCTCAAATAGATTTTGCCCGACAAAGATTGGGTAGCTTCTTTCACCGAGATTGATGTTAATTATTTTCATAGGTACTTAATTTGTCTTCAATTTCAAGGGCAATCTGTGTTGCTTTCTTGCCCTTCGTCTCTATTATATAGTCTGCCGTCGTTTCATAGAGCGAGCGTCTCTCCTCATAAAGCTCCGTTAACTTTTTTTCGACATCGGTATTTTTTAGCAACGGACGGGTTTTATCATTTTTCAGTCTCAGGCTTAATTCTTTTGGAAGAGTCTTTAGGTAAAAAATCGTACCGCACTTTGAAATGATATCCCTGTTGTATTTTGACAAGACAACCCCGCCTCCAGTAGATATCACATGATTTCTCTCTTCAGATAGGCCAGATAATAATTTTGTTTCCCTTTCCCTAAACCCCGTTTCACCCTCAAACTCAAAGATCATTGAAACGTCAACACCTGATTTTTGCTCGATCAGCTGATCGGTATCAATAAAGGATCGATTCAGTTTTTTGGCAAGCAACTTACCAATGGTGGTTTTACCTGAACCCATGAGTCCAATTAAAAAAATGTTCGTCGCTTTCATTTAACTTGCATATTTAATGTAGAATTCATTAAGCATCTATAATAAACCCTAATAGTTAGTTTGCTTCTTGAAATGTTATCAAAACTTAAAAATTTTTTATTTATTGCTTTCCTTGCCGGGCTTTCTTCAATTGCACTCATCTTTTTTGTTGTCTCACTCATCTATCCCACATTACCCGATGTTAGGCACCTAGAAGAATATCGCCCAAAACAACCCCTACAAGTTTTTTCCAAAGACGGCTCTCTAATTGCGGAGTTTGGAGAGGAGCGTCGTGATTATATTCCCATCAACCAAGTGCCACAGAGAATGATCAACGCCATCCTGGCAATCGAAGATCGACGTTTTTTTGAGCACCCTGGTATTGATTTTATTGGCATTGCACGAGCAGCACTGAGAAATATATTAGGTCAGTCCAATGAAGGGGCGAGCACTATCACCATGCAGGTCGCACGAAATTTTTTTCTTTCCTCTGAAAAAACCTTCAAAAGAAAAATCAACGAAATTCTGCTGGCTATCAAAATTGAAAAAAACTTAACCAAAGAGGAAATTTTAGAGCTCTACATTAATCAGATTTATCTGGGTCAAAGATCATTTGGGTTTCTTGCGGCTGCCAATACTTACTTTAATAAAGACCTCTCGCAACTGAATTTAGCTGAAACTGCGCTCCTAGCAGGGCTGCCAAAAGCCCCCAGTCGTTACAATCCTTTAGTTAATCCAGATTTATCCATCGGACGACAGCAGGCTGTTTTAAGTAGCCTCCTAAGGCATGGTTTTATTGACAGAACAACTTACGCATTGGCTCTCGAAGAGCCTATTGACCTGAGAGATAATGTCTCTAAACGAGAGTTGAAGGCAGATTATATTGCCGAGATGGTGAGGAAGACGCTGTACGATGAATTTGGGGAAAAAATTTATACCAGCGGCCTTAAGGTCTTCACCACGATTAAAGATAAGAACCAACGGCATGCCAATCACGCGGTGCAAAGAGGTATCATCAATTACATGAGTCGTCATGAGATAAAACCTCCTGAAAGTTATGTTCCCTTTAGCAATCAAAGCTTTGAAAATGAGAAGGAACAAGAAAAATTTATCTTAAAACAATTACGCCTCATTCCGAGATATGGTGACTTTATTCCGGGCGTTGTTCTATCCACGCAACCCCTAAAGATCACAGCACTCTTAAAAAATGGTCAAAAAATTGATATTTACAAAAGGGGGTTAACCCTTTTTAAAAATGACTTGAGGGAAGAAGATCCAAACAAAAAAATTGTCAAAGCAGGCGTTGTCTTAAGGTTCGTGAAAGATAGAGGTACTTGGATAGCCACACAGTTACCTGAAATTGAGAGTGCACTTGTCTCGATGGATCCGCAGACCGGGGCGCTGTTGGCACTCGTCGGCGGCTTTGATTTCTATCGAAGTAAATTTAACCATGTCTCACAAGCGAATCGCCAACCTGGTTCGATTTTTAAACCCTTTATCTACTCTGCCGCCCTGGAAAAAGGAATTAATGCCGCCACACTGATCAATGATGGTTATCTCTATGTCACGGCTAGGGAATTGAATTCAAATGAGAATTGGGAGCCCCAAAATTATAATGAAAAATTTGCTGGGCCCATGCGATTGCGAGATGGGCTAGCCCAATCAAAAAATTTAGTCGCCATCAGGGTGCTCAAACATATTGGCCCAAAGTATGCACAGGATTATATTTCACGTTTTGGCTTTGATTCAAAAAAACACCCCCCCTATCTCTCAATGGCTCTTGGTGTTGGTGAGGTCACCCCAATGGAAATGGTTGCTGCTTATGGTGTTTTCGCAAATGGCGGGTTTTTAAAAAAACCCTACTTTATTGAAAAAATAATTGATAGCAAGGGCAGAAAAGTCAAACACAGTGCTGAATTAATGAATGCCGAGACACCCAGATCAATTGACCCTAGAAATGCATTTGTTATGACCGAAATGTTAAAAGAGGTCATTGAATCTGGCACAGCAAAAAAGGCTAAACGTTTAAAGAGAAGTGATATAGCAGGAAAAACTGGCACAACTAATGAGCTTCATGATGCATGGTTTGCCGGATACAATCCCGACATTGTGACTGTCACGTGGGTCGGCTATGACCAACCTAAACCATTGGGAAAAAAAGAAACAGGGTCTCGCGCTGCCTTACCTATTTGGATGGATTATATGGAGCCTATTTTAGACCAGTACCCAGTGAGATTACAAATTGAACCTGAGGGCATACTGCCAGTAAAAGTAAGAAGAGAGGACGGCGTTGTAGCCACGACTGACGAGGATGGTATTTATGAATATTTTTACGAAGAATTTTTACCACAAACTAATGCCTATTTTTTAATCAACTAATGGCCAGAGATAACTTAAAAAATATTCGACTCACTGTTGCAAATAAAGCTGCTGAGCTAATTGCGGAGGAGGGAATTACTGACTATCATTTTGCAAAAACAAAAGCCGCAAAATTTTTAGGCTTTAGTGCCAAAGAAAAATTGCCATCAAATAATGAAATTGACCAAGCATTAATAGCCTATAAAAACATTTACCAAAAAGTCAGCATTGATATCATCCACGAGCTAAAAAAAACAATGTTGAAGTACATGAAAATGTTTGCAGAATTTAATCCTCATGCACCTAGTCAAATATTAGATGGCTATATCTCAAAATACCCCATTGTAGAAATTAACTTATATCATGATGATGTAAAAGCGATTGAATATATCCTACTAAATAATCGGATTGCTTTTGAAACTATTGACATCAATTTATACGGCAAAGGCAGCAAAAAAAAATCAAATCGCAATATTCCCATCTACAAAATTGAAGATGAATTTATACCGGTTCATCTTAAAGTTTATGACTTAAACGATATTAAGTTCAAAAAAAACAACTTATTGAAAGCAAGGGGATTGGATCTAAAGGGGGTCGAAAATTATGAGCCTAATTCTGCTCTCTTAGATACTCAGCAACCTGTTTAGCAAAATAAGTCAATATCGCATCAGCACCGGCTCTTTTGAAAGACAATAAAGACTCTAGAACCACACTTTTTTCGTCCAACCAATGGTTTTGGCAGGCCGCCTTAATCATTGCATACTCACCGCTAACCTGGTAAACGAAGGTAGGTTTTGAAAAAGTCTCTTTCACTCTGTAGACAATATCTAAGTAGGGAAGTCCTGGCTTCACCATTACAATGTCAGCCCCCTCATCAATATCTAAACTTACCTCATGCAGCGCCTCATCACTATTTGCTGGGTCCATTTGATAGGTCTCTTTAGACGATGAGCCTAATGAATGAGATGAGCCTATCGCATCCCGAAAGGGCCCATAAAAAGAGGACGCGTATTTTGCCGAGTAAGATAAAATCTTTGTATTGATAAAATTATTATCCTCCAGACAAGACCGAATTTTACCAATGCGACCATCCATCATATCTGAAGGCGCTACAACATCCGCCCCCGCTTTTGCATGTGAGAGGGCTTGTTTTGTCAGAACTTCAACTGTCTCATCGTTGAGAATTTTGTTGTTGCTATCTAGCAATCCATCTTGACCATGACTTGTATAGGGGTCAAGCGCAACATCGGTAATGATGCCTAAATCAGGTAGTGCCTGCTTCAAGGCCATCACGGCTCTTGAAACTAAACCATCGGGATTAAAAGACTCCTCGGCATTAACTGTTTTTAAATCCATGGGTATCACCGGAAATAAGGCTATGGCAGGTATTCCCAAGTCATAACATTGACTCGCCTCCATTATCAAGTTATCAATACTTAGCCTGTAAACACCCGGCATGGAATGAATAGGCTCTCTAATTTTCTCGCCCTCTATGACAAACATCGGGTAAATTAAATCATCCACCGAGACCTCATGCTCTCTGGTTAATTTTCGGGAGAACAAATCATTTCGTAATCTTCTTGGTCGCTTTATCATATGATTAATCAATTAAATTTTTAAGGGATATTCCGGGCTCAAGATCTCTCATAAATGCCTCACCAATCAAGAATGTCGAAACGTCATGGCTATTCATAAGCTGGATATCTTCTCTAGTAAAAATACCTGACTCCGTAATGATAATTCTATCACTTGGAATTTTTGCTTTTAAATCAATGGTGGTTTGCAGTGAGACGTCAAAAGTTTTTAGGTCTCTATTATTGATGCCAATTAATAAAGTCTCCAGCTCTAAAGCTGCCTCAAGCTCTTTTATGTTATGGGACTCGACAAGCACAGCCATATTAAGACTTTTCGCGATAGATTCAAATTCTCTCATTTTAGTTAATTCCAAGGCGGCGGCAATGAGGAGAATGCAGTCAGCGCCAAAGGCTTTAGACTCATATATTTGGTAGGGGTCAATGATAAAATCTTTCCTCAAAATTGGTAGCTGACAATGCTTTTTAATTGCTTGAATATAGGAGAGATCCCCATGGAAGTATTGCTTATCAGTCAGGACGGATAAACAAGCTGCACCTGCCGTCTCATAGGATTGAGCAATCATAATGGGATCAAAATCTTCGCGGATAATGCCTTTTGATGGGCTGGCCTTTTTGATTTCTGCGATAACAGCTTGTGCGTTAGTTTTATGTTTTTCTTGCAATGATAAAATAAAGTCTCTTTCATCATTATGAGCAATTAAAGATTTAAGCTCCGCTAAAGATTGTTGTTTTTTGGCGTGGGCTACCTCATCAATCTTGGTT
>Ga0255783_10002592_pt1 | contig 17912 bp, 16 predicted proteins | sample 011ome_22_FD_179981 | JGI IMG/M metagenome (GOLD analysis project Ga0255783, IMG submission 179981) | Coastal salt marsh microbial communities from the Groves Creek Marsh, Skidaway Island, Georgia - 011507BT metaG (version 2) | ecosystem: Environmental > Aquatic > Marine > Intertidal zone >... | reverse complement strand
ACCAAATGGCGAGGTGCCACCGACCAAGTAGCCGCTGTGTCGTTGGGCAACCACGGGCGAGCAGGGCTCAATTGATTTGCAACCGGCTGCCCGCGCCAGCGCTTTCGTGCTGACACTGCAGTCGCCGTGCATCAGCACGACCAGCGGTTCAGCCTTTTCGTTTTGCATCACCAAAGTCTTCACCACAGCGTGCTCTGGCCAGCCCAACTGCTTCGACGACTCAGCCGTCCCCCCACGGTCAACGTAGTGATAGGTATGTGGCGTGAAAGTGACCCCGTGTTGCTTCAACCACTGTGTAGCGGGCGTCTCACTGACGCGTCTTTCTCGATTGGCCATGACGGAATGATAGCGTTCCACGCGCAAACCGCTTGGTTGCCCGCGTGGCACACCTAGGATTTACCCTAATTTTTAAGAAAACGCTTGCGCAAACGCTTGCGCAAGCGTTTTCTTTTGGTTACGATCCGCCAACAATTTAAAAACTGCAAAGCTTTCCCTCTGTCTTAAGTCCATGTCCTCCAGCCAAATGCCAGTTGTCCCAGCGCACTATCTCGGTCGGATAGCCGAATTACTCGCCCGCGGTGACCGAGTCATCCTGGGTTTAACCGGCGCGCCCGGTGCAGGTAAATCAAGTCTGGCCGCAGCCCTCCACGCATTGTTTCCATCAGAGTCTCAAGTTGTTCCTATGGACGGCTTCCATCTGGCGAACGTTGAGTTGGCTCGTCTCAACCTTCGGCATTGCAAAGGCGCACCACAGACGTTTGACAGTGGTGGGTACGTTGAGTTGCTCAAGCGGTTGCGTAAGCAAAAAATGGGGGAGGTGATTTACGCACCGGAGTTTCGACGTGACTTAGAAGAGCCAATCGCCGGTGCAATTCCCGTTTTCTCCGAAACCCAGCTGATCATCACCGAAGGTAATTACCTGTTGCTCTCGGACGGCCACTGGTCAGAGATCGCTAGCTTGTTGGATGAGAGCTGGTACGTCGATATCGAGCAGTCGCTTCGCATCGAGCGCCTCACCAAGCGGCATGAGCAATTTGGCAAGCCACACGCTCACGCACTGCAATGGATTAAGCAAACCGACGAGCCCAATGCCCGTTTGATTGAGTCGACGCGTGAACGCGCAACTCTCATTTTTGATTGGAACGCAGCGAAAGTTACGGTCTGATTTTTACCCAATATAGGTTCCTCTGAAATGGTTCAGTGGGGCTATATGAATGCGAAGTCCTTTCGCAATAACGAAACGCCCAACAGGGCATCACAGGAGCACATCGATGAAAGTTAAAAACTTTGTAAAAGTGGCCAGTTTGGTTTTGGCGTTTGGTACTGCGCAAGCAGCCGAGCAGCCCATCATTGGCCTGATCACCAAGACAGAAAGCAACCCATTCTTCGTCAAGATGAAAGAGGGCGCTGAAGCTGAAGCGGCCAAATTGGGCGCGAAGATCCTCTCAGGCGCTGGCAAGATGGACGGTGACAACGCAGGCCAAGTCACCGCTATGGAGAACATGATCGCAGCCGGTGCGAAGACCATTTTGATCACACCCAGTGATGCGAAAGCCATCATCCCCGCGATCAAGAAGGCTCAGCGCCAAGGCGTCCAAGTGATTGCATTGGATAGCCCAACTGATCCCGCAAGCGCTGTTGACGCGCTGTTCGCGACCAACAACTACACCGCTGGTGTTTTGATCGGTCAATACGCGAAATCTGCCCTCGGCGGCAAGAAGCCTGTCATCGCCACGTTGGACCTTTTCCCAGGTCACCCCGTTGGCGCACAACGCCATAACGGTTTCCTGCAGGGTTTTGGTTCCAAGTCACTGCCCGCAGAGAGCAACGAGTTGGCGATGCCCGGCGAAGTCGTCTGTAGCGCAGACACCTACGGCGACACCGCTAAAGGTCAGACCGCGATGGAAAACTGCTTGCAGAAGAACCCCAACATCAACCTCGTTTACACGATCAATGAGCCCGCCGCTGCAGGTGCATACAATGCGCTCAAAGCAGCCGGTAAAGAGAAGGGTGTTGTGATCGTTTCTGTTGACGGTGGCTGCGAAGGTGTTCGCAACGTTGGTTCAGGCGTGATCGCTGCAACCAGCCAGCAGTATCCCTTGCGCATGGCTGCAATGGGTGTTGCAGCTGGCGTTGAATACGCAAAATCTGGTAAGAAAGTGAAGAGTGGCTACACCGACACCGGTGTGACCTTGATCGCAGCGAAGTCTGTTGCTGGCGTTAACAGCAAAGACGTTAAAACTGGTTTGGAATTGTGCTGGGGTAAGTAATCCACGGCTGGTTTAGGCCATTATTCGAAGGCGCGCAAGACCTCGGTTTTCCGCGCCTTCGTCATTACATGTTTACGATCACTAAACGCACTGTTACGCGCATCGCTCGGAGAATCTTTTTATGACTTTAAGCCAACCTGCTAAGCTGCCACCCATAGCGACTTTGGGGCCAGCGATCGCGCTCCTAATGGCTTGCGTATTCTTCTCTTTTCAAAGCGAGCGTTTTTTAAGCTTGCAGAATTTCTCGCTGATTCTTCAGCAAGTCATGGTGGTCGGTACGATTGCCATTGGCCAGACGCTCATCATCCTGACTGCGGGTATTGACTTGTCGTGCGGCATGATCATGGCGCTTGGCAGCATCGTGATGACCAAGCTGGCTGCCGATTATGGTCTGTCCGCGCCGGTCGCTATCGCATGCGGCATTGGTGTGACCGCCTTGTTCGGGCTCATCAATGGCTTATTGGTGACCAAGGTGAAATTGCCGCCATTCATCGTGACGCTGGGTATGTTGAACATTGTGTTCGCGATCACACAGCTCTACTCGAAGTCACAAACGGTTACAGATATCCCCGATGGGATGCTGTTACTCGGTGACACATTCAAGATTGGTAACAGTTCGATTGTTTATGGCGCGGTCTTGATGGTTGCGCTGTACCTCATCACGTGGATCGCTCTGCGGGAGACGGCGCCGGGTCGTCATATCTACGCAGTTGGTAACAACCCAGAGGCGACCCGCTTGACGGGTATTTCGACTGATCGCATCCTACTAGGTGTCTATCTGATGGCTGGTGTCTTTTACGGCATCGCCTCAATGCTCAGCGTCGCCCGCATCGGTGCGGGTGATCCGAATGCGGGTCAAACCGAAAACCTCGACGCCATCACCGCCGTCGTTTTGGGCGGTACCAGCCTGTTTGGCGGACGCGGAATCATCCTAGGCACGTTGGTTGGTGCGTTGATTGTGGGCGTGTTCCGCAACGGTCTCACGTTGATGGGTGTGTCCTCGGTTTACCAGTTGTTGGTAACCGGTATTTTGGTGATTCTCGCCGTGACCACCGATCAACTCTCACGCAAAGGAAACCGCTAATGAGCTCTCAACCTGAAATTGTGATGCAGGCAAAAGGCCTGGTGAAGCGCTACGGACAGGTGACGGCGCTCGATGGTGCCGACTTTGAGTTGCGTGCAGGGGAAATCCTGGCCGTCATCGGTGATAACGGTGCAGGCAAATCCTCTCTTATTAAGTGTCTCTCTGGCGCGACCATTCCCGACGAGGGTGAGATTTGGCTAGACGGTGAGCCCGTGCACTTCCGGGGCCCGATTGACGCCCGGCGTGCGGGCATTGAGACCGTCTACCAGGACTTGGCAGTTGCCCCGGCCATGACCATTGCAGAAAACTTATTTCTAGGCCGCGAAATTCGTCGCCCGGGCGTTTTGGGCAGCGTCTTCAAAATGATCGACAAACGCAAGATGCTTGAAGAAAGCATTGCGCGCATGAATGACCTGAAAGTAGGTATCCGCTCGATGACGCAGGCCGTTGAGACGCTGTCAGGCGGTCAGCGCCAGTGCGTTGCCGTGGGCCGTGCGGCTGCCTTTGCACAGCACGTGGTGATCATGGACGAGCCGACTGCGGCACTGGGCGTCAAGGAGGGGAACATGGTTCTTGAATTGATCCGTCGCGTGCGTGATCGTGGGTTACCAGTGGTTCTCATATCGCATAATATGCCTCACGTCTTTGAGGTTGCAGACCGTATACACGTGGCCCGATTGGGTAAGCGAGCGGCGGTGTTGAATCCCAAGAAGATCAGCATGAGCGATACGGTTGCAGTGATGACTGGCGCCATGCCTGCGGAGGAAATACCGGCCGACTATTTAGCCTAAAACCTGCTGCGGTATTCTTTACTTGACCTTTGCAGGATTGCTCTTATGACCACGATGCAAGCCGTCGCCGATGCAGCGGGTGTCTCCGTCTCCACGGTGTCACACGTCATCAATAAAACGCGCAAGATCCACCCGGATACGCTGAAGGCGGTCGAGGCGGCGATTATCAAGGTCGGTTACACACCAAACCGGCTTGCCCGCGCTTTGGCTGGTGGCTCTACCAGCACGGTGGGGGTGGCTATTTCGGCGCTGTCCAATCGATATTTCGCCGCGACGGCTTACGCCATCGAAGCCGAGTGCGCGCGCAACGGCCTCATGATGATGCTGGTGGATACCCACGAAAGCGCAGACTACGAATTCAACGTTGTAAAAGCCCTGCGTGAGCGGCGCGTCGACGGCATCATCATCGCGCCAACCGCTGACCCCAATCATCGCACCCTCAATTATTTGCGTGCGCAGGGCGTCCCCACTGTGTTGGTTGACAGGGCTGCGCCGGGCGGTTTTGATCAGGTGCTGGTCGAAAGCCAAGCGGCCACCGAGGTCTTGACCAACCATGTCATCGGGTTAGGGCACAAGCGTATCGCGTTTATTTCAGGGGTTCCTGGGTTATCCACCACAGAGGATCGAATCGCGGGGTACAAGCAGGCTTTGACCAAAGCGAAACTGCCTATCGATGACGCGTTGATCGTTACCGGCATGTCGCAGTTTGAGCCCGCCAGATCGATCGCGAAACAGTTGGCAAAAAGCAAGCAACCGCCGACTGCAATCATCACCGGTAACAACATCATGACCATTGGCGCGCTCACGGGTCTGCGTGAGGTGGGTATTCGCGTGCCTGAGGACATGTCCTTAGCCGGCTTTGATGACATTGAATGGGCCGACGTGTTGTCACCGCGGTTAACCGTCATGGCGCAGCCCGTTGAGGAGTTGGGCAGTCGAGCGGTGCGCCTCCTGAAGCGACGAATCGAGACCCCTGATGCCCGACGCCAGTCCATCCGACTCGACCCGACCCTCTGCGTACGCGACTCGGTACGAAAACTGTCCACCCGCTGAGCGCTACCTCTGCGCTGTGACAGTTGTCACAAAACCGTCATATTCGGGAATTACAGTTCACCTTGATCACAACGATCTGAACCAAATTCAAAGAGGTAACGAAATGAAACGGTCTTTCTCTAAAACGCTGGCGGTATTCGCCGCTGGTACGTTGATGACAAGCGCGGTGTTGGCGCAAGACGTGACGGGTGCTGGGGCCTCCTTCCCCGCGCCGGTCTATGCCAAGTGGGCCGAAGCGTACAAGGCCGCGACCGGCAAGAGCGTGAATTACCAATCCATCGGCTCGTCCGGTGGTATCAAACAGATCAAAGCCAATACGGTCGACTTTGGTGCAACCGATGCGCCCATGGACGGTGCTGAAGTGGCCAAAGAGGGCTTGGTGCAGTTCCCCGCCGTGATGGGGGGTGTGGTGGCCATTTACAACTTGGACGGTGTCGCCTCTGGCACCCTCAAGCTCGATGGTGCGGTGCTGGCAGACATCTTCATGGGCGGTATCACCAAGTGGAACGACGCCAAGATTGCAGCCCTGAACCCGGGCGTGAAGCTGCCCTCACGCACCATCACGGTCGCGCACCGTGCGGACGGCTCGGGCACCACCTCGGTGTTCACCGAGTACCTGAGCATCGTGTCTAAGCCATTTGCGGACAAAGTGGGCACGGGTAAGGCTGTGAAGTGGCCCGCAGACGCCTCGGTCGGTGGCAAGGGTAACGCTGGCGTTGCCGCGAACGTGCAGAAGATTCGCGGCTCGATCGGCTATGTGGAGTACGCCTACGCCAAAGCCAACAAGTTGCCCGTGGTGCTGTTAAAGAACCATGACGGCCAGTACGTGGCGCCTGATGCAGACACCTTTGCCGCAGCGGCAGCTGGTGCGAACTGGGCCAAAGCGCCTGGCATGGCTTTGTCTTTGAACAACCAGCCGGGTGCGAAGAGCTGGCCGATCACAACGGCCACGTTCATCCTGATGCACAAGCAGCCCAAGGATGCAACGAAGTCAAAGGAGGCGTTAGCGTTCTTTGACTGGGCGTTCAAGAGTGGCGGTAAACTGGCCGACGAGCTCGACTACGTGGCCATGCCACAGGCGGCGACTGACTACATTCGCAAGTCTGTCTGGACACAGATAAAGCGTTAAGCTGGCTCACACACCGGGTGCAGGGTGGCGTGTGGAGCACGTACACTAGGCACTCGGCTTTTGTTTGCTCGTCACCCAATTTATGACTCAAACCACTTCACAACCCACCCGTGATGCGATTCTCGAAGACGCGAGCCGCATGGCGATTGTTCGGCGTCAGCGCTGGGAAGATCTGCTCTTCCACGGGGTCACCAAGTTCTTCGCAGCGACGGTTTTGCTGGCTTTGCTCGGCATCATCGTGTCCTTGTTCGTACGGGCTTGGCCAGCCTTGGAGGGGTTTGGTTTTGGGTTCTTCACCAAGGTCGAGTGGGATATTGTTAATGACGACTTTGGCGCGCTGATTGCGATTTATGGCACCGTCATAAGCGCAACGATCGCGCTCTTGATCGCGGTACCGCTCAGTTTTGGTATCGCCTTGTTTCTCACGGAAACTTGCCCCGTGTGGTTGCGTCGTCCGCTGGGTATTTGTGTGGAACTGCTCGCGGGCGTCCCCTCGATCATCTACGGCATGTTTGGCCTGTTCATTTTTGCGCCGCTGTTTGCCGAATATGGCCAACCCTTGTTGTCTGACACATTTGGTGAAATCCCTGTGTTTGGTGTTCTGTTTTCAGGCGCTGAAATCGGCCTGGGCATTCTCACAGCAGGTCTGATATTGGCGGTCATGATTCTGCCGTTTATCGCCTCTGTCATGCGCGATGTCTTTGCGATCGTACCGCCCGTTTTGAAAGAGTCAGCCTACGGCATCGGCTGCACCACTTGGGAAGTTGTCACGCGCATCGTGTTGCCTTACACACGCGCCGGTGTCATTGGCGGCATTATGTTGGGTTTGGGCCGCGCGCTTGGCGAGACGATGGCTGTGACCTTCGTGATCGGCAACGCGCACAAATTGAGCCCATCACTGTTTGGCCTCGGTAACTCAATCGCCTCGACGCTGGCCAATGAGTTTGCCGAAGCAGACAGTGAGCTGCACGTATCCTCGCTGTTTGCGCTCGGATTGGTGCTTTTCCTAATTACCTTTGCTGTCTTGTCGGCCGCGAAATTTATGTTGATGCGTATGGAAAAGGCCCAAGGGAGCAAAACATGAGTACCCCCGTAGCTTCAGCCAATCGCCCTGTGCGCGAAGTGGGGCCCAAGCAGGCATCGGCGCTGTATGCCGGACGCCTCCGCCGTAATCGTATCGGTCTGAGCCTGTCCATGCTGGCGATGGCGCTCGGTCTGGTCGCCTTGTTCTGGATCCTAGGTGTCCTGCTGTACAAAGGTTTTGATGCCATCAGCTGGTCCATGTTCGTCGAGTCAACACCGGCACCTGGTAGCGCTGGTGGTCTGGCGAACGCCATTTTGGGAAGCTTGCTCTTGGTTGCTGTGTCGGCTTTGGTCAGCACGCCGATCGGTATTTTGGCTGGCATTTACTTATCGGAATATGGGTCCGCCACCCGTTTTGGCTCGGTCACTCGGTTCGTGACAGACATCATGCTGTCGGCACCGAGTATTGTTATTGGTTTGTTCGTTTACGCGCTTGTCGTAGCCCCCATGGGCTATTTCTCAGGTTGGGCGGGGTCAATCGCGTTGGCGCTGATTGCGCTGCCGGTCGTCGTTCGAACCACCGAAAACATGTTGCGCTTGGTGCCTGCGCCGCTGCGCGAGGCAGCAACCGCCTTAGGTGCGCCCAAATGGCGGGTGTCGATGTCTGTCGTGCTGCGTGCTTCGAGCAGTGGTGTGATCACGGGCATTTTGCTGGCTGTCGCCCGTGTGAGCGGCGAGACAGCGCCGCTTTTGTTCACCGCGTTGAGTAATCAATTCATGAGCAGTGACATGTCACAGCCCATGGCCAGTTTGCCTGTGGTGATCTACCAATTCGCGATGAGTCCCTACGAGGACTGGGTCTCATTGGCTTGGGGCGGTGCGCTGCTGGTGACCTTTGCGGTGCTGACACTCAACGTCATCGCTCGCGTGGTTTTCCGGGACAAGAGCAAGGCTTAAGGCCACCCGCGCAATAATCAATGAAGTTGGAAACAAGCTTATGTCGTTACTGAGTCACGCGTCTACCGAAGCCAAAGCGCCAGAGAAACTCGCGCTCGAAGTCAAAAATCTGAACTTCTTTTATGGCAAGTTTCAAGGTCTCAAGGATATCTCCCTTGGCATTGCTGAGCGCAAGGTGACCGCCTTTATCGGTCCCTCAGGATGTGGCAAATCAACGCTCTTGCGCACCTTCAACCGCATGTATTCGTTGTATCCGGGGCAACGCGCTGAGGGCGAGATCAATTTCTACGGGCAGAACATTTTGTCGCCTAAACAAGATCTGAACTTACTTCGCTCGCGCATCGGTATGGTGTTCCAGAAGCCGACCCCATTTCCGATGTCCATCTACGACAACATCGCCTTTGGCGTCCGGTTGTACGAAAAGTTGTCTGCCAGTGAAATGGATGACCGGGTCGAGTGGTCGCTGCGCAAGGCCGCGATTTGGGATGAGGTCAAAGACAAGTTGACCCAGAGTGGTCTGTCTTTGTCGGGCGGTCAACAGCAGCGCCTCTGTATTGCGCGCAGTGTTGCTATCAAGCCGTCTGTGTTGTTACTGGATGAGCCGACCTCGGCACTCGACCCCATCTCGACCGCGAAAGTCGAAGAGTTGGTGCACGAGTTGAAAGAGGACTACACCATTGCCATCGTGACGCACAACATGCAGCAGGCAGCGCGGGTATCCGACTACACCGCGTATATGTATTTGGGTGAGATGATTGAGTTTGGTGATACCGAGCAGCTGTTCTTCAAGCCGAAGCGCTCGGAAACAGAAGATTACATTACGGGAAGGTTTGGTTAATCATGAGCGGAAAACACATTTCATCGCAATTCGATTCAGAACTAAACGCCATTTCCACCCGCGTGATGGAGATGGGCGGCGTGGTCGAGTTGCAGTTGCGCACGGCGATCTCGGCGTTGTCTGAGATGGATATAGACGCGGCCAACAACGTCATTGAGTTGGAAGCCGAAGTCAACAATTTCGAGTTGGAGCTGGATCACGACATTTCGTCAATCATTGGTCGGCGTCAGCCAACCGCGCGTGATCTGCGCTTGTTGATGGCCATGTCGCGCACCACCGGAAACCTTGAACGGGCTGGTGACGAAGTCACAAAGATGGCGCGTATGGTGCAATCGATCATTCAAAGTGGTGAAGCGCGCTCCTTGCCGACGTCGGAGCTCCGTTCCGCAAGTGAATTGGCTTCGGGTCTGCTGCGTAAGTCTTTGGATGCGATCGCGCGTTTGGACATCCACATGGCGTTGAGCATCATCAAAGAAGACGATCTGATCGACCAAGAGTACAACGGCTTCTTGCGCAAGCTCATGACCTACATCATGGAAGACCCTCGCACCATATCCGCATCCCTGAACCTCTTGTTTCTGGCAAAAGCCATTGAGCGGGTCGGTGATCACGCCAAAAATATCGCCGAATCAACGATTTATGTGGTGAAGGGTGAAGATGTGCGCCACTCATCACTTGAGAGCGTGGAATCGCTGGTCAAGTAAACAGGCGACCGCATTTGGCTACCAAACCGTCGGTTCTCGTCGTTGAGGATGAACCGTCAATTGCCGAGTTGATCGCGGTCAATCTGCGGCACAGCGGGTTTGAGGTAACCGTGGTTCATGAGTGTGTTGCGGCCCAACACCTCATCGATACGGCGCTGCCAGATTTGTTGCTGCTGGACTGGATGCTTCCCGGTCAAAGTGGCGAGAGCCTAACCCGCCGGTTGCGCGCCAACGATCGAACCAGAGATTTACCGATTGTCTTGCTGACCGCCCGTGGAGACGAGGCTGACAAGGTCGCAGGCCTCAATGCAGGCGCCGACGATTACGTCACCAAGCCGTTTTCTACCCAAGAATTAATCGCACGATTGCGTGCGGTATTGCGTCGTCGTATGCCAGCGCCATCGTCACCAACACTACAAGTTGGCGCACTCAGCATAGATGTCGGTGCGCATCAGGCGATCCATGCGGGCATCCCGCTCAAATTAGGACCGACCGAGTTCAAATTGCTGACCTACTTCATGCAACACGTGGGACGCGTGCACTCTCGCGCCCACTTATTAGATGCTGTTTGGGGCAATCAAGTTGCGATTGAGGAGCGAACCGTTGACGTGCATATCAAGCGCTTGCGCGAGGGATTGGGTGAGGGTAGTCATTTGTTAGAGACGGTTCGTGGAGCCGGCTATCGGCTCATCATTTCTGACTGATTGCTTGTCGAAGTGCTGATTGGGCAGGGCATAATTCGGGCATGATTACGCGCTTCTTTGAACTTGCCGCACTGGGTTTAGGCGGTTGGGCCCTTGCCCGATTGCTGGGTCTCGTAGACGGAGCGACCATCATCGGCCCGCTGGTGGGTATCGGCTGTTGGGTGATTTGGGATGGGGTCCGTGCCACTAAAGTGACGACATGGTTGCAATCTCGACGCTACAACCAACCACCCAAGCTTTACGGCGTTTGGGGCGATGTTGTCGAACGTTCTCGCAAAGCATTTCGACGACTTCAGCGACGCGCACAAGATCGTCAAAGGCGACTTGAGGAGTTTTTATCCGCCATTCAGGCATCACCCAACGGGGTCATACTATTAGACGAATTGGGTCGAATTGAATGGTCCAATCAAGCCGCTAGCGACCACCTTGGTCTCGACCCCCGACGTGACGTACGTCAATACATTCGGAATCTCGTGAGAAGCCCTGCCTTCGCGGCCTACGTTGCCAAAGGCGATTTCAGCGAATCGGTTTTGATTGAGGGGCCGAATGCCGCGCCTGATGCGCTCTCTGAAATTTCAATGCAGATGCATGCCTACGGTGATGGTCGGCATCTGCTACTTTCCAATGATGTCACTGCACTGAAGCGTGCAGAGTCCATGCGACGAGACTTTGTGGCCAACGTATCCCATGAGATCAGAACGCCACTGACCGTGATTCGCGGTTTTGTCGAGACCCTTCAGTCCCTGCAGTTGTCGGAAGTCGAGCAGCGTCACTACCTCGAACTCATGGGGCAGCAAGCCGCACGCATGGATTCGCTCGTGGTTGACCTGTTGACCCTGTCGCGCCTAGAGGGTAGCCCGCTGCCCACGGTGGGTGAGTGGTTAGAGGCTGACCAGTTGTGTACGCAAGTCGTAAGTGACGCCCGCGCACTCTCAGCGGTGATGGGCGAAGGCGAGCAGAACATTCTGGTGGAAACGGTGTCGGGTTACCGGATTGCCGGCCTGCGCTCGGAACTACTCAGTGCGATGGGGAACCTGCTCAGTAACGCCGTTCGCTACACGCCAGTGGGCGGCGATATCCGTGCGGGCTGGCGTTCGTTGCCAGACGGCGGCATCGCCTTTGTTGTGCAAGACACCGGCGGCGGTATTGCGCCCGAGCATCTACCGCGTTTGACCGAGCGGTTTTACCGCGTAGATCGCAGCCGCTCGCGTGAAACTGGTGGCACAGGCCTTGGGCTGGCAATTGTTAAGCACGTTGCCCAACGGCACGGTGGAGAGCTTCGCATCGAGAGTACCTTGGGGAAGGGGTCCGAGTTTGCGATTCATTTGCCCGCGCGACGGGTGAAGAAAATACCCGCTTAATCGAGCCGTTGGTAGACGTAGATCACCTGACCGCGGTTATTCCACTGCCACACACTGCCTTTTAAGAACCATCCCTTCACATCCGTGTGATGGCCGTTGAGATTGTGGCGATCCGATGTCATGAGTAAATAGTCGCATGGCGCGTCCGTCTGTTCGGGGACAATGCGCCCCGCAACATGAGTCTGTAGCGCGCTGAGTTGAGATTGCGATAACCCCAGCGATGTGATGCAGGTTTTCGGCTCGACCATGCCCCTAACTTCACGGGCTAATGGCCCGTAGCTGAGGCCGTGATTCAAAAGGGGCAGCCACAACGTGGTCAGCAGCAACCAGCACCAAACGCTGCCACCGGCTGATAACACCATGCTTTTCCAAATGGCTGGTTTTACAGACCGGGTGCGCCACCGGATAAGTGCTATCCAAATGGTTGTGCCGATCAAGGCGACGATCGTGGGAATCGCAGAAAATTCAGGCGCTAAATTGGGGGCAAGGCGCGCAATGTTCGCGGCCGGTTGCGCGGGATAGCCGGTATGCATCGCCAGCCAAATCACCCATATCAAGACCCCCGAGCCTGTAAAAAAAAGGAGCGCAAACCAGTCAATTAAGGCGGTAACGCGGCGCTTAAGCGTCGGGAGAGCAAAGGTCGCAAGTACCACCAGCGCGGGCAACGCGAGGATCATGGTGCGCGTCGGATCGGATGCCATGAGCGTTTGCACCAACGTGATGACCACAACAGCTGCGGGTAGTGCGATGTGTGGCGTGCGCCACTGGCGACGCCATTGCCACAAGGCCCAGAGGGCAAGCGGCAGGGCTGGCCAGGTAAACCACAAAACCAACTTAAACCAGCGGTACCAACCCAGACGGGGCTCCGTCGTGATCGCCAGGGGGTAGCTGACGGGCGGTTGAATAAGCAGAACCGTTAGGCTGACCACTGATACGACCAATGCCCACGCGATTAATGTGTGGCGAGCGCATTGCCAGCGATTTGAAAACACCATCGCCAACCCCGAACCGACCAAGATGGAGAGAATGAGAGCCAATGTAGGCTGACCACTCAAGGCCAAGCCGATCAACCCAAGCCCACCAAGAAGCGGCGGGCTGATATGTCGCCAAACAGAGGGGCGCTTCTGTGCCTCGTAGGGCGTCGTGTTTGATAGGCGCGCCATTTGCGCGATCGTGTGCGAGGCCGCCGCGATAAAAAATCCTGTAAAGGCCACACCGAAGACGTCGACAGCGGTCTCGTGCCCGATGTGGGCGAGGCCTAAACAACCGGCAAATATCAGCAACGCGGCGTCGGCCATGGCGCGCGCGTACCCACTGCGATTAGCCTGACCACCGAATGCAAATGCCACCGGTTGCGCCTTCGGCAGATGTGCCAAATGGTAGACGGCGTACCAAACGCTTGCAATGGCAGCAGCCAGCATCAGCGCAAAGGGAATGCGCACGACGACTGCAGGTCCCAAGGCTCCAAACCACTTGATGAACAGCGCGCCAACCCAGTAGGGTAACCAGCCATCGATGTCGGGCCTCAGACCGAGGAGTGTCGGCGAAAACCAGTCGCTGTGACCGTTCGCCAAAGAGTTCATGAGGCCGAAGCCAGCCGCATCCGCTTCTTTCCAGGGCTCGCGACCGATGTAGCCAGGAATGACGTAGAACACCGACAACAGCACCAAGGCCCACCGGGGCAACCGGCGGACAGCTGCTTGCGTAACCAGGGCTGGGGAGGGCGGATTCACGGGCGGGCTAGCGGGCAATCAAAGGTGGCAGGCACAAAACAAAACAGCCGAACCAACGAAACATCGGTTCGGCTGTTGCGCACGGTAGGCCAATTACTTGGTCGTGCGGTTTGCGTAGCGGTTACGGAAGCGCTCAACACGGCCACCCATGTTGTCAACACTCTTCTGTGTACCGGTATAGAAGGGGTGTGATTCGCTGGAAGTTTCCAGCTTGAACAAGGGCAATTCGCGGCCGTCGTCCATTTTGATCATTTCTTTTGTAGGCGCGCAAGAGCGGGTCACAAATTGGAAGTTGTTGGACTGATCCAAGAAGCAAACTTCACGGTAGTTGGGGTGAATGCCTTCTTTCATGGCGTTTCTCTTTTCTGTAGGTCAGGTGCGGCAGCCTTGATCGTGCGGAATTGCCGAATCACACTTTTCGCAAAATTAAAAAGTTCAGCCCGCGATTATCGCATGAAATCGCCTGAATTGGCCCTCTTTAGCCACCTCGACGCATCATGTCGAAGAATTCCGAGTTGTTTTTGGTTTGCTTCATGCTTTTGAGGACCATTTCCATGGCCTCAACTTCGTCCATGCTGTACATGAACTGGCGCAAAATCCGAGTTTTTTGCAGGATTTCGGGCTGCAATAGCATTTCCTCGCGACGGGTACCGCTGCGATTCAACTGGATTGATGGGAAGACGCGCTTCTCGTATAAGCGGCGATCGAGGTGGATCTCGGAGTTACCGGTGCCCTTGAACTCCTCAAAGATCACCTCATCCATACGGCTACCCGTATCGACCAGTGCCGTTGCGATGATGGTCAATGAGCCACCTTCCTCGACATTACGTGCGGCGCCAAAGAAGCGCTTAGGGCGTTGCAAAGCATTCGCATCCACACCGCCAGTCAGCACCTTGCCAGAGGAGGGCAGGACGTTGTTGTAAGCACGGGCCAGACGGGTGATGGAGTCCAGCAGAATCACCACATCTTTCTTCAATTCAACCAGCCGTTTCGCGCGCTCGATCACCATTTCAGCGACGTGGACGTGGCGAGCGGCCGGCTCGTCGAAGGTCGAAGCGATGACCTCGCCATCGACCGTACGCTGCATTTCGGTCACTTCCTCTGGGCGCTCATCGACCAACAGGACAATGAGTTCCACATCGGGGTTGTTGGATGTGATCGCGTGCGCAATGTGCTGCATCATCACCGTTTTGCCGCTTTTGGGTGGCGCGACTATCAGTGCACGCTGACCTTTGCCAATCGGGGCAATGATGTCGATGACTCGGCCCGTGATGTTTTCCTCTGACTTGGTCTCTCGCTCCAAGCGCATCTGCTCTTTTGGAAACAGCGGCGTGAGGTTTTCAAACATGATCTTGTGTTTGTTGTCCTCCGGCGGCAAACCGTTGATCTTGTCGAGCTTGGTCAGTGCGAAGTATCGCTCGCCATCCTTCGGCGTGCGGACCTCGCCTTCAATCATGTCGCCCGTATGCAAGTTGAAACGACGGATTTGGCTGGGCGATATGTAGATGTCATCCGTGCTTGCGGTATAGCTCGTGTCGGGTGCACGCAGGAATCCAAAACCGTCTGGCAACACCTCAAGGACACCGTCAGCAAACACCTGCTCGCCCCCGCGCGCGCGCTTTTTGATGATGGCAAACATCAGTTCTTGCTTGCGCATGCGACCCGTATTCTCAATCTCGAGTTGCTCGGCTTGCTTGAGAACTTCAGAAATATGGAGGGCTTTTAGCTCAGATAAATGCATAGTGAGTGGTCCGACCCGGGGGTCCTAAATGACAACAAAGGGGGCGAATCAACGCCAAGTAGAAGGTGGGGGGGATGACGCCAGACCGGGGGTAGGTCTGCGTGGTGCCGGTTGATACCGACTGCGGTCAACGCACGGGGACTGTTTTAGGTCAGGTGCGAATCCGGTTGTAACTATAACAGCGCTGCAGGCTTATTTGAACTTGTCGTATTTTGGAAACAAATCAGGCTGCACCCGGCATTTCGGGTGCAGCGCTTGGGTTCGGTCAGGCCAATTGACTGTTTACAAACTCTTCCAACTGGGCTTTGCTAAGGGCGCCCACTTTGGTCGCAGCCAGCGCACCGTCCTTGAAAACCATCAAAGTCGGGATACCGCGGATGCCAAATTGGGCGGGGACGCTGCGGTTCTCATCGACATTGACTTTGGCAACGCTGAGCTTGCCTTGAAAACTCTGCGCGACCTCGTCGAGGATCGGGGCAATCATCTTGCAGGGGCCACACCACTCGGCCCAAAAATCGACCAAAACAGGGGTGCTCGATTTCAGGACATCCTGATCAAAAGAAGCATCAGATACGTGTTTGATAAGGTCGCTTGCCATGTTGCTTTTCCTCTAAGTTTCGTTGCGTCGGCTGTGTTAAAACAGAAAACCTAATTGTGACAGAAACTCCGCTGGCGTGATGCCCACCCCGATAACAACCGCGACAGTCCAGCCTTTGCAAAGCCTCCCATCTGCGGAAGAGGTGATTGGTCATTGGGACTGGAGTCCCGCGCTGGGCACGTTGCATGAATGGATCCAATCGCAGGGCATTCATGCGTCTCAGGTGGTTGTGCTGGTCCCTTTTGCGCAAATGATGTCGCAAGCGACCGCCGCTTGGGGTCAAGCCTTTCCCACGAGCTTCGTACCCCGCTTCGAGACCACTCGCAATTGGGCTGGCGCGGCAGGCGGACCAGCGATACAGGCAGACGATTTAACGCTTGACGTGGCACACGATAGCGTTGTGGCTGCCGCCATGCTCGCGAGCGTCAAAATTCGGGGGCTCGATGCCCACTGGCGACGAACGCTGGCACCACAGCTCGTTGAAACAGCGCACGAATTAGCGACGCTGGTCGCTTCTGTGCACCCCGATACACGGTCCGATTGGCTTGCCGAGCGCCTCGCCGTATTGAATCTTGGTAGCGGTGACGGCTTCCAGCGCTGGGAGTCGCTCATCGGGACGATGGCTCTGACATGGGCGGCCAACTCGCAGTACCCAACCGATGTGCTCTGGCATCCGGTCCTGCACCCGTCTGTCGCCGCATTGGCCGCGATACCTGGCCTCGCAGATGACCCTTTGACATCGGCCTTGTTGGCTCACTGGCCGAACGTCAAGCGCCTACCACCGCTGGCGGTACGAACCGCTGAAAACGGGTCACCGAACCCGGCTCGTTTGCTGGCAGCCGATGATGCGCAAACAGAGGCGCAAATGGCTGCAGCGCGCGTGATTGCGCATCTGCAGGCGGGCAGAGTACCCGTCGGCATCGTGGCTCAAGACCGTTTATTGACCAAGCGGATCCACGCCCACCTGCAAACCGCTGGGGTCGATTGGCGAGATGAGACTGGCTGGCGCCTGTCGACCACCCGGATCGCTGCGTGGGCGATGCAGTGGCTTGCAGCGGCTGCACCGGATGCGCCAGCTGATGCGCTGGTTGACTTCGTGAAGTTGTGCCCGTGCTGGCAGGATCGTGAGACAGGGCTCTTCGAGGCTGACATTCGAGCGCTTCGGGCGCGGCAAGCCAGGGTGGCCCTAACACACGAGAAGGTGACGCAACTGGACGGTTTAGCCAAGCTATTGGCAATGGCGCAGCGCCCGAAGACTTTTGATGATTGGCGACAAACAACACTTGACGCGCTGGACCTCGCGGGGCTCTGGCGGTCAGGTGATTGTCCCGAGGATATTGCGCAACTACTGCACGTCCTGCGCGCCGATTCGGCGGGCGCTGACAGCGCCCGGTCTCTGCAGCTTTTGCCATGGCCCGTTGCACAGGCTGCTGATTGGGCGCAACTGTCACGCAATCGATTTGTGGCGTGGCTGCGTGGGGCACTGGAGGCCCACAGCTACAAGCCGACCTACGTGGGGCGTGTTGAAGTGGTGGCTTTGCCGATGCCTCAGCTGTACGGTAGGGAGCTGGGCGCTGTGGTTTTGGCGGGTTGTGATGCCGTGCACCTACCCGCACACGTCGCAAACGCGTCAATTTGGACGCCGGCGCAGCGAACGGTGCTGGGCTTGGAAAGTGCCGAAGAGGCGACCCAGCGCGCTTATGACGCTTGGTGTTTGACGCTGCAATTTCCACGGCTTGACATCTTCTGGCGTCAAACAGATGGTGATCAGGTCATGCAGCCTGCACCTTGGTTGAGCTTGCTAACCACCGGCACAGCGGACGATAAGCGCCCAACTCGCTGGTCCGTCATGCGCCCGGTCGTTGACAGCAAAGACGAGCGGCATACCCGCAGCTTGACCCACACGCCAACGCAGACGCCGGCAAC
>Ga0255783_10002584_pt1 | contig 17935 bp, 7 predicted proteins | sample 011ome_22_FD_179981 | JGI IMG/M metagenome (GOLD analysis project Ga0255783, IMG submission 179981) | Coastal salt marsh microbial communities from the Groves Creek Marsh, Skidaway Island, Georgia - 011507BT metaG (version 2) | ecosystem: Environmental > Aquatic > Marine > Intertidal zone > Salt... | reverse complement strand
CACGCGAGACGAATACGCTTTCTTGAGAGACGTCCGATGATTTTGACGCGATGATGATTTTACATCATCATCATCTCCGGGTGGTTGTCCAACGTTCATTTTTGCGCAATCCGTTTTGTTGATGAAATCGTCGCAAACGAAACAATATTTTATGGACGACACAAAATGCGAGAGAAGAAGAACTGGTCCATGACGCGAGCACAGAAGAAGACTTTTCGAATAGGAACACCAGGCAGAGAGTGGGAATTTTCAATACACGACTTTGTATATATACTCTTTGTCTTTGTGACGAAGCTTTCCACTTTTATTTGACCGAGTATTGCTGATGCCCGTGATTTTGAGAAAAAGAGGAGATCTTTTCTTTTTTCATAAAAACGCTTAATTTTTGGTTGTTAAAAAAAAAGCTTCATTTAAAAGCATCTCGCATGCGCGCATAATATAAAGAGCTCGAGAGACGAGAGACGACGCGTACCTTTTATTGCTTTTGTTGTTGAAGAAGAAGAAGAAGAAGAAGAGAGACGATGAAGACGAGGACGACGAGGACACAGCAACCCTCAGATCGAGTGGTGACGTTTACGAATAAGAAACGAAATTTGGACATGAACCAACCGCAAATCACGGCGTTTCGATGGATCAGAGAGTGTTTCCGTTTTCGAGGGACGGTGATTCCATCGGTTTTACCGCAGATGGTGTTGGCATTTTTGATTGGGATCTTCGCGAACGCGCTGAAGATACAGAGATGCGGGGAGAACGTGATGGAGGATAAGGAGTGCGACGTGGCGTTTAGCGTGGAAGGACACACGTCGGTGGCAGTCGTGTTGTCGTTTTTGTTGGTGTTTCGAGTGAATTTGGCGTACGAGAAATGGGACGAGGCGAGAGAGGCGATCGAAAGAGTGAGAGACGGAGTGAGGAATTTGAACGTCGCGTTTTGCTCGTTCGTTTGCACCGCGTCTTCTGCTTCTTTTGCTTCAATTGGCGATAAAGATGGCGATACCGTTGGAGCGAATACTGATACCAAAAAAGAAGAGGAGGAAGGTTTTTTCGTTTCGGGGACGACGAGGGAACAACAAAAAGAAGAAGGAACGCCGCAAAAAGACGTAAACGAGGACGATCGCAAAGAGCTCGCGCGATTGAGTCAACTTCTCTTTGCGTTTTTTCGAATCGCGCTACGCGAATCGCGGATTGGATACTCGGATGACGTTCAGAACGCGGACAATTCGATTGGAAGCGGAACGATATCGGCGGATGAAGTTGTGCGATACGATCGCGCCGGGAAACCGTCGCTGCTCGATCTGCTTCAAGATCCGGTGGAGATTGAAGCGTTCGTACATCTCGAGCCGTTTAATCGCGCAAATGCCGTAGTGCAAAAGATTCTCGATATTGTTGAAAAACGCAGACGACTTGGTCAAGTGTGTGAGCGAGGTGCTTTGGACATCTATCGCGATTGCTCGGGCATTCTCGCCGGCGTGAAGACGTGCGAGCGCATCACAACGACGCCAACACCGAATAAGTACGCACACATGTTGACGACTTTGCTCTTCTTTTTTGTTTACTCGGCACCGTTTTGCTTCACTGCAACGTTCGATTGGCTCACACCAATGCCCTCGGCTTTGCTTGCGATGGCGTTTTATGGTGTCGCTGAAGTTGCCAAAAAGATGGAAAACCCCTTCGGGTGGGAAGCGCCATCTCACGATCTGTCGCAGTTAGGCGCGGAACTGTTCGAAGACGTCGCTCGAATTCACGAGAGTAGAAAGATACTCGTGCAAAAACGTGACGATGAAGTGGAGAGCAAAGAGAAAGCTGAAGATGCGCACTCCTCTCAAAGAGCCGGTTTGCAGAGATACTTTTCCGCGCTAGGCAAACACTACGCGTACGTGAGCAGTAATTCGAGTATGAGCGAATCTTCCGAAGATACCAATCGAACGCAACCGCTGTTCCCGCCTGGAGATGCGTGTGTATCTATGAAAGCTGCAAAGTTGGTGGTAAATCGAGAAGTTCGTGATCGAGATTTACCTCCAGTCGATCGCGTTCGTCGAGGCGACGGCTTCGTCGGGTTGAAGTCGTCGTCATCTTTCAAGATTGACTTTATCCTCGATATTTTCCAGTGGCGCGATACAATCTTACCTGATGTTATTCCACAAGTTGTACTCGCAATAGGACTTGCATTCTTTGCACAAGGTGCAAAGTACCTCTCCTGCGGTTCCCAAGTCAAGGATGCTTCCGAATGTTTGATCGCTATGGATCCCACCGCGCACGGTATTGCCGCCATCGCTCTTGGTTTTTTGCTCGTCTTTCGAGCGGATTGGGCGTACGATCGATACTACGAAGCAAAAGAGTGCCTGGGTCGCTTACACGTTGCTTTGCGGAATGTAAATGTATTAACGTCGTCTTTTATACGCCCGATTGATTATGAATGTGGGGAAAAGCCATCGGAAGGGGATTACGAGTACGTCGTTCAAGGCAAATCGACGAGGCGAAGTAAGGACAAATTCGAGAAGGATTTAAAAGCTTGCGAAGAAGCTAGGATGGAGATACTTCGTTTAACGAACATCGCGTATGCGTCTGTACGTATTCAGGTTCGCGAGTCTCGAGTCGGCGACGAGTTTGGAAGGAAGATGACTGCTGAATCTATGTTGACGGAAGACCCCTACGGATGTCCGAAAATACAAGAGTTGCTCGTTATTGATAAGGATGTGAGTACAACGAATGACCCGTCCATTGTGGATGCAAGCGTGTTTAATAATTCGTATAAAGATATTCCCATACCTTCAAGGTGTGCGTACGCATGTCTTCAAATCCAAACGATTGTTGAACATCAGCGCAGACTCGGGAACGTCTGTGAACGCGCGGCGTTTGAAGTGTATCAAACGCTGGAGGAGACGCTTGCAGCTACGCGAGCTGCAAACAGAGTGGCAACAACACCCGTTCCACGTGCATTTACGCATTTGTTGCAACTGATTCTCTTTTCTTTCGTCTTTACGGCGCCGTTTGTGTTCGTCGTCACGTTCAAATGGATTGCGTTTATCCCATCAGGTATCGTCGTCATCTCTTGCTACGGCATCAACGAGATGGGCACGGCCATGGCTGATCCATTCAACTGGACGAGTCCCTCCCATGACTTGGGCGATCTTGGTAGACGGTTGGCGCGAGAATCTGCGCAGATCCACGACTTCAAGCGTATTTTCCTTGGAAATATTCGAGAAGCATCTCTGGGAAACGCCGGGGGCCGTGATAAGGCTTCCAAAGTCTCGGCATCAGAGGAAGCGCCGGTGCTCGATAAAGCCAAAGTCGCGCAAACTATCAGTAGCGGTGGCGGAATCGCTTCGAAGCAGTCCGTCGACCGTAAGGAAGGTTTGCGTCGCGTGTCCGAGAAGCTCTTCAACGACATTGCACAGAAAGAATCATTCGCCGGTATAGCGTCCACGGAGATACACGATATCTCAACCTCGGTACAACGACGTCGTTTGACGTCCATGTCATTCTTCACTGATCTCTTCGCGTGGAATAACACTGTCTTGCCGGGTATTCTGTGGCCAACGATATTTGCAGGTCTCCTCGCTGGGCTCGCAAACTATACGAAAGTGAAACAGTGCGGTAAGAATGTGACGTCGCATCAAGACTGCGCATTCGCCTTCAGCGACACGGCGCACTCCGTCTGCGGTGGCGTTATCGGCTTCACTCTGTGTTTTCGCGCCAGCATATCGTACTATCGATACTACGAGGCGAAGAAATTCATGGGTGCTTTGTGCGAAGGTGCGCGAAACTTCGCATGTGGCTCCTTAGCCTTCCTCAGACCGGATTTGCCCGGTGAACTCCAGTATGACGGAGACGCCTATAAGGCTTCGACAGCGTTCATCAGCTCTGTGGAACTTCGCGATGAACTCAGAAGATTATCGAACTGTATGTTTGGTTTCATTCGACATATCGCGCGCGAAACGCGATACGGCGTCCGAAAAGTCGGTGAAGTTCAGAGTACGAATATTGATTTCAGTCAATTAATTCGAGAAGATCCGCGAGGAAATCCTTCGCTTGCCGTGATTCTCACGGAAAGCGAAAAAGATTTCATGTGTGGAAAGCTTCCATCGTCTCGGCCAGCGCTTGTCGTGGCCAAGTGCCAGAAACTCGTCGAAGAGGCGCGCAAAAGAAACGATATCTCCGAACGCGGCGCTTTTGATTTGTATGACGATCTCAACGATTGCTTGGTTGCGTGCAATAATCTCGAACGAATCAGCGAGACCAAAATGCCGTGGATATACTTACATCTGTTGAATTTTGCTCTATTTGCGTTCGTTTATTCTGCGCCGTTTATTTTCACTGCTGGTTTTGGATGGTTGTCACCGGCGCCGGCTATGCTGATTGCGATTGCTTTTTACGGCACTGCGGAAGTAGCGCGCAATATGGAGAATCCATTCGATTACGATACCGATGGTCACGACATTGAGGCCGCTGGTTTTGCACATTTCAAAGAGTCGAGAACATTTCGTGAAGTTACGTTCGATTTGGCTTTACCTTCTGCGGTATCAGATATTTTGAGTTCAGGTAAACATTCGCAGAAAATCCCTCCCCATTCGGCAACCGATGCGCTGGTTGACGTTGGGGTTGGTAAACCTTCGAACCTATGTCCTACTTCTCCCACCACGACGGATGCAAATAGTGGTGATATTGAATCAGGTCATGTTCCCCCCAAAATGCCCGAGACCAGTTCTGATCTCTCGAATGTGCCGATCACGGGTGGAAAAACTGATGCGGAGAGTCGTTCCCACGCTCGCGTATTCCGAGACGTCTTTAAGTTTCGTAACACCGTATTGTCGAAACTCATTCCGCAGTGTCTCATCGCTGGGTTACTGGCATGTCTCGCCCAAGCAGCAAAGGTATGGAAATGCGGCGCAGACGTCAGAAATCCGAGCGAGTGTCAGGTAACGTTTTCGAAAGATGCGCATACAGCCGTAGCTTCCATATTGGCATTCGTCATTGTGTACAGATTTCGATACGCTTATGAGAGATACTATGAAGCTAAAGTATCGCTTGAAAAACTCAGACGTTCTTTGAGAAACTTGAATATGGGAACGAGTGCTTTCGTGAATCCGCAACTGTTGTTCATCAGTGACGGTGGGAAGATGACATCGCTGTCAGACGCAACCGCACAAAGTACAACAATTCGCGTATCTCCAAGGGCACATGTTCTGAGGTTAACAACATTATTTTTCGCCATGGCGCGTATATATCTTCGCGAATCTACTTTAGGTGTTGGCCCGAATGGCGAGCTCATTCATTATGACGATACGAACGTCCTCCTCGCCGACCGTTATTCCGGTTCAGGCCCCAACCTCGGTCGATTATTGGATAAAAATATATTTGAGTCCGAGAAAGAGGATGATAAACTCCACGATGCTTTGCTTAAAATTGACGATCCAGTCGGACGATTGAATTTCGTTGCGACGAGGTTGCACGCGTTCGTTGAAAATCTTCGAGTTAAGAGATTTGTGTGCGACCGTGGCGCCGCGGACCTCCACAGAGAGACCCGGCAAGCGTTATCGGCAGTCGTCAGCTGTCATCGTGCAGCGCACACGCAAACGCCGCGAGTTTTGGTTCACGCGATAAATGTGATTGTCTTCTTCTTCGTTTTCTCGAGTCCTCTCCTTTTTACCGCGAGCTTTAAGTACGCCGCGTTTTGGCCGGCTACTTTGGTCTCGCTTTGTTTCTATGGAGTTCTGGAAGTTGGGGAAAGGTTGGAAAAACCGTTCGGCTGGATAAAACCAAACCACGATTTATCCGTGTTCGGACAGAATCTCTGGCACGACTGCGAAGCGTTGCACGACGTCATCGACAATTCTGGCGAGCAATGCCCGGATTATCAGGCGATTATGCGAGTGAAACAATCTGTATCGCCAAAGTTGACGCGTTCAAAGACGGAGGAGGCTGGCTTGTCCAAAAAAGCTACAGAGAAGAAATCTCCCGTTCTCGCGGAGCTTTGCGAGTCTGTCACGACTTTGAAATCGGACAGCGCGGCGGTAAGAGTGGAAAGGGGCAGATTTTACTTCATCTCTCAGCTCTTCGTAATGCGAGGCACGATATACGCAAACTGCGTTCCCCAACTTCTTGCCGCGGTGTTTGTCGCTTATTTTGCCACGATTCTAAAAGAAGTATCCTGCGGGAAGCTTTCGGATGCCATGAACACAGGAGATTGTTTTGTATCATTCGATTCAACAGCGCATCGACTCACTGGAGTAGTGGTTGGTTTTGCTTTATCGCACATTGCCCACGTTGCTTATCGTAAATGGTACGAAGTGCTCGTCGCTTTGGATGACATGTACGATTCCGCCCGGTCAATAAACGTCATGGCAGCAACCTGCTTCGGACATAACAACGGCAACACATCCGCAAAAAAGAGTTCAGCAAAACAGCGTGGGCTCTTTACTGCTCGTAAATCTGCAACCGAGGAAGAACTGTCCAAGCAAGAAGCGTTGAGTTTCTTCTTCAGCGTGGACAGCGTGAATAAAGGGGGAGTCAATCCTAACGTCTTGCGAGAACGCGTTCGGCGTCTACTCGACCTTGCACTCGTCTTTGCTCGAAGAACTGTGCGCGACCACCGGCTCGGTGTTCCAATGTATTCGCAAACTGCCGGCAGTGATATCGAAAATACGAGGAAAGCGGGTGATCCTGCAGCCAATTTTGATTCGACGTTCACTCTGAAGCCTCTCGATCCGTATGATATTGCCGACTCGAGCGTCGGAGTACCATCTATTGCAGATGTTTTCACTCACATGGGACATGACGCAAAACTTAAAGATGCCATTCTAGCAACGTCGCACCAAAGTCGAGCTTCAGCGTGCGTCGCCGAGCTGCAACGTACGGTGGAATTCGCGCGTAAAAATGCTCTGGTAAGTGACGAAGCCGCTTTCGATTGTTACAATCACTGCGAGAACTTTCTTCAGTCTCAGACGACTATACTCCGAGTCGTGGACACGCCAGTTCCTACGTTATACCGACACATCGCGCTCACCGCGCTATTCTTCTACGCATTCTCGGCACCATTCTCGTTTGCCAGTACTTTTGGATGGCTCTCGCCGGTACCGAGCGCGGTATTGGTGTTGGGATTTTACGGTGCCGCAGCAGTGGGAGAAGAATTGATCGATCCTTTAGCGTGGTCCACGCACGCACACGATGGAAATAGAGCGAGTAAACGTGTCTTCTTAGATAACGACGTCATCTATTCGGCTTAAATATATTCATACGTGAGGCTTTTATTTATTATGCGCATAATACGGAACATTTTTTATTGTGAACGACCCGGTATTTATTACAAATTATTATTCTTTAATCTTACGCCGACATCTTTCGTCTCTTCTTTGCTTTTCTACGCACGAGCACTCGTCTGCCACCAACCGTCCTCTTCCTCGCTAAAAACCCGTGCCTTCGTTTCCTCACTAGATTCGACGGCTGATACGTCAGGTGCGTTTTGCACCACATCCCGTTGTTGTTCTCTTCGTCCCCAAAGTTCTCCTCTGTACTCGTCGAAGCCGGAGGAAACGCTATTTCCAGCCTCCTCAGCGCGTCTTCGACTACATCAACATTAACGTTGTTCACTATCTCACGGCTAATATTCTCGTCGTGCACAGATGGAATCGCCGCCCCGGCGACGACGAAGGGCATCGCTATCCTTCCCTTTTGTTGCTCTCTAGTGTTGCTGTTCGAATAACTTGTCGTTGCATCTTGCTCCGAGCACCGAGGACGAAAAAACACCATCTCTCGCGCGCTCATCGCGTCGACCACCGCGCAATCCAAATGCTCTCCTTTTATCTTCCTATTTCCTTTTGGCGTTGTTGCGCTTCTCGATGGTGACGACGATTGGAATTCCGTCCTGACGTTTAAATTCTCCCGAGTGGGGACGAAAGTCGTCGACGAATACCACAACGAAGAAGAAGAAGAAGAAGAAGAAGAAGGACGAGGCGAGGTGGTGCACGTCACCATCGCTCGTTGCACCACACGCGCGACAACCCCTGCCGCGCGTTTCGTCGTCGTCGTCATGGTGTATATTTGTTCGCGTTTTTCCTGCGTTTGATTTTAATGAAGTGCTTCGAGTGTTGGGTTTTTGAAAGAGGATGTGCTCTTTTTAGTATTATTATTAGGAATTCGTTAACTACAAAAGAATATTTACAATTTGTAAACGAAGACACGCTTGCTAGAAAAGACTACTGTATACGCAACACCATTCAGAGAGACTACTTCGTATCGCCGTCGTCTTCGGAATCTCGAATGACTTTCGTGCCTGCTGGAAGCTCGACGTCAGGGACGTTGAGCTTTTTGGAGGAGGCGGCTCCTGATACTTTCGGCGCGACGGTGCCTTCTTCGTCATCGTCGACGGAAAAGCGCAACATACCGTCTGCAGTTTTTAAGATTTCTACGTCGTCGCTGGAAGATGCAGAAGTAGAGGCTTCGCCGGCTTCCCTTTCCGCTTCCGTGACCTTGTCGCGCGCGGATTCAACGTCTCGAGACATTTGCTCTTCCAACGCCGCCATCTCCTTCAAAACCTTCTCGGCCGCTTCTTTCTTCGCGGCTTCGATGGCTTTAGTGTCCTTCTCTTCAATCACAGATGATGGTGCTGACGGTTTTTGCGATTCCTCTTTCTTTTCTTCTACTTTCTTTGTTTCTTTTTTTTCTTTCGTTGGTGTGTCAACTTTCGGCTTTTCCATCTTGGGCATCTTGGGCATCTCTACTTTCGGAAGGTCAAACTTAGTGGTTTCGACGGAAGAAGTCGACATTTGACTCACGTCAACCTTTCGTAACTGTCGAGCAGCTCTCTTCGCTGATTTCGAGAGCACTGGAGAGAGTTCTTTGAACACCGGCGTCGCGGCGAGGACGGCTTCGTTGGCGATGCTGGTGGTTTTCTTGAACGTTCTCTTCAACCTTTCTTCAAACTGCTCTTTATCGGAGAACGTTTCGTTTAACTTCTTTGAGGTGATGCTGGCAACTTCTTTCGCTTGAAATTTCGCGTCGAAGAGAACTTCGTCTGCGTCTTTGTTCGTAACACCTTTGATCGAGTCCAAAGTTTCCTTCACCAGATAAGTAAATGCTTGGAATCGCTGCTTGGAGCCAACTCTATTCGTCCCATCCCTTTTCTCTTTGTTATTCAAATTGGCGATGTTCGCGTTCGCTTCCGCCTCTGCTTTGAGACGTTCGAAGACTCTTCTGACTTCCTCGGTTTCGTTGTCAACCACTCGCGGCGTCGACGGTGGCGGGCTGGATGCAACAGCCGGCGTCGAGACGACTTCAGATACAACCGATTGTGCCACCACTGGTTCAGACACAACGGGTGGTGGTGGTGGTGGTGGCGGCGGCGGCGAGGGTCTCGGCGGCGGCGTTTCAATCGCCGCGGCAGATCGAATGACCCGTTCCGCCTTGAGCGGGGGCTGCGGTACCGCCGCCTCCGCAACTGTATTACTACTGCTACTTTCAATTCCGTCGCCTCTCCACATCTTCCACGCGTTCTGTATCAAGATAGTCGCGCCAACCGTGATGGCAACCACCACCGGCGTCGACAACCCTTGCATACTCGCAACGACCGCAGAAACAAACGCCGGACTCCCTGTACCTGCCCACACGACAAGCGTCGCGAGATACATGGCAATTCGGGACGTCACAAACGCAAACGCCGCGCCAACCGCAGACGCCCCGGTACCAACCGCGCCAACAATTAAAGCCGCAACTCCAGAAAGCATCCCAATCATCCCAGACACCACTTCTTGCGACGGCGCACGCATCTTATTCAATAAAATCCACGCGCACTCCGCCGTATCCAACGCGCCGTCCGTGACCAACAGTAAAGTTTTAATCGCGTTTACGCTCACAATTTCGCACCCTCTCTGCACCGGCGCCAAGTACGGAAACGCGATCGACAAGTCGCTGTTCGCAATTAACGACGCGAATACGGTCGCCAACGCGATGGCAACTATAGACTTGTACGGCTCTGGAACGTTCTGAAACAACCTCGTTTTGTTCTCGTTCTTTTCGCCGCCAGATCCGCTCGTCGTTCGCCCCGAAAACGAAGAGGAGGCTTTGGTAACAATCATGCCTCTCCTCGAGGATCCTCTGGAGACGACGAAACACTTCTTCCGTCTATTTTTGTCGCCGAGTGCAAAAAACGCCACTTTTGTCGACGTCGTCGAAGTGATCTTCGTTCTCTTCTTCGTGTTCATCGTCGTTGTCATCATCGCCGCGTCGCTGTTGTTGTTCTCAACCTCGTCCTGGACTTTGATCGTTTTTCTTCCATTGGGGAAGATACTCCTCCCCAATGCATTGAGTCTTCTTTTGTTGCTCGACGGTAAAGACGACGAGGAGGAGGTGGACAACGAAGAAGAAGGGGAGGAGCACCAGCGCCGGCCGAAAGGAATTTGATGATGTCGCATGGGGTGTGTACTCTCGAGAGGTGAGCAGCGTGTGTGGCGTTTCGAATTCAACTTTCAAATGCTACTTGGTCCTATTACTACCCTAAATTGGCGTGGGCGAGCGAGAACGAGAACGCAGCGATCGACGAAGCGCTACTTTCGGTGGTGGTGGTGGTTTACTCTTCGTCGTCGCGTTCTTTTTCGTCGCTGATGCGGGTGGTACTTTGGGCGGCCGACCTCGCTTCTTTTTCGCAGGGGGCGGCTCCTCCGCAGCGCGTTCCTCTTCTTCGCGCGAGGGCGGAGATTTTGATTTGGACGGAGGACGACCGCGTTTTTTCTTCGACGGTTGTTGTTGTTCTTCGGCTTTCTCTTTCTCTTTCTCTTTCTCATTTTCTTTCGCGGCGGTTACTTTTTCTTCTACTTCTGGCGTTTGTGATCGCGTGCTTCGGCGAGTCGGTCGCTTCTCAATCGGAGGCGCCGGCGACGGGCTTTTGCTCTTCTTTCGAGGAGGTGGTTTCGTGGTTGGCTTCTCTTTCTCTTTTTCGGAAGCTTCTATCGCGTCGCCTCCTTTCTTCTCCTTCTCCAAAGGCGCTATTACCGTTTCCGTCTCCCATACTCGCGATTTCTTCCTCGTCTTTGTAGCCGCAGTCGATGATTTTTTTGGTTTGGGAGGCGTTGCGATGCGCTCCTCCTCCTCCTCCTCCTCCTCCTCTTCCTCCTCCTCTTCATCTTCTTCTTCATCCATATAAAGCATTAACTCGCTTTCTTCTCTCAGGCCGCCCATTCTCGTCAGAGCCGTATCGATCAAGAATGTACTCTGATACATCCTCTGCGCGCGGTTTTGGTGTCGAATCGCGTACGCTTTCAATCCGGCGCACAAATCAATGATTCCCGGCAGACTTGACATCGCATCCAAAGGCTTTGCCGTCAACACACACTTTAAAATTTTATTTGCAACGCCGCTCGTCTTCGAGTTTGTGTTCCAATCGCGAATGTATTTGAGCAATCGCACGGTTTCTTCCGTATCGAGTTCTTTGAAAACTCCTTTGGCAATTTGCATCCCTTTTTCGCCACGTTCCATGGTCATACGCGAAGCTACGCGTAAAAACGCGCGCGGCCGATCGAGTTTCAACGCCAATTTTAAAGCTTCGCTCCCGTTTCCAATCGCCTCCGCGTCTTGCAACTGTTGATCTTTCTCAATGCCGAGTTGCATTTTATCTTCGCGATGTTTCGAAGCAAGCAACGTGTCGTCTTCCCAAAGTTTCAAAGATCCATCGGCACCACCGGTGGCGATGTACGCGCCGTCGCCACCTCGGGCCATCGCCCACGCTTTGTCTTCGTGCGCTTCGAACTCTTTCACGGCTAACCCGTTTTTATTGTTCCAAACGAGGAGCTTCCCATCGCCGCCGACGGAGGCGAGCTGTTGTCCGGACGATAAAAATTTCACCGCTAACACGGCGCCTGAATGCGATTCGAACGATTTCAAACACGGCAAATCGCCACCAGTCGTGTTGGAACAATCCCACAAGCGAATAATTTTATCGCCACCGGCAGTTGCAACGGATTTATCCGCATCAGAAAATGCAATCGCCCACACGCCTCTTTTATGCCCGCGACAGACGCCCGCGCAGAGCAAATCCGGCATCTTCCAAAGCTTTGCCGTGCGATCTGCGGAAGCTGACGCGACTAGCAAATGGTTTGGCGACACTGCCACGCCGTTTATGGCTTTATCGTGCGCCACAGTCGCTGCAATCGCTGGCATACGTATGACTACATTTTCTTCATCGTTTTCATCGTCCTCCTTGTTGTTGATGTCGTTAGCTTTGGCGTGCAATTCTAAAGCTGCGTTCACGTCCCATACTCGCAAGGCGCGGTCTTGCCCTCCAGAAACTACAAACGGTGCATTCTTTCTCGGTGCGAAAGCAACGGAAGTTACTGCACTCACGTGACCTTTACCGAACGCTATGCATTCCCTTTTTTCGACGTTCCATAAGCGAACCATATGGTCTTTGGATCCAGTCGCCGCTAAACTCACCGCTACTTCTTCTCTATCATTCACTATTTTACTCGGCGCGCAATCTACGGATAAAATGGCCTCTGAGTGTCCAGCTAAAGCAGCAATGCACGTGAAACCAGCGTTCCTATCCTTATGCGCTTGGAAAATACGAAGTAAAGGCGACGACGACGTCGCCGCACACAACAATTCAGGTGGAGGCAACGTTTCCCTATCTGCGTTGGCATCGTTCAACGATTTCCGTTTTCTCGCGTCATCGTCGCCGTCTACATCGTCGTCGCTGTTTGCTTTCTCATCTTCGGGATCGTTGTAATCTCTGATAAGTGCGATTTCATTTTCGTACACGGTTTTCTCCAACGAACTTCTCGCAAATGCCAAACCTACGATTTCGTCGCAGTCGCCAATCAATTCTCGCGCAATCGTCAATCCACTTTTACTACCCTTTTTACTATTGTTCTTATCCTTTCCTTTACTACTACTACTACTACTACTACCACCAGTTGTTTCAAAAAAGAGTGCTCGAGCATCTCCAGTTACCGCCAACAACATCTCCCCATCCTCGGCTAATCGGCACTCCACGAACGTTCCGCTCGCCGCTTGGAAATCCGTATTCGATTTCGCGTTATTCTCCACCCCACCGGTTAACGTTTTCGATTCCAAAAACGCCTTCCCGGCGCCTTCCTTCCATAGCTTTACCTTGCCTCCGCTCCCTACCGTCGCAAACCTCACCTTCCCGTCTTCCTCGCGATCTTCTCCGGACTTGCCGTACAACGCGCTCTTCCTCGGTAACACTCTCGCGGCTTCCACCGCCTCTCCAACGTTCGTCGTCGATATCACCTTCCCGTTCAAACCAAAAACGCGAACGACACCGTCTCTCCCCGCGCTCAAAATCTTCTTCCCGCACGTCGAAATCCCAATCGCGGTCACCGCACTCACGTGCGCATCTTTCGCCATCGGCGCGTCCGCTTTGTTCCCTCGCAAATCCCAAAATCCAACCTCTCCGCAATCCGAACCAGAATACAGCTTCAAAACCCCTCTCGTCTCGTGAAATTGCACCGCAGTCACCATAGCCGTATGACCTTTGAACGAGTGCGTCGCGTACCCTCTCTCGATGTCCCAAACCCGAATCGTCCGATCGGCGCTCGCCGTCGCCAAAAACTGCCCACTCGGGTCCACCGACACCGCCAACACCGGCATCTTGTGCGGTTTCCATTTCCTCCCAATAAATCTCCCGCTCTCCACGTCCAGCTCTCGCATCGCTAACGACCTCGACGCCACGAACACTTTCTTCCCGTTCGCGCTGAAACACATCGCGGTGATCGGTTCCGTATCTCCCTCCGTTCGGGATTTCACGCCGCCAGTCTTCGCGTCCACGACCGTCACCTCGTCGCCATTCGCGCACGCCAGAAGCTCGTTGTCGATGCAGATGGGCCCGCCTCTGTAGAACGTTTCGAGCGTGTTTTTCAGCGAAAATGAACGGCGGGGTACGTGTTGGTCTTTCGCCATTCTGTTCTTCGCGCGTTACGTGTTGTGTGTTGTTCTTGCGAGTCGAAAGTTTGTTAAATTCTGAAGCCGCTCTTGTGTGTGTTTTTGCTCAAAAACGGCAGTATTTTTACGCGTATTATATTATGACTGTAAACTCATCCTCGCGAGGGCAATCTCACGGCGCTTTCGCGCGCGTTCTGTTCGTTCTCGTTTTGTTCGTTTGTTTTCGCGCGTCCTCGGCGCAGCAAAGCTTTAACAAAAGGTTCATCCGCCGCGACGGCGCGTCGTTTTCTTTTTTCTCTTCTTCTGGTGGTGGTTTGGAGAGAAAAGAGCGGTTTCTCGCGCTCGGCGCGAACGCGTTCGCGTTGCTCTACGAAGAGAACGGACGCGAAGAAGGGCAGCAAATGGTCGATAGGGTGTTGGACGGCGCGAAAACGTCCGGGGCGAACGTGTTGAGAGTTTGGGCGTTTTTAGACGGCGATCGGAAAGATTTCGATGGCAGAGCGTTGCAAAAAGACGTCGGAGTGTTCGAGGAGGAGAATTTTCAAGGGTTGGATCGGTTGTTACGGAAATGCGAAAAGAGAGGGATTCGGTTGTTGCTGACGCTGACAAACTTTTGGGAGGATTACGGAGGGGTAAAGCAATACTGCGACTGGTTCGGGGTGAAAGAGAAAAGTGAGTTCTTCCGTGATGTGAGGATTAAGGAGGCGTATAAGAGGTACGTGCGATACGTCGCGGAGAGGTACAAGGACGACGAGAGCGTGTTTGCGTTTCAGCTGATCAACGAGCCGAGAATGGAATCAGGGGGAGGAGAGAATGGAATGGTGAGAGATGCAATCATGAGCGAGTGGTGTCAAGAGATGATTCAGGCGTTCAGAGAGGTGAACATGAATCACATGTTATCGCTCGGTTCGGAGGGGTTTTATTCTTCTTCTTCTTCTTTCACCAACTCGGCGAACGTCAATCCGTTTTCGGATGCCGGAAACTGGGGCGTCGATTTTATCAAACACTCTGTCGGATTTGATTTTTTGACCGTGCACTTATGGGTGGACGATTGGTTGAGCGACGCGAGCGAAGAGGAGAAGTTACGCTTTACTGATCAGTGGGTACGGCAGCACATTCGAGACGCGGAAGCGTTAGGCCTGCCTATTCTTTTCGAAGAGTTTGGCAAGAAGAAACCGATCAGCGTTCGGGCATCCTACTATGAGAGAGTGTACGAGTTGGCGACGGAGGCGACAGTCGCAATGATACAGAGAGAAGGAGGAGTGTTTGAGCAAAGAACTTCTCTCTCTCCAAGCGCCGGCGGAATCTTGTTTTGGCATCTCGGCTCTCTTTTGAAGAAACAATACGACGAAGACGGGTATTGCGTGTTCGTGGAAGACAAAGAACACGAACCAATATTGAACATCGTGAAGGTTTATCACGATAAAATCGAAGCGATACTGAAATCTGCAACGATGTCGAATGTTTTCGTTCCTCCGCCGTTCATTCCGCCGTTCATACCAGAAATGCCGCCTTCCTTCGTTCCTCCGTTTGTAAAGAAAAAGGAAGAGTGCGATGAGATTGAAACGAACGCGCGGTATGATATCGCGCCGTTCATGAGATACAACGACGTAGACAATCCCGAAGAGTGTTGCCGGTTGTGCCACGACAGCGCACCCGACGGCCAAGATTACCCTGCTAAAAAAACTTGCGAAGCGTTTGCGCACGACTCGGCGAGAACGAGTTGTTACGTCGGAGAGGTCAAAGATCCATCGAACCCGAAGAAGACCGTAGGTCAAACGCCCGGCGTCAACAACAACCCTGGATGGACGTCTGGATTTTCATCGCACTATCGGTTCATTACCAATCCGAACATCGCTCCTCCTCTCTATTCTTCTCCTCTTCCTCCTCCTCCGCCGCCGAGGAAACCGCCCGAACTCGTCGCGGTCTCCAGTCGATCGACCGAACACGTCATCACCGCCGTCATGGAATTTTCCGAGAAAATCGACAACTTCTCCTATTATCTCGGCGCTGTGTATATCGACAACGACAAAGCGTTCGTTCAATCTGTCACGAGCAGCTCACGAGTCTTCTTCGCCACGGTCAAGCGCGTTCGCACCGTCGGCGTCAACGCGCCTTTCGGTCCAATTCAAAGGCGCTTATCGTTCGCGTACAAAGGGTTCCCGAGCGTTCTCTTTTACGCCTGACTGATATACGTTCTACTTACTCTCCGATACATTTACTCACCGATACGAGTACTACCACGATTACAACTACCGTTATATGAGAGAAATATTGTTTGTTTGTTGTAAATTCGATACGAGCTTTCTAATGAGAAACATCATGTGAAACACAAACTTCTTCTTCAAGTCACTCTCCTTTCTTCTTCACTTTTTCTAAAACGCGTTGAGAAAGAAGATGAAATACGCGCCGCCGAAGAAACAAACCAGCGCGAACGACAGCAACTACCCGAAGCACCAACACTCGAGCGCGAACTTAAACAGCGAAGGGAAGAAGTCCGCCAAGAAGCTCCTCTCCGCGCGCGACAAAAGCATCCCAACGAAGAAGCAAAAAACAAAAGAGATACTTTCCGGGAAGAAAAAGAAGAAAAAACTCACCAAGAAGAGCGAAGTAAAAACGCCTTCACCGCACTCGAAAGGAAAGAGGAAAGAAATTTAGCGACGACCATGGCGGAGCGCGCCATCGCGACGTGCGTCGAAATCCTGTTCCTGACCGGCCTGGGCGCGCTCATCGCGAGGAGTTTGCCCCCACCTTTGGAACTGGATGTCAAGAAAACGAGAAAGGAGAAAAAACGAGTCGTGGAAAAAGCAAAGAGGAAGAGCAGCCGCGCTACGGAAGAAGGGAAGGGGCGGAAGGAGTAGAGTAATTCAATTCAACGTGCGCGCGCGTCGTCATCATCTCTCGCAGCGCACAGCAGGTGTACTACATAAACAAAAAGTTCGTAGAGATATAACAAAAATATTCCTGATCTATAAATCTACTCGTATTTTTTGCATTGACCAAAAATAACCGGTCAAACTCGTTATTAAGAAAGAGATATAAACCGTCGTCCTTGTGTTTAAGTCGTCTTCGTTTCACCGCGAGAAGAAGAAGAACTGAAGAAGAGGAGGAAGAAGAAACATCCACGAAAAACTTGAACAACAACTCGTCCTCTTCAAATCTTTGCGAGAGAAAGAGTTTGGAGAGAAAGAAGAATTAAGAAGTTAGGGAACAAATCACATTCGTTTCACATCATGCTCGGAAGTTCTGCTCGGAAAGAGCGCAAACAGGAGAAGAAGTTAAAGAAAAAAGAAAAGAAAGGAACAACCGCGACGACGGGAGGGGCGGATACTGTGTCCTCGGTCGTCTCTTCGGCTGATGCTGGGACGCACGATTCCGCGCAGACGATAGAAGCAAAAGCGGTGGTTTCGCCCATTCCCGAGTCCCCTGGAGTGGTCCAATCGAAGAAGAAGGACGCGCTGAACGTCTCCGCGGATTCAACCACGAAGGCGTCGGACAGTAGCAGCCAAACTCCTCTCGTCGAAAAATCGTGGTTTCAGATCCTTTGCGGAACCGCGGCTTCGATCGCGATATTAAGCACCGGCACGAAGTTGTTGATGAAAAAAGAGGAGAACTTGGAAGTGAAGAAACAAGACGTGGCGACGCCCGCCGCCGCCGGCGGTAAGAAGAGAAGAGGGAGTTGAGATAAAAACGTTTAAAATCGCGAAACGCGGCGTGCAAAAGCGCTTTGCGGAGAGAGAGAGAGAGAGAGACACCTGGGAAGACACTTTGATTGAGTCTAATTATCGTACACTTCAAATTTACAAAACTCTCTCTACCGCTCTTCCGCCTCTCGTCGTTGGTTCCTTTTACTTTGACGTCGTACGCGACGCGCTTCACCACCTCCAACTTCTTCCGTTTCTTTCCTTCACCTCCTCCTCACAAACGCTCTACTGCTCTTCTGCTGCTCGTTGTTGGTTCCTTTTTACTTTGACCTCGTATCCGACGCGCTTCACCACCTCCAACTTCCTCCGTTTCTTTCCTTTTCCTCCTCCTCCCAATACGAACA
>Ga0255783_10002578_pt1 | contig 17975 bp, 16 predicted proteins | sample 011ome_22_FD_179981 | JGI IMG/M metagenome (GOLD analysis project Ga0255783, IMG submission 179981) | Coastal salt marsh microbial communities from the Groves Creek Marsh, Skidaway Island, Georgia - 011507BT metaG (version 2) | ecosystem: Environmental > Aquatic > Marine > Intertidal zone >... | reverse complement strand
TTTGCTTGAAGAATGGAAAAATATTAGTGAAAAACCATTATATCTTTCTGAAGCTGGAAGTGATAGTTACATGACAATTGAAAAATATGGTTATTCTAAAGGAGAAAATCAACTTGCTCAGGCCGACGCGAACGAAAAAATTTTAGATGTTGTGTTTAATAATTCAGACATAGTTTCAGGTGTTTTAATATTTCAATTTGTTGATGGTTTATGGAAGGCTGGAAATCCTGACAAACAAGACATTGGTGGATGGGCTCCAAACAGCATTGGAGTTCCTTATGATGGAGCTCCCAACGAGGAATTTTGGGGTATTGTGGATATTGAAAGAAATAAAAAGAAAACTTTTGAAGTGATTAAGAACAAATACAACAACAATTAAAACAATATGAAAAACCTTTTAAAATCTTTATTAATTACACTTGCATTTTTTTCATGTAAAAATAATTCTGAAATGGAAATTAAAATTTTTGAAACATCTAGAAATGGAAATAAATTAACAGAATTGAAAGAATTTAATATCTCAGAAAAAGTCTCAGAAATTAATTTAAAAACTGATAAAAAATATCAGACTATTACAGGTTTTGGTGGGGCGTTCACGGAATCATCTGCTTATTTACTTAATCAAATGAGTAAAGAAAAAAGACAAGAAATTTTAAATGCCTATTTTTCTGAGAAAGGTTCAAATTATTCTCTTACAAGAACCCATATGAATTCATGTGATTTTTCTATTTCAAATTATTCTTACAGCCCCGTAGAAGGGGATATAAATCTTGAACACTTTTCTGTCAAAGAAGATATGGATGATATAATCCCCATGATAAAAGAAGCTATGGAAGTTTCTCAAAATGGATTTAAAATTTTTGCTTCTCCTTGGACGGCAGCTCCATGGATGAAAGATAATAATGAATGGAAAGGCGGAAAATTACTGCCAAAATACTATGATACTTGGGCCCTATTTTTTTCAAAATATGTTGATGCTTATAAGGAACAAGGTATAAACATATGGGGTTTTACAGTTGAAAATGAACCTCACGGAAATAATTCAAGCTGGGAGAGCATGCATTATACACCGGAAGAAATGACACATTTTGTAAAAGAATACTTAGGACCTCAACTTGAAAAGGACGGTAAAGGAGATGTCGTAATTCTTGGTTACGACCAAAACAGAGCAGATCTAAAAAAATGGGTTGACTCAATGTTTGAAAACGAAGAATCATCTAAATATTTTGATGGAACTGCTGTTCATTGGTACGATAGTACTTATGAATTTTATCCTGACGAACTTCAATATGCTCATAACAAAGCACCAAATAAATATTTAATTCAAACTGAAGCATGTGTTGATTCAGAAATTCCTCATTGGAATGATGACGATTGGTATTTTAGAAAAGAGGCAACAGATTGGGGATACGATTGGAGAGAAGATGAAAAAAAATATTTACATCCAAAATATGCGCCGTTCAACAGATATTCAAGAGATATAATCGGATCTTTAAATAACTGGGTTGATGGATGGGTAGACTGGAATATGGTTTTAGATACGCAAGGAGGTCCAAATTGGGTTAGCAATTGGTGTGTAGCACCTATAATTGTTGATCCTGCAATTGATGAAATATATTACACCCCACTTTATTATGTGATGACCCATTTTAGTAAGTACATAAGACCAGGCGCTGAAGTGATTGAAGTAGAAAATTCCGATCCGGAATTAATGGTTACTGCAGCACTCAATCCTGATAAAAGTATTGCTGTTGTTTTATTTAATGAAGGTTTTGAAGAAAAAAGTTTCAACCTAAATTTAAATGGATTTTCTAAATCTGTATCAATTAGTCCTCAAGCAATTCAAACTATAACATTAAAAAACTATAACTATGGAAAATAATACTTTAAAAAGTTCGGTAGGAATGGGCCAAAAGATAGCTTTTGGATTTGGAATGTTAGCGAATCAAATGTTTCCTGCAGCTTTGGGAGTTTTTATTATTGTTCTTGTACAGGATTTGGGCTTTGCTGCTCTTTTATGGGGAATAATACAATTTGCACCAAGAATTTTTGATGCAATTACTGATCCTTTAATGGGTTTTATTTCTGACAATACAAAATCAAAATGGGGAAGAAGAAGACAGTACGTTTTTATTGGAGGAATTTTAATGGGGTTAGCTTACATAGCAATGTGGCAATTACATAAAGATGATGGAATTGTTTACAATTTTATTTACTTCTTTTCTTGGTCATTAGTCTTCTATTTAGGATTAACCATTTTTAGCGTTCCTTATGTAGCAATGGGCTATGAAATAAGTGATGATTTTCACGAGAGAACTCAAATTATGGCTATAGCTCAGTTTATCGGTCAATGGGCATGGGTAATTGCTCCTTGGTTTTGGGTTATTCTATATGATCCAGCATGGTTTCCTGACGGAGCTGGTCAAGGCGTAAGAGATTTGTCTATTTGGGTGGCAATCCCATGTACTATTTTTGCAATTATACCTGCCATATTTATAAAAAGTGAATCAACTCTAAATAGAAAAGATTTTTTACCAGTAAATGCAAGTTATATTAGAAAAAGTATTAAAGGAATCTTTATTTCAGCTTTTGAAGCTTTCAAAATAAAGCAATTCAAAAAAATTGCATTTGCAACATTTTTAATATTTAACTCATTCCAAGTTATTGCTGCATTTACATTTTTAATAATAGTCCACTACTTATTCAACAGTGATCCTGCAAGCGCAGGAAGCTGGCCTGCATTACATGGTTCTGTTGGAGCTTTAATTACTTCATTTTTAGTCATTCCACTAATTACTTTAATTTCTAAAAAAATTGGAAAAAAGAAAGCATTTATTTTATCACAATTAATTTCAATTATTGGATATATTTTATTCTGGTTTCTATTTATACCTGGTAAACCTTACATGTTTTTATTTGCACTACCGTTTCATTCGTTTGGTATAGGTAGTTTATTTACGATAATGATGTCCATGACTGCGGATGTATGTGATTTAGATGAACTTGAAAATGGAACGCGAAGAGAAGGTGTTCTTGGGGCTGTGTACTGGTGGATGGTAAAACTTGGTTTTGGTGTAGCCGCCCTATTCAGTGGATTCATCCTATGGTTAGTAGGATTTGACCCAGATCAAGTCACAGAAACTGCTCTTGTAGGAATGAGGTTATTTTATACATTTCTTCCAATAACTGGGGTCATTCTGGCAATATTAATAATGAAAGATTACGATATTACTGAGGAAAGAGCAAATGAGATTAAAGAACAATTGAAGTTAAAAAAGAATAATAAATAAAATATGTCTTATAGAAAGGAAAAGTTACATTCATTAACAGGAATTGATTTAAATGCTATTTCTGAATCAGAATTAAAAAAGCTTTGTAACAAATTTTTAAAACAAGGAATTCATGGATTGTGTTTTAGTGCTTATGATGAAGGACAAGAACCAGGTGATAATATTTCTGACGAGCAAATTTTAAGAAAATTAAATATTATCAAACCTTATATCAAATGGATTAGAACATTTTCTTGTACAGAGGGAAATGAAAGAATTCCAGTTCTTGCTAAACAATTAGGTTTAAAAACACTGGTTGGTGCATGGCTCAGTGATAATAAGCTAACAAATGAAAAGGAAATCAATGGGTTAATTTCTTTGTGTAAATCTGGGCATGTCGATGTTGCGGGAGTTGGAAATGAAGTTTTATATAGAAAAGAAATGTCTGAAACTGAGCTTATCGACTACATTAATTTAGTCAAAAAAGAAATCGGTAATATTCCTGCTGGTTATGTTGATGCTTATTATGAATTTTCTTCAAGACCAGAACTATCAGATTCTTGTGACGTTATCTTAGCTAATTGCTATCCTTATTGGGAAGGATGTAGCTTAGAATACTCCTTAATGTATATGAAACAAATGTATTTTGAGGCTAAGGCAGCTGGAAAAGGAAAAAAGGTAATAATTACTGAAACTGGTTGGCCAAGCCAAGGTGCTAGTTTAAGAGGGGCTCACCCTTCAAAAGAGAATGCTCTTAAATACTTTGTAAATGCACAAAACTGGTCATTTGAAGATGACATTGAAATGTTTTATTTTTCTGCTTTTGATGAATCTTGGAAAGTTGGTGTTGAAGGAGATGTGGGAGCTTACTGGGGATTATGGGATAAAGATGAAAAATTAAAATTTTAATATTGGATTACTCTAAAGTACTTAATATAGATCTTGGTAAAGCAATTTGCTACTCTGGATATAGAAAAGGTCAAACACCAGGAGAAATTTTTCCAACTTACAATCAGGTTAAAGAAGACCTTTTAATAATTAGTAAAACATGGAAATACATCAGATTATATAGTTGTGATTTTCATTCTAAAACTGTTCTAGAGGTCATAAAAAATGAAAAACTTTCCTTGAGAGTCATGCTTGGTTGCTATATTGAAGCAGAGATTAATAACTACTCTTGTCCGTGGGGAGGTGAATATTCTGAAGATCAGTTGGAAATTAATAAAAAAAGAAATCTTCAAAGAATAGATTTGTTAGCAAAATTTGGTAATGAATACCCTAACATTATTTTTTCTCTTTCCATTGGAAATGAAGCTTGTGTTAGCTGGACTGATCATATGGTTCCAGTTGAAAGTGTTGTTGAGTATGCAAAAATTATCAAAACTAAAGCCAAACAACCAGTTACTTTTTGTGAAAACTATGTAACATGGGTAAATAAATTAGAAAAACTAGTTGAAGTCATTGATTTTATATCTATTCACACCTACCCTCAGTGGGAAAATGTATATATAGATGACGCCCTAAAGTACACAATTGAAAATTTTAATTTGGTTCGTTCTAAATACCCAGATAAATTAATCGTTATAACTGAAGCAGGTTGGACTACTTCAACCAATGATAAAGAAATTAAAAAGCATAATACTAACGAACATTTTCAAAAAATATATTTCAAACAGTTATCGAAATGGAGTGAGGAAGAAAAAATTCTAACTTTTTTATTTGAAGCATTTGATGAACCATGGAAAGGGTCTAATGATCCTTTTGAACCAGAAAAACATTGGGGTTTATTTAATGAAAATAGAACTCCTAAGATTGCGATGAACAAAGAAGTATATAAAAAGTAATAATATATATTTCTTCCTCATAAAATTTATTTATTATATATTTACAATCCAAATCGCGGGATAGAGCAGTAGGTAGCTCGTCGGGCTCATAACCCGAAGGTCACAGGTTCGAGTCCTGTTCCCGCTACTAAAACAATAAAACGGTTATACTACTCTAGTGTAGCCGTTTTTTTATTTAAAATGATTGATTCATGAATTCCATTGCTTTAATACAAGTATCTACCATGCCCCCGTCTAACATTAGAGATGCTGTACCAGGAAGTTTAGGAATTTCACTATTGTAAAAATCCCAATATTTTTTCCACTTTCTGAGGTCAGCTTCAGATTTATCATATTCACCATTATAAAATCTGAACATTCCACTTACATAATATCTAAGAGTGCCAATAAGATATTTTCCGTATAATAATGTATTATATAATTCCATTGCCTTTTCTTTTTCTGGAATTTGATCTTTGATATCAGCAAATTTTGAAAGCATAGTATTCATTATAGCTAGGGCCTCCTCCTTTTCTATAATATCTTCTTCAATTGTTTCTGAATTAAATATTGATTTGATTGTTCCTGGTGGAAAAGATTTTCCAACGCTTAATTTATTATTAGAATTTGTACCACCGCCAATTAATTCATCTCTAATCCAGTTGTTAGAAGGTAACCATCCTTCTTTTTTAATACTATAATTTTTAAAATATCTTGATTTAAGAATTAAATCTTCAGATAACATTAGAATTTCAGCAATTTCCTCTGCAACTTTACTTTTAGACTCAACTTCAAATTCAATTGCTGCCCATTCTTTGGCAAGCACTAACGGGTCGCTATCGACGTCCCATGTCAGACGACTAAATCCATATATGTTGGCACCCAGCCACTCTTCTCTTTTTATATATGGTCCACACCAACCATCTGCTGATAACCAACCCCATGCAGTCCTAACACCAGCTTCAAATCCATACTTCATCCCTCCTTGTCCACCAAGTTCTTTAGGTCCTTTGGCCATTCTAATGACATCGTAATAAGGTATTGAATTTTTAAAATTATAGCCATCCTGGCATAAAAACTCCATTGCTTGTTCTTTATCTCCAGTACCAATGACTGGATTAAATAAATTATAACGCCAAAAATCAGTTCGAGTATTTTTTACTGAAAATATAATATTATCAAAAGCCTTTACCTTATCAATTACTGCATTATATCTTTCTGTATTTGCTCCCCAATTAGAATTACCAACAGCCCAAGTTCTGGGCATATAAATTTTATCATATTTTTTGCTCACGATTTGATGAATAAAATCAATAAGCTTAGGAAATTTCTCTTCTATTCCTTTAGTATCTAAACCCTCTCCAACAAAAAAGTTATTATAATAAGAATAGTTTTCACCGAATCTGGTTGTTATAATATCAATTTCTGGAAAATTTGTTAAGAATTCATTAAGTGAATAATCTAGTAAGTCCCATTTTTTAGATGGATCTTGACCTTTGGGATAAATAAATATATCACTACTAGCAACAGTTTTAAGATGATATTTGTTTGCAATATCAATTAGTTCAGAAATTTTTTGTTTACGTTTACGAACCCATTGTCCAGCTTCTGAATTTTCAGGAAATATACTTGAGTCATAATTATCATATACTGTAGAAAAAGAGAAATTCCCAACCCACATTGCATTTAGTCCTGATCTAAGAATATTTCGAGCTTCATCTTCAGGATTATAACCTAAACCTTCCCATGGTCGCATTGGATCAAATTCTCTTTTTATATTTTTTGTTATTGGTTTAGGAAGATTTGCAACATCAGGATAACCTATAGCTTCGAAAGGTTGGGTAATCATCCTTATCTTCATATCAGGTTGTTTAATTATGTCTATTTTACCAGATGCAAACGAATAATCTAATTTAATTCTTTCAATGAAATGAAAAATGCCATAACTGGTTCCTCGCACTCCATTCCCTGATATCAAAATCATTGGTTTCTCGTTATAATTGATTTTTTTTATTACAAAACCATCCTCAGAAAGAAGTGGTTTTACTATTCCAAACTTGTTGGTAAGTTTTTCTTGCCACAAGTCATCATCTATTTTTATAACAAATATGGAATTAGGAGCAGCTCGCTCAAGGTCCATTTCTGTTCTCAAACTTGTTTCAATTTCATACAGGTTTTTCAATGTGTTTGAAAGATCTCCTGTTGCTAGCTCTAATGCTGCTTCAACTCTAAGATTTTTTGTAATAATAATATCCAATTTATTATTAGAAACTTGTGAGGAAAGACTGGAATTACAAGAACAAGAAATTATCAGAATTAAAATTATAAATCTTAATGAGTTACATTTCATAGATTACAATTATAATGAATAATCTCAATTAATTGAATGGTTAACTCAAAATCTCTTGGATTCAAACTGATGTTCGATATTTCAATAGAGTTATCTACTAAAACAATAAAACGGTTATACTATTATATTGTTAACCGTTTTTTTATTTTTGAATATGGCTAAATCATGGAGAGAGAAATTTTTTTCAAAAAAAAATTTTGAAATAAAGACGATTCAAAAGAATTTTTGGGGTCATGTTGCTGGTTCGAAAATGTTAATACCCACACCTTTAATTATTCAAGAATACATCAATCATATTGAATCAGGTAAAATTTCAGAAGTTGAAACTATGAGAAATGACTTGGCAATTGAATATGGTGCAGATTTTACTTGCCCAATGACTACTGGAATTTTTTTGAGAATAGTGGCTGAATATAATTATGAAAATTTGAGCAAGAAGGGAACTGAAATATCTCCATTCTGGAGAATAATAGACCCCAATAGTAGACTTTCTGATAGACTCTCATTTGATAAAAAAATTATTATAAATAAAAGAAATGAAGAAATTCAATGTTAATTCAAATTACTTAGAATAAAATATATAGACATCATTGTCAACTCAAAATCTCTGGGTGTAAAAATGTTCGATATTTCCAATGAGTTGTCTACTAAAACAATAAAACGGTTATACTATTATATAGTTAACCGTTTTTTATTTCAAATAATTTAGAAAATCTAACTTTCTGACTAACAATTTAATTTTTGTATCTTGAAATAATTAACCAAAAAAAAACTTTATGAAACTTTTAAACTATTTAGCAGTAATGCTTTTTGCATTTTCTGTTAATGCTCAAAACGTTATTAACCAAACTTATTTAGATGTTCCTCTTAACAAAATTGGTGAATTTGTAGACTTACATGAAAAAGTAACTAATGCATCAATTGGAGAAGGTAGAACTATTGCAAGATCGTTTGTATACAGACATTGGTATGGATCTGATCATAGTATAATGATTAGCGACATTTATGCTTCTGCTGAAGATATGGTCAAAGATGATATTTGGACTGTTCTTGGAGCTAACATTGAAAAACTACCTGAAGATGAAAAAAAAGAAATGCAAGAAACAGTAGCAAAATGGTGGGGTTATTTCAATAATCATACTGATGAAGTAAGAGTTGTAGACTGGCAAGGAAACTGGTATGGTAAAGAAAATTTAGATTTGGATAATCCGTATGTATTTGTAGTTGGTAGCTATAATTCATCAGCTGGAAATCAAGAACTTATTGACGCATACATGGGCTGGAATGTAAAACCAGGAGTAGATGATGGAGTTATGTGGTATGGAGGAGCTACAACACATTACATTGGTTCTGGATCAGATGTTCAAGTTTGGGCTGCTTATAAAAATATTGCTGATTTCGCAATTGCAAACGGCCCTGAAGGTGTTAGAAATTCTGAATATGCTGGAAGCTTCTGGAATTTAGTTGAAGGATCTCACTCAGATCAAATTTATGTGCATGTTGGAAATACAAGAAATGCACAAGGCAAGTTTAATAGAGCAGGTAATGATAATTAATATAGATTTAAACAAATTAAGTTAATCTATCTTATTTTTTAACACATCATAATAAGGGTCATTATATGATGAGTGTCAATTATATCTCTTGGAGTTAGACTAATGTTCGATATTTCCAATGAGTTATCTACTAAAACAATAAAACGGTTATACTATTATAAAAGTGTAGCCGTTTTTATTTTTCTGATAAATTAGACCATTTTTCTATAGCGTGAAACACTTCACATAGTCCTTTTGACTTTTCTGTCAGTGAATATTCAACTCTAGGAGGTATTTCTTCATACTGTTTTCTTATTAGTAGGCCAGCACTCTCAAGACTTTTTAATTGATCAGTAAGGACTTTTCTTGAAACCCCATCAACCATTTGATGAATTTTACCAAACCTTAATGTGCCATGATTTCGTATTGCGTTTATGATAGGCAGTTTCCATTTGCCTCCAATCTGCTCAGTAAAGTTTAAAACTGGACATTTTTCATTTTCCATAATTACAATTTAGTTACTTCATAGTAACTACTTTTTAATAGTTACCAAAAGGTAACAAGTTACTTTATGTGTACAAAAGTATTAATATTGCATAAATATTAAAGCAAAAAAAATGAAAAATTCAATTAAAAACTTAGTTACCATACTAATTGTGTCATTTATGACATTTTCCTTTACATCAATAGATGGGGATAAAAAAGAAATTAAATTAGAAAGCAGTAAAGTTGTTTGGAAAGGTTACAAAGTAACTGGTTCTCATGAAGGTGCTATCTCAATTAAATCTGGCCATTTAAATTTTGACAAAGATATATTGACTGGAGGATATTTTGAAATAGATATGTCAACTATTATAGTTACCGATTTAGAAGGCGAGTATAAAGGGAATTTAGAGGGCCATTTAAAATCTGACGATTTCTTTGGGGTTGAAAAATTTCCTTCTGCATCACTGAACTTTACTGAGGTTAAACCAACAGGTAAAAACTCATATAAAGTCAGAGGAGATATTACTATCAAAGGAAATACTGAGTCAATTTCATTCAATCTTTCAGTTTATGGAAACAAAGCAAATGCCTCCTTAAAAATAGATAGAACAAAATTTGATGTAAGGTACGGCTCAACAAGTTTCTTTGAGGGATTGAAAGATAAAGCGATTTATGATGAATTTGATATAGTTGCTGATTTAGAATTTTAATAAAATTCACTAATTACATTCAATTCAACATCAAAAAAAATAAGAATTATGATTTATAAAAAACAAGACCGACCAATGTGTGGATGCGGAAACACACAAGATCCAAATGGATATTGTGACGGCTCACACCTTAATAAATAATTGACTTTATTTTATTTTTTGGGACACAAGGGTAATCAAACTATAAGTGTTTAAGAAATCTCTTGGTGTTAGACTAATGTTCGATATTTCTAATGAGTTATCTACTAAAACAATAAAACGGTTATACTATTATATAGTTAACCGTTTTTTTATTTTTAATTTAGCCAAAAACAAAATCAAAATTAAATGGAGGTAAATAAATTCTGGTCAAGGTTATTTGGAATATGCGGAATAATAGGAGGCTTAACTTTATTTTCTGGAGATATGCTTTTTTACTATGATCCTGTTAATAGTAATTTATATGAAAATATGGGCAACGCATCAAACTCTAGAATTATTAGTAGTACAATTACTGCTCTTATTGCTGCATGGTTGTATGTACTTGGTTGTATTCATGTTTTCCAAGCTTTCAAGTCAACAAAACCAATAGTTAAAAATCTTGTTTTAATTTGCTTTGTTGCTATATCAATTGCTTATGGAGTTGTGCATGCAGCTTTTGTTGCAATAGCGACTTCATCAAAGCTGGCTATTGAAAATAATCTAAATTTAAATCAATCCGTATCATTAGCTGTTGAAGCTAATAATATTCTTAGATTACTTGTATACCCAATTTTTGGACTTTTATCTATTTTGTTTATTACTCAAGTTTGGAAAAAAAGAACATTGTACCCAAGATGGATAATTCTTTTTTTTCCACTCATACTTTTTTTATTAGAAGATTTTATTTGTAAAAATTTGTCAGGAAGTATTTCAATAATAGTTTGTGGAGGTTATTTGAATCTTATTTTAATTATTTTCTTTACTGCCTCCTCCATTGCTCTTTGGAATAAAAATAATTAACCAATTATATGTTTTTTTGACAAAATAAAATACTATGCATGCATAGTATTTTATTAAATTTCTATATATTTGCCTGTATAATTTAGATTTCAAAATATTTAAAAAATGGCTGATAAATACGTTGACATTGATACATTAAAATACATGTTATATGATGTTCACAATCTTGAATCTCTTTTGAACAGAGAAAGATTTGCTGACCATGATAAAGAATCTTTAGACATGTTTCTAGACTCAACAAAAGAGTTTGCTGATAGAGAATTATTTCCTTACATAAAAGAAATGGATGAAAAGCCAGCTTATCATAAGGATGGTCAAGTATATGTTCATGGTCAGGTTGATAAAATGATGAAAGAAGGTGGAGAACTTGGATTTATAGCGGCACCATTCGATTATGAAGTAGGTGGACTACAAATTCCTCTAATGGCTCATACAGCTTCTAGTTATATTTTAGATGCAGCTAACAATCATCTTCCAGGTTATGCTGGATTAACTACTGGAGCAGCAGAATTAATTATACATTTTGCTAGTAAAGAACTCTTAGAAAAGTTTGTTCCAAATATGCTTTCCGGAAAATGGGGAGGAACAATGTGTTTAACTGAACCTCAGGCTGGAAGTTCTTTGTCTGATATAGTAACTAAAGCAACTCCAAGTGAAAATGGTTTCTACAACATTAGCGGACAAAAAATATTCATTTCAGCTGGAGACTCTCAATACGCAGAAAATATTGTTCACTTACTTTTAGCTAGAGTTGAAGGAGCACCTAAAGGAACTAAAGGAATTTCTTTATTCATTGTTCCAAAAAACAGAATAAATTCTGATGGAAGTCTTGAACCTAATGATGTAAATAGTGTTGCGGATTTTCAAAAAATGGGACAAAAAGGATATTGTACTACACATTTAGGATTTGGGGATAAAGAAGACTGTAGAGGATGGTTAGTTGGAGAGGAAAACCAAGGATTAAAATATATGTTTATGATGATGAATGCGGCTAGAATTGGAGTTGGGAGAGCTGCATCAGCTATTGCCTCTGCTGCATATCAAGCATCATTACAATATGCTAACGAAAGACCTCAAGGAAGAAAGTTGACTAGCGATGGTAAAAAGAATGTTGAAGAAAGTCAATCATTAATCATTGAACATCCAGATGTTAGAAGAATGCTATTACTACAAAAAGCTGTAGTAGAAGGATCAATGAGCCTTGTGCTTTTAGCTGCTAAATATTATGATTTAGAAACTACCGCGCAATCCAAAGAAGAAAAATACAAGTACAATTCACTGCTAGAAATGATTATACCTGTAGTTAAAACGTATCCATCAGAAGCAGGGTCTTACTCTGTTAATAATGGACTTCAAGTTTTAGGAGGCTATGGTTTTTGTTCAGATTTTATTTTACAGCAATATTATAGAGACATAAGAATTTCAGCAATATATGAAGGAACAACAGGTATTCAGTCTCAAGATTTACTTGGAAGAAAGATTACTATGAATAATGGTGATGGATTAAAATTACTACTTGGTGAGATCAGTGATACTATTTCTAAGGCAAATAAAAATTCAGAATTAAAACCATATGCTGATTCATTGAGTGAAAAAATTGCCATGTGTGATAAAATTCTTAAATCATTAATGCCACATGCTCTAAAAGGAGATTTTGAAAAATATTTAGCTGATGCAAGTGTATTTATGGAATTTTTTAGTCTTATTATTTTAGGATGGAACTGGCTCGAAATCGCATCAAACTCAGCAGATGCAATTAATAGAAATGAAAAAAGTTTCTCAAATGAATTTTACTCGAGTAAAATTGAGACAATGAAATACTTTTTTGAGTATGAATTACCCAAGACAATGGGTTACTATCAAATAATAATGAACCCATCATCTGTTACAATTAAAAAAGAAAAAGAAATTTTATTTTAATCGTTATTGTGAGATCCATCACAGAATCCTTCAGGATCTTGTGTATGTCCACATCCGCATTTTGGTTTATTTATCATAATAATTTTTTTCATTAAGAAATCAAGATCTATGCCAAATAAAAAAAGCTCTATAAGATTTATAGAGCTTTTTTAAACTAAACCAAAACAAAAATTTACGTTAATTATTTAAAATTGAAACTACGATTAATTCGGCTCGAGCATAATAACTTTGGGATTTAACAGCCCATTCGTGTGCATTATAACCCTCACTACAGAAGTCTGCATAGGGTTGAGCACCATATCTAATCAATAAATTAACCATATCAGGTTTGTCGTTGATAACCGCATGAATTAAAAGAGGTTTACCATCAACTACTGATCTTGAGTTAATTAATCTTTTAGATAATAGATCACTCACAACCTTATAGTCGTTTTTAATAATACCTTCGACTATAATATTATTGTAATCATTGGCAAATGTAGTTGTTGCTGAACTAGCGTTTGATAAATTTAAAATCACAAACAATAATGCTAAATAGTTTCTCATATTATTTAATTTTTATCAAAAATAAGGTCAAATAAACTATTATTGTTAAATTTTTTAACCCATAATTATACTATATTAACATATTATATTAATTTTATATTAATAAAGTTAATTTAACATTAATTTAAGGTTTTAAAATTAAATAAATGCCAATTAAAGCTGATTTAGAAAATATTCAATTCGAAAACAAATCGTTTTACTACAAGGTTTTTGATATCAACAATCACAAACCAAATCATAAATACCAAAAGTGGCACTATCATCCGGAAATAGAACTAGTTTATGTAAGCAATGGTGAAGGAAAAAGACAAGTTGGACTTCATTTATCTAATTACAGCGATGGAGATTTAGTTTTAATTGGGTCAAATGTTCCACATACTGGATTTACCGAATATTTTGACCAAGAAAGAAAAGAAGTCGTAATTCAATTCAAACCTGAGTTTTTAGGAAATTCTATTGAAAGTGTATTTGAATTCAAAAAAATTTCCAAACTATTAGAACTGTCAAAGCAAGGATTAGTATTTCATGGTGAAACAAAAAAAAACATCGGAATCTCAATGCTTGGCTTACAATACGAATCAAACTTTCAACAACTTCTAACATTAATTAGAATTTTAGAAAGCCTAGCGTCTTCTGATGAATTTACTATTCTAAACAAGGATGATTTTTCAAAAAGCAATTCAATTATTGAAAACGAAAGAATCAATAAAATTTTTAACTACATTAAAATAAATTATAAAGACAAAGTTTGCTTAGAAGAAGCTTCAAATCTCATTTATATGACAAAACCCTCGTTTTGCAGGTACTTTAAAAAACACACAGGAAAAAGATTTACAGAGTTTCTTAATGAGTATAGGATAAACAACGCGTTAAAACTTCTTGCACAAACAGAAATGGATATTAAAAATATATGTTATGAGTGTGGTTTTAATAATTTTTCACATTTTAATAGATTATTTAAAAACACATTAAATCTAACTCCTTCAGAGTATAGAAAAAAAATTGATTCTGATCAATAGATTTCGTTTTATTAAAATTTAAATTAATTCCTTATTTTAAATAAAAAATTATTAATATGGAAAATATCAAACTTATTGTACAAATTATTATTGCGTTAGGAATTTTTAATGTTTGGATTGTCAACTATGGAAAAAAATCCAAATATAGAGGAGGAAATGCTACAAATATGTCTGAAGAATTTGAAACTTATGGTTTCCAAAGCTGGTTTATGAAGTTTATTGGATTCTCAAAACTAACACTTGCAGTAGCTTTGATTGCAGGAATATGGTATAACGATTTAGTTGATGTTGCAGCTTTTTTAATTGGAACTTTGATGGTTGGGGCAATATTTGCCCATGCTAAAATCAATGATCCATTTATAAAATCAATTCCTGCTCTAATAATGTTAATTTTATGCTCTGTATTAATTATTCTTTAGTTGAGCTACAGAAACAACAATTATTTATTATTATTCTTTGAAATCTATCCATATAGATTAATTTTGCAACAAATATTACCACATGGCGTTTAACATTGAAATGATTGAAAAGGTTTATGATCAAATCAAAACCAGAGTAGACAAAGCTCGAAAAATTACAAATAACCCTCTTACACTTTCAGAAAAAATTCTTTATTCCCATTTATGGAATGATAAGTTAAATTCTGCCTACAAAAGAGGAAAAGATTATGTTGATTTTGCGCCAGATAGAATAGCTTGTCAAGATGCTACAGCTCAAATGGCTCTATTACAATTTATGCAGGCAGGTAAAAAGAAAGTTGCTGTCCCAACTACTGTTCATTGTGATCACCTAATACAGGCTTCTGTTGGAGCTAGTAAAGATCTTCAATCTGCTCTAAACAACAGTAACGAAGTATTTAACTTTCTTGAATCTGTTTCAAATAAATATGGTATTGGTTTTTGGAAGCCAGGTGCTGGAATCATACATCAAGTTGTTTTAGAAAACTATGCTTTTCCGGGCGGAATGATGATAGGAACTGATTCTCATACAGTTAATGCTGGGGGTCTGGGAATGGTAGCGATTGGAGTTGGTGGTGCTGATGCTGTAGATGTAATGGCAGGGATGCCATGGGAATTAAAATTTCCTAAACTTATTGGAGTAAAATTAACGGGAAAACTTTCAGGTTGGACTGCACCTAAAGATGTAATTTTAAAAGTAGCTGGTATTTTAACTGTTAAAGGCGGTACAGGAGCTATTATTGAATACTTCGGTCCAGGTGCAAAATCTATGTCCTGCACAGGAAAGGGGACCATCTGTAATATGGGTGCTGAAGTTGGGGCAACAACTTCTACATTTGGATATGATGAATCTATGGAAAGATACCTGCGATCAACAAATAGAAATGATGTTGCTGATGCAGCAAACAAAGTTAAAGAATACTTGACAGCAGATAAAGAGGTTTACGAAAATCCTGAAAAATATTTTGATCAAGTTATAGAGATTAATCTTTCTGAACTCATGCCACATGTTAACGGCCCTTTTTCACCAGATATAGCAACGCCAATTACTGAAATGAGCGACAAATCAAGAGAAAATGATTGGCCACTTAAAGTTGAATGGGGACTAATTGGATCTTGCACAAATTCATCATACGAAGATTTATCAAGAGCTGCATCAATTGCACAACAAGCCATTGATAAAAATTTATCAACTAAAGCTGAATTTGGAATTAATCCTGGATCTGAACAAGTTCGATATACAGCTGAGAGAGATGGGTTTTTAGATATTTTCGAAAAATTAGATGCTAAAATATTTACAAACGCTTGTGGACCTTGTATAGGTCAATGGGCAAGAGAAGGTGCAGATTTGAAAGAAAAAAACACCATTGTTCACTCCTTTAATAGAAACTTTGCTAAAAGAGCTGACGGCAACCCAAATACTCATGCTTTTGTAGCTTCACCTGAAATGGTAGCTGCAATTGCAATTTCAGGAAGATTAGATTTTAATCCAATTACAGATACTTTATTAAACTCTAACGGAGAGCAAGTAAAGCTTGATGAACCAACTGGTTGGGAACTACCTCCTAAAGGTTTTGCTGTTGAAGATTCAGGATACCTTGAACCTGTTGAAGATGGGTCTAGTATTGAAGTAATAGTTGACGAAAAATCTGAAAGACTTCAACTTCTTGAACCTTTCAAACCATGGAATGGAAAAAATATTACAAATGCAAGACTTTTAATAAAAGCTCTTGGAAAATGTACTACAGATCATATTTCTATGGCTGGTCCATGGCTTAGATTTAGAGGACACTTGGATAACATTTCAAACAACTGTTTAATTGGTGCTGTAAATGCATACAACAACAAAACTAATTTTGTTAAAAATCATATTTCAGGTGAATATGAAGGCGTCCCTGACACACAAAGAGAATACAAGAAAAACGGAATTGATACTGTTGTAGTTGGAGATCATAATTATGGAGAAGGCTCATCAAGAGAACACGCTGCAATGGAACCAAGACATTTAGGTGTAAAAGTAGTTTTAGTAAAATCTTTTGCTAGAATTCACGAAACAAATCTGAAAAAACAAGGAATGCTTGGGATAACTTTTTCAAATGAATCTGATTACGATTTAATACAGGAAGATGATGTGTTTAATTTTATTGATTTAGAATCTTTTAGTCCAGGAAAACAAATTTCAATTGAAATAGTCCATTCTGATGGATCAAAAGATCTTATTAAAGCTGACCACACCTATAATACTCAACAAATTGAGTGGTATAAAGAAGGTTCTGCATTAAACTTAATTAAAAAAGCTAATTAAATTATTCAGGGGCTATTTCAAAAGTCATACCGTCCAATTCTTTGGTAATTTGAATTTGGCATCCTAGCCTAGAACTTGATTTAATATTAAAAGCTTCAGAAAGCATTGCTTTTTCATCTTCACTTACATCATCTAGTAATGAATCTGAATTAACATAGACGTGACATGAAGCACACATCGCCATGCCGCCACAAATGCCCTCAATAGGAAATTCATAACTTTTACAAGCTTCCATTAAGTTCATATTCATATCGGTAGGAACAACTATAGAATGTTTGTTTCTTTCCCTATCAATAATATTGATATTAATATCAGACATTTATTTAACTATCTAAAGCAAAAAAACAAAACTACTTAAATAAATTAGATCTTATTGTGTCTTAAATGAATAGACTATAGAATAACTAGCATTTGTTCCGTCCGATGTTTTCACTCTCCAGTAATATGTCGTGGCAGCCTCAAGCTCAACATCCACCGATTCGTCTGATAAATTACTAAGCGAAGTGCTTGGTGTTTGTTTACCATCAACCGTGTCAACGTATAGCGTGTATGTTAGCGTATCGTTAGCATCAG